>Ga0265593_1000719_pt1 | contig 16880 bp, 14 predicted proteins | sample saktaG_8_FD_190136 | JGI IMG/M metagenome (GOLD analysis project Ga0265593, IMG submission 190136) | Saline water microbial communities from Sakinaw Lake, British Columbia, Canada - sak_2011_5_24_36m | ecosystem: Environmental > Aquatic > Non-marine Saline and Alkaline > Saline ...
GCTTTTTCTGCAAAATCCCCCATATTTTCTTCGAGAATTGCATTTAAATCTGATAATTTGGACACCTTACTTTGTAAATTAAAAGCGATTAACCCTATCACAGCGACTGAAATTAAAGCAACTACGCCAAAACTTAAAGAAGCATAAGTGATTCGATCGGCTTTTTTGATTTTCTGCTCATAATCACTTAATTGTTTTTTTAGTACTTCCTGCTCGACATTAGCATTATTAACCTGCGTTTTTTCAGGAACAACATTAATACTACTTAAAACTTTTTCTTTATTAAAAGCCTTAGTATCGATTGACTCTTGGATTGTAACGTGACTATCACTTTTATTATCGACAACTTGATTGCTGAATTGACTATCAGGCTTAGTAATAATTACCTCTGAACCCAAATTAGCCTTATTTGAAGCGAACATATTTTGTTCGTTTAGATTATATTCAAAATCATGAGATCTTCTAAAGTCATGAATTTCTATCGTCTCATGAATTTCTTCGAGTAATTCAGGATCAAGATCATAGCCACTTTCTAAAATTAGATGATTGATCGATTCTTTAAGTTTTTCACTTTCATCTAAGTCATTATAAATATGAGTCATATTAACTTTTTCTGTCTCAATACCTGGAAACAGGTTTTGATCAACTTGTTCAACAGAGCCAATATTGAATTGATTAGTATCCAAAAACTCATCATCAACATCTATATAATCAATTAACTTAGCCTTCGAGAGGCTATCGTATTGTAATATATCGTCCAAATCCTGAGGCACAAGCAAACTATTTATTACTTCCTCATCTTCAAGAAAATTATTTAATGGGACAAGAGTCAAGTCATCTTCATTTTGATTAATATCCAAATCTACTAAAATAAAATCATTTTCTTCTGAATTGAAATCAGGGGAAAAACTGTTCCGACTATTTTTAGGCTTTTTTGACATATTTTTTTGTTATCAGAATTAATTAAGGTAACCATTAAACATTAGTTAATGTTTTGTCTTCAATAAGAATGTTATCATTTTAATACCTTTAATTACATAATGTTCATAAAGTTTTATTGGTTTTAGTGCTAAACTTCTAGAAAAACTAATTTTAAAATAAACGATGCAACTAGCCATTACTGTTTTAGGTAACAATCAGTTCAATTTTATTGGGGAAATATTACCTGTTGTTAGAGATTGCAACTGTAATATTTTAGAAATAAGATCATCTCAACTAGGACAAGCTACCGGCGCTTACTTGCTTATCCAAGGTAATTGGAATCAAATTGCCAAACTTGAAAACACCCTTGATAATATTCAGAAACGTTTAGAAATCAAAATCCATTTGCTACGACCCGATCAAAAAGATAAGGACAAAGGTAAAGATTGCATACCTTATTCATTGGAAACAATATCACTGGATAAAGATAGCGTTGTAGAATCGATCACCTCTTTTCTGTATGACCGCGATATCAATATTGAAGAAATAACAGGCAGTTCTTACCAGGCACCTTATATCCAATCATCCGTATTTTCAACCAAGTTTGTTATTATAATCCCCCCGTCACTTCCTCTGTTAACACTGAGAGAAGAGTTTTTGGATTTTTGTGATCAATTAAATATTGATGCTATTCTCGAACCTATTAAACGTTAGGATTTATTATGGAACCTATTAGTATCGGCGTTACTTTGCCTGATTTTGAATCAGCTTGTACCGACAATAAAAATTTTAAATTAAGTAACTATCGAGGTAAATATGTCGTTTTATATTTTTACCCAAAAGATAGCACGCCTGGTTGTACACTCGAAGGCCAAGCCTTTCGAAATAATATTGAAAAGTTCACAGCGTTAAATGCCGTCATATTTGGTATTTCGCGTGACACGCTTCGTGCCCACGAAAACTTTAAGTGTAAACAAGCATTCCCTTTTGACTTGCTTTCTGATGAAGATGAGAAAATTTGCGAATTATTTGATGTTATAAAAATGAAAAACATGTACGGCAAACAAGTCCGTGGCATAGAACGCAGTACTTTTATTATTGATCCTCAGGGTATACTGATCAATGAATGGCGTAAAGTAAAAGTTAAAAATCATATCGAAGAGATTCTTGAATACTTGACAGTAACGACACAACAATAAATTTTTTTCTAAAATCGCAATGCTATAGACGACCTAAACTTCAATAAAATTGGTCCGTTATTTATTGAAGAGGTTTGTTTAAATAGCTGTTTTCAACGCTTATGATGGCTTTATTTAATACGCCTAGGGTTTTTTCTTCACCGATTTGCAATCCCATCATATAAAAAATAGGCATCCAAAAAGGATTAATTAAAATCCCGCCCATCACACTTTTCCATGTCCGTTTCAAGTTTAATAAAGGATTTAAGGAATCGGCCAGTGACTCAGTGGGATGATTTGTAAAAACAGCGGCAATGGGCGATAAAAAATTTTTTTGTTGCCTGTCTAGTTGTTCAAGGGAACCCACTAGTTTTCTTTCCATTTTTTGGTAATTAATCCTTGAATAACCTGCAGAAAATGCAAACGTAACAGCTACCATTGGCAGAAGGACGCTAGGTGGGGCAACTGGAGCAAAAGTTGAAGATAGCATAACAATGCCAAGACCTAACATTAAGGCATCCTCTCCTTTTTCGACATCTCGATCAATACCTTTGATAATGTCAGAAACATAATCTTCACAAGAGTCGTTTATATAACTATTTTTTTCTGTCATGGAAATAAATCTCCTATCTGAAATAGGAGTAGTTATATCCTTTTACCCGACAAAGTCAATAATATGATTCTTGGCTATGGGCTTTAGTGTTGAAATTCTAATGCCTTAACTTAAAAAACGCAGTTATACACGAGGGATACTAAATCTAGAATATACGTTATCTTTCAAAGTCTCTTATTCTTTAATTAACTAACTAGTTATTGTATCTTTCAAATTCTGTGGTGCTTTTTATAGATCCAATAACTTATCCAAGTTTAGCGCTCTGATTCTTTTTTAGCGACATTATTCCTTAAATAAACCGGCATTGCCAATTCAACTGGAACGCTCAATCCCTGCTCGTAACCTTGCACTCCCAATCGGGCAATTGCACCTGCTCTGGGTAAATGCTCAACTTCGTAGTAACTTACCTGAGCAGATAATCGGCTCATTAATTCTTGATTATAAACACCCCATCCTGAACCAATGCCAATGCCCTTAATATCAGGGAAGTCGACAGTAGTAGCCGGAGTTACTGATTCTTTACCTAGTAGCTTGGCAAAGTTTTTTTCATCACGTTGGTAGACTCCCCAAAATATCTCACCCATTCTGGCATCCATCGCAGTAAAGGCAACGTTTAATGCTGATAAATGACTTTCAATATTAATTTTATCGCATTGTAAACTATCATTATTTTTATCAAAAAACCCTTGAGCAATAGCCGCCAAAGTTGATACAGGTACTACCGGCAAATCTGCCCCCAATGCTATACCTTGAATTACGCCGGTTGCAATTCGAATGCCGGTAAAGGATCCTGGTCCACAACTAAATGCCAAAGCATCAAGTTGTTGTGGCCTTAAACCGGCCTCAGACATCAAAAAGTCAATCATCGGTAAAATAAGTTTGGTATGCTCTTTGGGTGTTAATTCAAAACGCTCACTAACAATTCCATCAATATATAATGCTGCCGAACAGGCTTCGGTCGAAGTTTCTACCGCTAACAATTTCATGAGTCATTCTCTTGTTTAAAAAACGCCTGTACATCCACAATATCCCGTGTCCGTTTCATAGGCGGGACGCTGTCTAAAAACAACTGTCCATAAGATTTTTTTAATAAGCGTGGATCACAGATCATCAAAACACCTCTATCGGTAACATCACGAATTAACCGACCTATTCCCTGTCTTAGCGCAATGACTGCCGTAGGTAGTTGATATTCAAAAAAAGGATTTTTTCCTTGCTGTGTCATCGCTTCCAGCCTGGCTTTTAGCACTGGATCACCTGGCGATGCAAAAGGTAATTTATCAATGATAACGCATGATAAGGCTTCTCCTCTAACATCGACACCTTCCCAGAAGCTTGAGGTTCCTAATAAAACAGCATTACCTGCTTCTTTAAACTGTTCGAGTAATAATGCCTTGGGTCGACTTCCTTGAATAAGTAAGGGATATTTGATCTTTTTCTCCAGTAATTCAGCTGCCTCATTAAGCGCTCGATGACTGGTAAATAAAAAGAATGCCCTACCCTTGCTTGCCTGTAAAACAGGTAAGGCAAAGTCGACTATCATGGGAATAAAGTTAGGGTCGTTTGGTTGTGGCAAGCCTTTAGGATGATAAAACAGCGATTGATTAGGATAATCAAAAGGACTGCCCCAACTTTTACTAGGCGTATTATTAAGCCCCAAATTATTGGCGAAATAATTAAACTTGTTGGCGATACTTAAGGTTGCTGATGTAAAAATCCACGCAGCCTGATGTTGCTGCATAAAACCATGAAATTCATAGGCAATATCAAGCGGAGTCAGACTTAGGGTAAAGGTTTTTCTGTGTGTTTCATACCAGCGTATCCATTTGCCACTTTTATCATCGAGTATTAAATTTATTTTCTGGAGCATTTCTTCAGCACGTTTATAACAAGATTCCAGTGCTTTAGTTTTAACAGAGGCTAGCTTTAATTGATCAACCAAACGATGCATTTGCTCTTTAACTGCATTTAACCCACCTGATATTTTGGGATTATTTTCAATGTCCTGCCACTCACCTCGTTTTAGCTCTATACCAAAAGCAAGTCTTAAATCTTTTATTTCATGCTCCATGTCCTCACAGGCCGTGCGCAAAGCCGGTATGTCAGTTGCATCTTTGTAATATTCCATTAATGTATCTTGTGCCAAATCATTCAGTTGTTTAGCACCTACGGTAACACCTAAAAAATTAGACGCGGTATCAGCCAATTGATGCGCTTCGTCTATAACTACCACTTCTGCATTCGGTAATAATTCGCCAAAACCACTATCCCGCAATGACCAATCTGCACATAACAAATGATGATTCACGACCAAAACATCGGCTTCTTGAGCCTGCTTTCGAGCCTTAACCAAAAAACAATCCGTGTAATCCGGACATTCCTGACCCAAACAATTATCCAGAGTAGAAGTTGCATGATACCAAACCGGATCGCCTTCGGTTACACCGGACATTTCAGAGGTATCCCCTGATTTGGTTGTCTTACCCCATAACTTGATTTTGGCTAAGGCAACAGCATCTTCTTTACTAAAACCTAAGGTTGAAGTCAGCGCATTTTGCAATCGATAGGTACATAAATAATTACTTCTACCTTTCAACAAAGCCGCGATGAAGGGCGTTTTCATAGCTTTACGAATAACAGGTAAATCTTTATTAAAGAGTTGGTCCTGAAGATTTTTGGTGCCCGTTGAAATAATGGTTTTTTTGCCGGATAAAATAGCAGGCACTAAATAAGCAAATGTTTTACCGGTTCCTGTCCCGGCCTCCGCTATCAGATGTTGTTTTTTATTAATAGCATCGGCAATGGCCGATGCCATTTCCAATTGGGCTGAGCGTGCTTGATAACCGGATATTACCGTTGATAATGCACCATCATTGCTGAAAAATTTTTGGGTGTCTGTCACTTTAAAAGAATGCAATTAAGGAATGAAAAAGGACTAGAAACTGCTTTTTTGTAGTCCTTTTATGAAAGATAGGGCCATAATATCTTGAGTTTTTTAGTCGAAGTTAGAATAACTGGTTAATCTAATTTCGGGTTATTTAGCTGATTGACTGCTCAATCTTTGTAAAAAACACTATCTCCTTACAACTATTCAACAGCTAATAAACAACTTTTTGGTCTTTCAAAGCACTATAAATATCATCTATAGCCTCTTGATTTGTATCGAATTTTAAATCAGCTAAATCATCTCCATTATTGACACACAAACAAATCAAGCCGGCTTTTTTAATGGCGCTAACGAGCTCCGCATTTGAAGTTTCTAAAACAGTAGTTGCATGCCCATTATCAAATAATTTTCTTTCCAGCTTGTAAGCGACATCTAAACTTGCCACACCGGATAAAGAAATGGCTACCGGTTTTTGACTATAACGGGCAGCGCGTTCTTCTGTACTCACTGTGTGTTGATTTTCGTCATCGCTAGCACCAGTAATCATACCTGCGCCAACAGTGCCGTTAGTCAAACGATCAATAATAATAAACGCACCTGTACCTTTATTATTTTTATACGCATCAAACACGACAGGTGCATTAACGGCTAACGTGCAAGAACCAATTTCATTTAGCTGTAAGTCAACAGCATCATGATGTTCTAGTGTATTAACATCTATTCTGTGATGTATCAGGGCAATGGAACCGGAAACGCTGCGGGTAGCCAGCTTGATAGTATATTGGCGACCGGGTGTTAACGCTTTTTCATCCATCCAAACAATAGTCGCGACAAACTTGTCAGCGACTATCGTAGAGTGTTGCTCTTTACCAATCAGCATATCGCCACGACTGATATCAATCTCATCTTCGAGTGTTAAGGTGACCGCCATGGGTGGATAAGCTTCTTCAAGGTCACCGTCATAAGTAACTATGGCTTTTATTTTGCTACTTTTACCGGAAGGCAAAGCAGTGATTAAATCACCTTTTTTAAACACACCCGAAGCAACAGTACCACAAAAACCACGAAAATCGAGATTGGGTCGATTAACATATTGAACCGGGAATCGGGCATCGCTAAAATTGTGATCATTGGCAATTTCAACGCTATTAAGAGCTTCCATTAACGGCTGTCCTGTAAACCAAGGCATGTTTTCGCTAGGATTTACAACATTGTCGCCATCCAAAGCAGACAACGGGATAAAACAGATATCTTGCAAATCCAGACTATTTGTAAAATCCAGATAATCCTGTTGTATCTTCTTAAAAGTTTCTTTGCTATAACCAACCAAATCCATTTTATTGATGGCAACAAAGATGTGTTTAATACCTAACAAGGACGCAATAAAACTATGTCGTTTAGTTTGTGTTTGCACGCCATAACGGGCATCAACCAGAATAATAGCCAGATCACAAGTTGAAGCACCGGTAGCCATATTACGGGTATATTGTTCATGCCCCGGTGTGTCTGCAATAATAAATTTACGGGTGGATGTTGAAAAGTAACGATACGCAACATCAATGGTAATACCTTGTTCACGTTCCGCTTGCAAACCGTCCACCAATAAGGCCAAATCTATCTTGCCTGCACCGGTGGTGCCTGACTTAACACTATCTGCCTGAACCGCAGCGAGTTGATCTTCGTAGATCATTTTGGAATCATGCAGTAAACGACCTATCAAGGTGCTTTTGCCGTCATCGACATTACCACAGGTTAAAAACCGTAGTAACTCTTTGTTTTCATGTTGCGCTAAATACGCGTCAATATCGGTACTAATTAAATCGGATTGGTGGGACATGGGTTATAGGTTCAAGGTAAAAGGTTCAAGTACCATTAACTAAGACAAAGCAAAAGCTTAATCCCAGCTTATGGAGCCGCAAGGTGCTGGAGTATTTAGAAGTAACCCTCGCGCTTTTTCTGCTCCATGGAACCTGATTGGTCATGGTCAATGAGTCTTCCCTGACGTTCAGAGGTTGTCGTTAAGAGCATTTCCTGAATAATTTCGGGCAGCGTGGTGGCATTAGACTCAACTGCACCCGTTAATGGATAACAACCCAACGTACGGAAACGTACTTTTTTTATTTCAACTTTTTCATTTGGGCCGATAGGCATGCGCTCATCATCAACCATAATTAACATGCCATTTCTGTTAACAACAGGCCGGTCTTTGGCAAAATATAAAGGCACAATTGGTATGTTTTCCAGATGGATATATTGCCAAATATCCAGCTCAGTCCAGTTTGAAAGTGGGAATACACGAATGCTTTCGCCTTTGTCGATTTTTCCGTTATAGATATTCCATAATTCAGGACGTTGATTTTTTGGATCCCAACGATGGTTTTTATCGCGGAAAGAATACACCCGTTCTTTGGCTCTGGATTTTTCTTCATCACGGCGAGCGCCACCAAAAGCAGCATCAAACTGGTATTTATCCAACGATTGCTTCAGACCATCCGTTTTCATAACATCGGTATGTTTTTTACTGCCATGAGTAAAAGGTCCAATACCTTGATCAACACCACCCTGATTGATGTGTACCAATAATTCAAGCCCCAGCTTTTTAACCATCTGATCCCGAAACGCGATCATTTCCTTAAACTTCCAGGTGGTATCAACATGCATCATGGGAAATGGAGGCTTACCCGGATAAAAGGCCTTCATCGTCAGATGTAACATAACGGCAGAATCTTTTCCGACAGAATATAGCATGACTGGACGCTCAAATTCAGCCGCTACTTCACGAATAATATGAATACTTTCAGCTTCAAGCTCTTTAAGATGGGTTAGTTTATGGTCATTCATTAAAAGTCCGTCGGGGGTAATTGTCACGATATACTTATTGAGCATTCCCAATAATAACCAGCATTTTAATTTGAACTGACTGTTAATACCAGTCATCCCTAATAAATTATTACTTTCTCTAACTTAAAGTTGAGGTAATGTGTAAAACTTAATCGATCTTATCTATTTATGTGATCATAATCAGCTCTAATGTGATCTTAAATCTGTCTTTTACGTGTCCTGTCAAATTAAACCATTTCACATTGACTGTTGATTGCCTCCATCGAAGCACTAAAATCCTAAAGTCCACGAACCTCAACTGGAGCACCCCATAATTGCGAAAAAACTGCCTGCGCATTTTCAGGTGACCCTGTAGTCAAAAATATCTCTCGGCCAAAAGACTCGCTTGTAACACTACTCTTCTCGTTGCTTAAATAACGCATGGTTTGGCGAGCAACAGCGCCTGACGACTCGATTATTTCAACTCCCGGACCAGCGATGCTGCGTATCACGGGCTCTAAAAATACATAATGCGTACACCCTAGCACAAGGGTGTCAGCGCCTTGATCTAGCAATGGAGAAACCAGTTTTCGAAGGTATTCGTAGGTAAAGTCGGATGAAAGCTCGCCTCGCTCAACAAGCTCAACCAAGCCTGGGCAAGGTTGCAAGAGTAGCTTCACACTTTGACCAAATTCACTGCATAGCCTTGCTACTGTCAAACTCTCTAGTGTTCTTTCAGTGGCAAGGACACCTACAACCCCTGTCTTGGTATGCGCGACAGCTGGCTTTATAGCTGGCTCCATCGCTACGACAGGAACAGTAAGTTGAGCGCGCAGCTTTTCAACGGCTACTGCGGTTGCGGTATTGCAAGCTATGACAATAACCTCTGCTCCGGCACTAACTAGCGCACTCACTATATGAGATGCCCGACTTTGAATGAACTTTGCCGATCGACTTCCATAGGGAGCATGTCCGGAATCTGCAATGTAGATAAAATCAACTGTGGGATGCTCTTTTCGAATGGCTTTAAGTACAGACAAGCCGCCGACACCAGAATCAAAAACCCCGATAACTTGAGCAGCGCTGGATAGAGTTGTCATTGAATAATTAGTTATTAATCGAGTCTTTTATTTAAATGAGGACGATGAAATTTAGAGGTTTTTTGTACCATTTTAATTAAGTTCATTACCATCTTGAGACGTGTAAAGCTAATGCCTACTTTAAACCAGGCGAGAAACACCCAGCATTATCATTCACTCTCGCCAAACTTCTTCCAGCGCAAACGATTGGCATTGGTCACAACTGTAACAGAAGACATAGCCATTGCTGCGCCGGCAATCATGGGGTTTAATAACACACCAAACAGTGGGTACAACAAACCTGCGGCAACGGGGATGCTGATGATGTTATAGAAAAATGCACCCATCAGGTTTTGTTTAATATTAATGACCGTGGCTTTGGATAACTCAATCACTTCAGGAACTTTTAACAAAGAGCCTTGTAAAATGACCACATCGGCGCTTTCGATGGCCACATCAGTTCCTGTTCCTATTGCCAGCCCGACATTAGCTTGCGCCAAGGCAGGTGCATCATTAATACCATCACCCACCATACCGACAATCTCACCCTGATCCTGTAATTCTTTAACAATAGCGGCTTTAACCTGCGGCAACACTTGCGCCCTGACTTCTGTAATACCTGCTTGTTTGGCGATGGCATGGGCTGTTATTTGATTATCGCCAGTTACCATGATAATGCGTAACCCTTGATTTTTTAAACGCTGCACTGCTTGGGCAGAGTCTTTTTTAATTGGATCAGAAACAGCAATGATGCCCGCAATGTTACCGTCCACGGCCAGTAACATCGGTGTTTGCCCCAGTGCTGACAACTCTTTTAGCCGGTCGTTGTATTTTGCAAAGGTGATACCTTTGGCGTCCATCAAGGCCCCATTACCAAAGGCCACAAGTTGTTCATTAATTTGCGCGGTAATTCCAAAACCGGCAACCGCTTCAAATTGTTTTACTTTATTCAGTTTAATTTGCTTGTTATTTGCTGCTTTTAATATGGCGGCTGCCAAAGGGTGCTCCGAACCGGATTCAATACTTGCCGCTAATTGCAATACTTGCTCTTGTGTATAGACACCGCTTGCTTCAATTGTCGAAACCGTTGGTTTACCGTCAGTGACAGTGCCGGTTTTATCAAGAATTAAACAGGTTAATTTTCCTGCTGTTTGTAAGGCATCACCCTTACGAATCAAAATACCTGACTGAGCAGCTCTTCCCACTGCAACCATCACAGAAATTGGCGTTGCCAAGCCAAGTGCACAAGGACAAGCAATAACCAAAACAGTCATTGAGGTGACAAAGGCATAGCCCAAAGACGGCTCAGGACCTAATATATACCACACAAGAAAAGTTAAAAACGATATTGCAACTACCGCCGGTACAAAGACACCCGAAATTTTATCAGCCAACCGCGCAATTTCAGGCTTGCTGCTTTGTGCTTGCCTTACGCTTTTTATGATTTGAGCCAATGCAGTATCCCGCCCTATACGCGTTGCCTGAAACAAAAAGCTGCCAGTTTGGTTCATGGTGCCGGCAACCACTTCTAAGCCAATACTTTTTTCAACAGGCATAGATTCACCCGTTAACATCGATTCATCTATTGTTGAATGTCCTTCCAGTAAAACACCATCAACCGGAATCTTTTCTCCGGGTCTGACTCGCAAGGTTTCGCCCAAACCCACTTCCTCAATAGGAATATCCATTTCTACGCCGTTTCTAACTACACGAGCGGTTCTTGGCTGGAGGCCTATTAATTTTCGTATGGCGCTGGATGTTTTTCCTCTGGCCATTGTTTCAAGACCGGTCCCGAGATTTATAAACGCTAAAATAACCACAGCGGCTTCAAAATAAGCATGTTTAGCTAACGCAGGCAAGGTATCCGAATAATCAATGACGATACAAGAATACAGCCAAGCCGAACCGGTACCCAAGGCAATCAGGGTGTCCATATTAGCTTGACCCAGACTTAAGGATTTAACTGCGCCACTGTAAAAATGCCAGCCTGAATAAATTAAGATACTGAGTGTAATGAGTGCAATTTCAGGCCATAGCCACTGCCCTGTTGCAGAACCAATTTCCGGTAACCAGTCAAAATGCTCAGAGAACATTAAAAAGGCACCAAAAGCTCCGGCAACTGCTGCTTTCTTCATTAGCTTTCGATAGCGTTGTAACTCTTGCTCTTCTTGCTCTGCCGGGTCTTCGAAACCTTCCATGACGGCTGCATCAAAACCGGCTTCTTTCGCGGCCTGTTTTAATGAATCAGGATCTGCTCGCCCCTTTATTATCGCAGAATGATCGGCAAAGTTAACGCTGACAGAAGTCACGCCTTCAACAATCGCTAACGCGCCTTCAATAGCGCTCACACATCCGGCGCAACGCATTCCTAAAATTGAAAGCCGTATCTCAGCATTAGACTCTTCTGTACTCATTTACTTCACCCAAGCGATATTCAGATAAATTATTAAATAACAGTAAAACCAGCACCTGTTATGGTATCTATAATGTCATCAAGGCTGGTTTTTTCAGTATCAAACTCAACCTTGACTTCATTGGCCTTAAAAGATGCTTCAACAGAAACAACACCTTCAATAGCATCTAGTTTAGTCTTAACATTCGTTTCACAACCGCCACATTTCATACCAGTAACGGTTAAAACCTCAGATTCAATCATTTCACTCTCCTGCACTTAAGTAGTTTTCTATTTATATCATATTCGACTAATTGTCGGTAATCATGATAGTAGTTGTATAATTGAACTATACCGTTATTGTGCTTAACTGCCAAACAAAGCATAGTAACCATTGAAATGCAGCGTACCTTCTTGGTACGATAATCAACTTAATTATTTGTAAATAGTAACTTATGCAATTAAATACCATCTCCAACCAAGCCATTGCGCTCGCAGGCATTGCTCAAGCAGCTGCGTTGGTTCAACAACTTGCAACTAAAGGTACTTGTGACCAAGCCGCTTTAGAAACGAGTATTGCCAGTGTCTTGAAAATAGATTCAGATAGTGTCATTGATGTTTACGGCAGTTTAGAGGGAATTAAACTGGGATTACAGCAGCTTAATATACAAATGACCGGATTTAAAATCGTTAATCCTGAACAAGCACGCTATTCTGCTTCCTTAGTATTTCTTGAAAATCAGTTAAATGGTCGCAAAGATCTACTTAATACCATTCAAATCGGTATCTCCAAGGCTCAAGCGCAGAGCGAACATTTTGGTTTGTTACATGAAAATGTGTTGGCTAACTTGGGTGAAGTTTACCAAAACACCATTAGCACACTGCAACCCAGAATCATGGTTAATGGCGAACAAACTTATTTATCGAGACCTGAAGTTGCCAATAAAATACGCGCCTGTTTACTGGCAGGTATCCGTTCAGCCATTTTATGGAAACAATGTGGGGGTACTCGATGGAAGTTTCTTTTTTATCGCAAAAAAATCCAGGCTGAATTACAAGTATTACTTAAAAAAGTTTAACAGCCCCTATGGCTTATCTTATAGAAGCCAAACAGCTATGTCGTTATTACGGTAAATATCGTGCAGTCAATGATGTCAGCTTTTCTTTGGCCAAAGGCGAAATACTCGGTTTTTTGGGGCCTAATGGTGCTGGTAAAACGACGACCATGCAAATGTTAAGCGGTAATCTTGCACCGAGTTCCGGGCAAATTAAAATTAATGGCTTTGATTTACTGGATCAACCTTTGATGGCTAAAAAAAGCTTGGGGTATTTGCCGGATACACCACCGCTTTATAAGGATTTAAGTGTAAAAGAGTTTTTGAACTATTGCGCGCAATTGCATGGTGTTGCTAAAAACAACATGACTCAATGCATTAACCATTCAATGGAGCGCTGTGGCTTAACTGATGTTTCGCAGCGCTTAATTGACAATCTGTCCAAAGGCTATCAACAACGTGTGGGTATAGCTCAAGCCATCTTACACAATCCGGACGTCATCATTCTTGATGAGCCCACCGTTGGCCTTGATCCGATACAAATCAAAGAAATCCGAACCCTAATACGTGAACTCGGGCAAGAGCATGGTGTTATTTTATCGACCCATCATCTTTCTGAAGTTCAAGAATCCTGCACTCACGTACAAATCATTCATCAAGGGCAATTAGTTTTAAACGAAAGTATTGAAGGGCTTAATCATTCTCTTAACACCGGTAGTTTACTGGTTAGTACGCGATTGATGCCTGATACTGAAGTGTTACTCACCATTCCGGGTGTTAACTCAGTTGAACCTATTACCGACAATAAATTCATCATTCATTACTGTGTTTCTGAAGATCCTTGTCAACAAATCACTGAAACCATCATCACGAAGGGTTGGGGATTACAAGAATTGTCCCCTATAAAAAAATCTCTGGAGGATATTTTTATTTCCTTAACCCATACCAGCGATTCATGAACATGATTAATACAATCGCCATACATGAGTTCAAAAGCCTGTTTTTATCTCCCTTGGCCTGGACAGTGTTGGCCATCTTGCAAGCCATTTTGGCTTATATATTTTTAACGCAAGTAGAGACCTTTAATTTGATTCAACCCAAACTCGCTACTATTGAAGGCGCTCCCGGTTTAACTGATATTGTTGTCATTCCTTTATTTAGTAACGCCGCTATTATATTGTTACTGGTCACCCCATTATTGACCATGCGCCTTATCTGTGAAGATCGAAGAAACAAAACCCTGTCATTATTAATGTCTGCCCCAATTTCCAGCGCCGACATTATTATTGGTAAATACTTGGGAAGCCTTGGATTGTTATTAATACTGGTTGTTCTAATAACTTTAATGCCCTTGTCCTTACTGGTTGGTTGCGAACTTGATATGGGCAAGTTATTTTCCAATCTACTGGCATTGATGCTGCTGGTTACAGCCTTCACATCAACCGGACTGTTTATGTCAACTATTGCCGGCCATCCTACGGTTGCAGCCATGGGGACTTTTGGTGTTTTATTGCTGCTGTGGATTTTAGACTGGACTACCAGCATGAATGACCAACGAAGTGAGTTGCTTGAATATCTGTCTATTCTCAGGCATTTTCAAAATCTTCAAAGTGGTCAACTTAATACTGCTGATATCAGTTATTTTCTATTATTTACGATGACCTTTCTTTTTTTGGGTATTGGCAGTCTTAATAAAGATCGTCTATAAATGAAACTTACGCCACATCTTCATAAGCAACTGCGCTTAAAAAACGCCTTGATAACTGTATTGATATTGTGCCTGCTTGGCTCATTGGCTTGGTTGAGTAATCGTTATAGCTTTCAAACTGACTTGACCAATAATGATAGCAATACGCTATCGTTAGCATCCCAACAAGTATTAAGTTCAATTCCTGATCAAGTAACTATCATTGCTTATATCAAAAAAGGTCAATCAATAAGAACCCAAATTACTCAGTTAGTTGATCGTTATAGCCGAATTAAACATGATCTAAAGCTTACTTTTATTGACCCTGACTTAGATCCCGAACAAACTCGAGAGCTCAATATAGGCCCTGAAGGGATTATTCTTGTTGAATATCAGGGACGCACAGAAAAATTAAGCTTCATTGATGAAGCCTCATTGACTAATGCGCTCTTACAACTCGCCAATGCCAAGGAACGCTGGATTACCTTCTTGACCGGTCATGGTGAGCGATCACCAGAAAAACCCGCTAATTTTGATTTAGAATTATTTGGAAAAGAATTAGCGCGTCGAAAAATTAATGCGCAAACACTCAATTTGGCATCCGTGCCGGCACTTCCGGATAACTCCGCTTTATTGGTTATTGCCGCTCCCAAAGTGGCCTTACTGGCCGGTGAAGTTTCTCTTGTCCAGCGCTACATTCAAGATGGCGGTAATCTGTTGTTGTTAACGGATCCTGATAATCAAAACCTAAACATTCTGCTAAATGCTTTAGGGATTAAACAACTACCCGGCGTTATTGTTGACAGCACAGCCAAGCTTTATGGTGTGCAAGACCCCAGCTTTTTATTGACTAGTGAATACATTGACCACCCTGTCACACAGGGTTTGCAAACCATGACTCTGTTTCCCGTTACTACAGCATTCGAATTTATTAGTACCTCTGATTTTACTGCCCAAGCATTTTTAAGTACCTCTACAAAATCATGGACAGAAACAGGCCCCCTACAAGGAAAAATTCGATTTGATAATAATACTCAAGAAAAACAAGGACCACTTACCTTTGCCTATGCTTTAACAAGAACGATTAAACAAAACACGCAACAGCGCATTATTATTGTGGGTGATGGTGATTTTATAGCCAACGCCTATATGGGTAACGTTGGTAATTTGGACCTTGGCTTAAGAATGGTAACTTGGCTAATGCATGATGACCGCTTTATCGATATTCCCTCCAAAACCGCTACTGATAAAAGCCTGCAACTAACGCAAACAGTCATTACGGTTATTAGCTTTGGTTTTTTAATCATTATTCCTTTTACTTTACTCAGTACAGGTTTCTTAATCTGGCGTAAACGTAAACAGCGTTAAGCAAAATTCAATGCAATATTTAAGCGGTTCTTTTATTCTATTTATCAGCACTTATAAAGGTATCTAGGCTTTAAACCAACTGACCATTACAATAGTAACAATTCTTAAAATTGTTTTTATCGGAACATGAGCTACAAACGCGCTATTTTATTAATACTACTCCTCTCTGCATTAGTTACCCTTGCAGTTTTTACTGTGCCTGGATTGCAAGAAAAAGCAGGCGTTGTTCCACCCCAAACTATTTATACCAGCGCTAAAGATAACAATGGCATTGTCAAGCCTTGCTCGAACGAACATCCTGACTGGCGTCCTGCGCAAGTAATAGAAGGCGTTTCCATAGCAGCAGCACCGGCTTGTGAACCAGACAACCCCTATGATATCGTCACCTCCGTTAAAGGCACCAACAATGTGTCAATGGCGACATTAATGCAAACCAATTTTGCGCAAGATGCCTTAATCATGACCGATGATCTGGATCATGATGGTGATCCGGATGTTATCCATATCAAGCTTGAAGTTGTTGAGCTTAATGGTGCCACCCCAGATGGCGATTTTTTGATTAATACCTTTGATATCGCACCAGGCATACAACCAGGCCTTTGGGTTTATGCGCCCAAAGCTCGAGGCATGGCACTTAAAAACTTTAATTCGGTTGTCGCCAATCCAATGTTACGTGCGCCCTCACCTGTCATTCGTGTTGAACAAGGTGACAAAGTATATATCACCCTCGAAAACACCCATTACTTACCCCACACCATCCACTTACATGGCGTTGATCATCCTTGGGTAAACTCAAAAGGTGAAGATAATGACGGTATGGACGAACATGCTGTTTTTCCGGGTAAAAGTCATACCTATGAAATTCAACCCCGGCATGCCG
>Ga0265593_1000720_pt1 | contig 16876 bp, 18 predicted proteins | sample saktaG_8_FD_190136 | JGI IMG/M metagenome (GOLD analysis project Ga0265593, IMG submission 190136) | Saline water microbial communities from Sakinaw Lake, British Columbia, Canada - sak_2011_5_24_36m | ecosystem: Environmental > Aquatic > Non-marine Saline and Alkaline > Saline ...
GCGCAAGTTGAAATCGATTATGGAAAAATATGTCATTTAGTGAATTGTATTCAATGAGTTACCATGGGTTAAATCTTGAATCTCCGGACAGCACTGATAAAGAATGTAAAATCTCTAGCGCTAGATTTAATTTTTGAGCAATTGCTGCATGATGTTGCGCCAACTCAACTATTCCATCATCACGTACCTTAAGCATAGACCATTGATATATTAGTGTGCGAGACAACCATGCGTGGGCAAGCGCGTGGTTAGGGTCGCATTCCAAAGCTAAAAGAAAAAGCTCCTTGGCGGCATGCATTGATGCGGAGGACATTTGCCACTGTTGCGCCAACCCGCGCAAATAAGCCATATTGGCAGCAATGGTCATCGGCGTTTGAATAGCATAAAATTCGCGTTCGTTGCGCCTATCATCACCAATGCCGCGATTGGATAAGTCATTGCTCTCGGCTAAATCAGATTTAACATGAAAAACAACCTGATAACTGCCTTTTAAAATATGAAAATGCACTTCATCTTTTGCGCCAGAACCTTGATAATATTTACTCAGTTTTGCACGTAATCTATGCGCCTCAACTCTCACAATAGCGTCTTGGTTTGGGTCGAAATCAGCTGGGCGCCCCAACGCCTCTACTCCAATGCTATATCCCTTAAGTCGATCGCCGTTACCATCCAGCATATTTTCAACCAAATATCGCAAAAGTTTCTGATGTTTATGTGAAACAATAAACTTAGGTGATGACAGTAGCTTACTCAGCCACCGAATGACAGTTGAACGATCTATTTTAGCGCTTAAAAACTCATATTTCGAAAATTTGATAATATTATAAATGATAATGACTCTCAAAAAAAACAAGTATATAACCTCCACACTTGTTATAGTTCACAGTGTATTCATAGCTAAACTTCCCTAGCATCCATGTAAAACATGGCTAAATGGCGATATGTGTTTTGACAATTCAAACGATAATATCTTTAGAAGCTCACTAAAAATAGTGCGCAAGTTTTTCATAAATTCATCAACTCGCAAGCCGCTGGCTTCACACGCAAATCATTAACTTTTTTTGGCGCTTATTACCATTGCGTGAATGAGCTGGCTATAATGCGATTTAAGTTTTTGTAAATTTTAAGGAATAAGCATGATTTTAAAGCGTATACAGCGAGGCTTCACCCTCATTGAAATGATGGTTGTTATCGTGATTATGGGCATTTTGGCATCACTGATTGTGCCTAAAATCATGGGTCGCCCCGATGAAGCGCGGATCATTGCTGCAAAGCAAGATATTGCTTCGGTGATGCAGGCCTTAAAATTGTATAAGCTGGATAATCAGCGCTATCCGACCACAGAGCAAGGCCTGCAAGCACTGGTTAGCAAGCCGGTTGCTGCTCCAGTACCAACAAACTGGAAAAGCGCTGGTTATCTGGATAAATTACCGATGGATCCGTGGGGCAATCCTTACCAATATCTTTTTCCTGGCATTCATAGCGAGCTGGATGTTTTTAGCTTTGGCGTTGATGGTGCCGCTGGTGGGGAAGGTAACGATGCCGATATCGGTTCTTGGGCGAACTAGTTTTTGGCAGACTAGACTTAGGCAATCCAAGCGCCAAAGCAGCGGCTTTACGCTACTTGAGTTGATGGTAGTGTTGGTCATCGTCGGCATTTCATTGGGTTTAGTCACACCTAATTTAATGAAAAGTGACGAGGATGTGCTTAAAGAAGAATCTATGCGCCTAGTCGCGCTGATGGAATATGCCGCCGACGCCGCAAGTAGCCAAGGACACTGGCTGGCATGGCGCCCAACTGCCGCTGGCTATCGGTTTTTGCAACGCGACGAGAACAAAAACATCTGGCAGCCTATCACCACAGACGAAGTGTTGCGCGAGCGGCATTTGCCAGAAGGCCTGCGTATAGGCTCTGCTAACAACCAGCAAGCAACGCTTAGCGCCAATAGTTTAATCGCACTTTCACCCTCTGGCATTCAATCACCATTTCAGATCGAACTGACTACGGGTAAAACAAGGCGAATTGTTCGAGGTAATATTCTTGGTAAAGTTGAAATATTGAACCCTGATTTAGCTGGGACGCCAATATTATGAGCGTTGCAGGTTTAAAACATAATCAGGCTAAAACCAACCTAGCTAAAACCAATCACTTTAAATCAGCGGGATTTACCCTGATAGAAGTTTTAGTTGCAATGGCGATTATAGCGGTGACACTTGCCGCTGCTAGCCGCGCCGCTGGCCATGCTATTGATTCTAGCGCAGAGTTAAAGCGCCGCGTGGTTGCAGACCTAATCGCACAAAATCGGCTTGAGCTACACAAAGCCAAGCATGACTGGCTTGCACCTGGAAAATTGACTGGCGATGAAACTCAAGCTGGTATTGCTATGACATGGAAAGAAGAAATCACCGATACGCCTAATCCAGCATTTCGCAAAGTGGTGGTTGAAGTGTACGCCGCAGAGGATGCCAGCTTTATCGTAAGAAGGCTAGTTGGCTTTCTTACGCAAGAAATCAAGCCGCCAGAAGTCGCTCCACCCGAAACCAAGCCGCAAGAGCCTGTGCAATAAATATGCAAAAACAAAAAACCCTCGGCTTTACGCTCATTGAAGTAATTGTTGCTCTATCAATATTTGCCGTGCTTTCGATTATTGGCTATAAGGGCATCAGCAGCCTGATTCAAACCAAAGAGCGGGTGCAAATTGAAGATGATAAATGGCAGCAGCTCATTTTATTTTTTGATCGGTTTGAGCTAGATATTAAGCAGAGCGTCAATCGGCCAATTACCACGCGCGACAACACGATAGAACCAGCGTGGCTGGCACGTCCGACTTTTGCCGGAGAAGATGGCGCACAACTGGTATTTAGCCGCTTTGGTGACCCTGAGCAATCAGGCTTTTTAATGGATACCAGAAGAGTAGGCTATCGACTGCATGATGGTGCGCTTGAGTTGCTGATTTGGCCGTCGTTAGACGTTGCGCCAGCATCCAAGCCTGAGGTATTTAAAGTGCTGCCGCATGTCGCACAAATTGCATTCAGCTATTTAGCTGAAGATGGACGCTGGCTTAATGTTTGGCCAGTAGTGGCGGCTGGTTCGCAGCAAAAATCCTTTGCGCCTGCCGCCGTACAACTGACCATTAAGTTAGAATCGGGTGAAACTGTCACTCGAGTTTTCGCATTATGAGGCGGCCGTTATTTAATAAAAAAATGTCTAACAAAAACATGTTGAACCAAAGCATGTTGAATAAAAGCGCACCCAACAATCAGCAGTCAGGCATTGCCGTTGTTTCAGCCATGTTATTGGCAGCCTTAGTCGTTTCAATCGCTGCGGCAATGGTGTACGAACAACAGCGATTCATCAATCGGCTAGAAAATCACTTCTCCGCAACACAAGCGCGTTGGATGGGAGAAGCCTCTATTCATTGGTCGCGCGCAATTTTGGCTGAAGATGCCAAAGGTGGATCTGTCGATCACTTAAAGGAAAACTGGGCCATTAGACTGCCCGCCACGCCGTTTGAAGGGGGCATGGTGAGAGGCTTTATTACCGACCAGCAACAGTATTGCAATCTCAATAATTTGATGCAAGATAATGCTGGCAATACGGACTTTTTAAAGCGGTTATTCACCTCTATCGGCAGCAACCCTGATACCGTTGACGCGCTCAAAGACTGGATAGACTCTGATGCTGAAATTACCTACCCCTACGGTGCCGAAAGTGAGCACTACCTCGCGCAGCCGATTCCTTATCGCACCGCTAATCAGCCACTGATAGAAATGGGCAGCTTGAGCCGTGTGCAGGGCTTTACTGAAGAAAGCATCGCAAAATTAAGGCAATATTGCACCGTGTTACCAGAGCCAACCCCAGTTAATTTGAATACTGCCTCGCCTGAATTGTTGGGGCAGATGTTGCCAGAGCTATCGCTATTTGAGCTACAAACCCTTGTGGCGGCACGCGATTTGCACCCGTTTGAAAATATTTCTGAGGTGAGCAAGCTGCTAGAACAAAGTAAAATTACCTTAAGTGATGGCCAGTTTTCAGTCGGCAGTCGCTATTTTATGGTCACTAGCCAGACACAATTTGGAAAGAGTACAATACGCGTCGAAGCTCTCCTTAAACGTGATGGGGGCGGTTGGCCACACTTAGTTTGGGAAAGATACCGTTGACAACATTACGATTAATGATACCCACCGCGTGGGATGCAAGCCAAGACACTTGCGAATGGGCTATTTTAGATCGCCCAGGTTTAGCTGGCCTAGACGGTTTAGGCGGCAAAGCTAAAGTGTTGCGTCGCGGCAAAGATCTTTTAACCGCGCTACCGCAATGCGATGAAACCGAAATTGTCGTGCCAGCCGCAATGGTTGGTTTTATTTCTGCACAACTACCGCCAGGCAGCCACGCCAAAGTATTAAATGCGCTGCCGTTTTTGGTAGAAGCTGGCTTGATAAGCGCACCAGAAGAAACGCACGCCGTACTGGCAGCAAAATCTGACGCGCATATTATTGTAGCCGTCATCCAAAAAGCTTGGATGAAACGTGTATTAGACAAACTCACACGCGCCGAAATTTTCCCAACACGGTTTTTTCCGGAAACGCTGTTGCCCGATTTGCCGCCAAATCGCTGGGCGCTTGTTTGCAGGGGCCATGAAAGCTTTATTCGCACCAGTGCTAACCAAGGTTTTCCGCTAGATGTAGACACTAACAGCGAAGCAATGCCGCTAGTGCTGGCAATGGCTGTGGCACAAGCTGAAGAAGCTAAACGACCTGCCAGCATTCATGTCTATGGCGAGCTACCTAAACATGCCGCTGAATGGGCTACGCAGTTAGGGCTCACTATCACCACAGCCAGCCAGCAGGAATGGTTTTTGAGCAATACCAAGCCTATGGTGAATTTACTGCAGGGTGAGTTTCAACCGTCGGGTGGCATTTCGCGCCGCCTAGCTGCATTCAAACCTGTGGCAATCACGCTAGTTGGTTTATTACTCATGCAAGTAAGCTTTTCTATTATTGATTATGCCAGCAAAGCACGACAAAGCAGCAAGCTAGACCAAGCAATGGTGACGCAATTTAAAGCCACTTTTCCTAATGCAACCACCATTGTGGATGCTCCATTGCAAATGCAGCGCAATCTGGATGATCTAAAACACGGCGCGGGCCAAAGCAACAATGCTGACTTTATGCCTTTGCTTGCCAGCGTAACCACTAGCATAGGCGCCATTTCTGCAGAAAGGCTAAAAGGCATGGATTATCAAAACGGTAAACTCGTATTAAATCTATTGATGCCAGATATGGAACAAGCACAAGCCATGCGCCAGCGATTAAGCACGGCAGGCTTATCTGCCACTATAGAAAGCCCACACCCCTCTGCACAAGGCTTAGATTTACAACTTGTGATTAGCGCGAGCGCCTCATGAAACAACAACTAATGGCGCGCTGGAATAGCTTTTCCAGCAAAGAAAAACGCATTTTGTCTACACTGGCTTTAGTCATGTTGGGGCTGATTTTTTACGCTTTTGTCTGGTTGCCAGTGCAACATGGGCGTGAACGCTTAGCGCTAACAATCCCCGAAAAGCAGGCAAAATTATTATTAATGCATTCGCAGGCAGCAGATGTTGAGCGTTTGCGTGGTCAATTCAAATCATTAGGCGCTTCAAACGATGCGCTTAAAGCTGCGATTGCGGTTTCTGCAAAGTTTCATGGACTGGTGCCAAACTATAACGATGCCGCTACAAATAACAAACTAAGCACAAACAGCAATAGCCAGTTAGCGCTAACAATCACGCAGGTTAATTTTGACACTTGGCTTAAATGGGTTGAATCACTACAAAGCCAGAATCATGTGCGGGTGAAATCTTGCCACATTACGCCAACCAGCGTCGCTGGGCAGGTTAAGGTTGAAGTGGTTTTTGCTGCGGCCGAATAGGGTAAGAGCCTTGCTCGATGCAAGAATTATCTCAATTTTTAACAATAATAGTTAAAGCCCGTCATCCCGACGAAAGTCGGGATCTAGTCAAACGCAACGCGTTTGTGAACGTAGCCAGTGCAGGCGCTATTTGGCAGGGACGTCACTGGATCCCGACCTTCGTCGGAATGACAGACGTTACCTGAGCCTGCCGAAGGATTAGTATCAACACGCTTACAGAAAAACTTTGCTTACAGTAAGATTTAGGGTCACATAAATATGAAACGTCTTTTTCTACTCGGCATTGCCAGCACGCTGATTTTTGTGTGCATTTATGCACCAGCACAATTGCTGGGCAGCCTGCTAGGTCAATTAACGCATGGTCGGCTAGGTATGGCCGCTGCGCAAGGCAGCCTGTGGCAAGGCAATGCTAATTTATTGCTCAATGATATTGATAGCGGCGTAGACAGTAATAGCGATACGCAAACCAATAACGCCAGCCTGAATCTAGGCAAAATCGCTTGGAATACGCAACCCTTACAATTACTCGCCGGCCGCTTTTCAGTCAACCTCACTTGGAATGACGGCGCGCCTTTTTGGCTAACGCTAGATACTTCACGCTTACATATTGAGCATGCCACCTTTGCACTACCCGCTGATATTGTTTCAGCCTTAGCGCCCACCTTAAAAGCCGCGCAACTCGGTGGACAGTTATCTGTGCGCTGCGATAATTTCTCCCTCACACGCACAGAAATTATCGGCCAGCTAGATATAGACTGGAACCAAGCCAGCTCACCATTAAGCATGGTAAGCCCGCTCGGCAATTACCACACCAAGCTAAATGGCAGCGGCAGCGCGCTGGATATTAACCTTGAAACACAAGGCGACAGCCCGCTTATAATGCAAGGTAGCGGCCGCTGGACGGTTAGTGAAGGCTTACATTTTAACGGCACTGCCGAAGCCAACGCTGCCAATAAAACCCAGCTACAAGAGCTACTGCGCGTCATCGGCAATGAAACTTCGGGCGGCAGCGGCAGCGGCAGCTACCAATTAAAGTTCTAACTTATACATGACACTTGCTAAAACTTCCCGTTACCCAATAATCGACACCGTGCGCGGTGTAGCAATATTAGCCATGATGACGTATCACTTTGGATTTGACCTCAGCATGCAAGGCTATGTTGTGCAAGACCTCAACCACAGCTTGCCGTGGCTGGTGGCGCGCAGCCTGATACTCAGCACTTTTCTATTGGTAGCTGGCTTTAGTTTAGCGCTGGCACAACATCACACCACAAAACAGCGCTGGCTCAGGTTAGCCCGCATTGCTGGCTGCGCCTTTTTGGTTAGCCTTGGCAGCTACTTTATGTTTCCTGAGTCGTGGATTTTTTTTGGCGTATTGCATTTTGTTGTGCTGGCAACCATGCTGTGCTGGTTTTTAGCGCGCCATGAAAAATGGCTTTTACCTTTGGCCTTTGCCGCACTAGGGCTTGGTTTATTTTATCAGTCTGCCACGTTCAATCAGCCCATGCTGCAATGGCTAGGCATGATGACTTTTAAACCAATCACCGAAGACTACGTGCCGATGCTGCCGTGGCTAGGCCTAATGTTCATTGGTTTACGACTCGGCATTTGGGCTAACGCAAATAAGGCATCAGCAACGCCAGCTAAATGGCCGTTAACCATCACGCCACCTACTGCGCTAAAACCAGTCGGCTTCTTAGGCCGTCACAGTTTAGCCGTTTACATGCTGCATCAACCCATATTACTGGGCTTGCTATCCGCTTATGGAGCCATATTTAGATGAAACTAGCCGCCTTGCGCACTACCATTCGCTTTGAAAAAAAATGGCCAGAGATTATTGCCAGCCTGCTACACGCCGCAATATTTATACTGGGCGGCATGTTACTGGCACGCTGGATTTGGCTGCTATTTTCGCCTACCGTACTAGTCATGCCACCAGCCTTAGAACAAGCGGTTTCCAGCCAATCGGCCACTATCCTTTCTGCGCATTGGTTTACCCCAAAAACTGGCGCCATTGCCATTGCGGCACCCAGCCCTGTTAATTTCAAACTCATGGGCATTTATGCAGCCACCGATAGCAAACTAGGCTTTGCCATATTTAAATTAGCCGATGGCAAGCAGAAATCAGTGTTATTACACCAAGAAATCAGCCCCGGCATTCACCTACAAACCATTAAACAAGAAACGGTAGACGTTGGCCAAGAAGGCAACACGCAAAGCATCGCGCTAGAAAGTCGCAAGCCAACTTCTACCACCCCAGCTAAAATTGGCATGCGTTTCTAGCTGTAAAGCGCTCTTGTAAATACTTTTGCGTGTAAGGCTTTAATGCCGAACCTTAGGGAGCCGCTGATTTATTCAAACGTTCGCCCTTAGCTTGCCTAAGGGTGCTTTTAATATAGTGATTTTAAGAATGAAAAATCAAGCATGGTTCGACAAGTTCACCACGGACGGATTAATCAGCGTCTCCTTAGCCGAGGCCACGCTATTTAACCGCTGGCACCACGCCAAGGCTACGCTCAAAACGATCTGGCAACTTAACCTGCGGCGTTTCTGGCAACGGCCTAACCTTTGTCGGGGTAATGGGTATTTGTTGTTGAATAATGTAGTCGTAGCGCTCATTGCTAATTTTGGCGGTATCTTCATCGCGGCTCTGTGATTTAGTGGGAATGGTTTGCGATCTGGCAATATTGAATCCACGTTCACCTGAAAGCTCAACCAATATTTTCTCTCCAACATCCACCATACCCATGCTTGGTGATATTAAAATCAAAATTTGGTCTTTAGGAGAAACTACATCATGAGTTGGTTCAGGAATTCCCACGACCACCTTCCATGAGTCCCATTCGTTTTTTTCAGGAGTGAATGAATATCCTTTCAGGCTCCCTGCTTCAATGATTTTTTTTGATTCGCGTGCTGTTAAAATTCTCAAAACGTTAACTCTAACTAAATTTGATTTCTTTGGGTTAGAATCAAAGCGATCTGGCAATGTCACCAACGGTGTTTCTGGCAATGGCCAAACCTTTGTGGGGGTAAAGGCTATTTGTTGTTGAATAAGATAGTCATAGCGTTCGTTGCTAATTTTGGCGGTATCTTCTGCGGTACGCATGACGTAAGGGCGTAAAAATACCATCAGGTTGGTTTTTTTATGGCCTCTGCCTACCGAGCGAAATAGTGTGCCGATTAGTGGTAAATCACCCAGTAGTGGCACTTTATCTACGGTATCTGACACACTGTCTTCAATTAAGCCGCCTAGTACAATAATACTGCCGTCATCCACTAGCACAGAGGTATCTATGGCGCGCTTGTTGGTGGTAATGCCTGCAGTGCCTGCGGAAGATGGTACGACGCTAGAAACCTCTTGGTGAATTTGCAGTTTAACTGTGTTGCCTTCTGAAATTTGTGGCTTTACTTTCAACGTTAGGCCTACATCTTGCCGCTCTATGGTTTGAAATGGTGTAACAGACGAACCACCCGTTTGCGCATAAGAGCCTGTGACAAACGGTACGTTTTGGCCGATGACAATTTTAGCTTCTTCGTTATCAAGCATAAGTAAATTAGGTTTTGAAAGTATATTCGCGCTGGCATTAGTTTCTAAAGCATGCGCAAGTACGCCAAGGTTGGTGACTTGGCCGATGCCCGGAATGTTCACCTTACCCGCTATTATTCCTAAATTAAAGCCGTCGCCAGCTGCACCTATATTCGTAGCAACGCCCAATATACTAGTATTACTGCCACGATTAAATTTAGTGCCAGCAAAGCCCTGAAGGTTAGCTTTATTCATGGTGGAATCTTTAAATGCTTCCAAATCTTGCCACTGAATACCAAATTCAGAAGCTTTATCGGTAGAAACTTCGGCAATCAAGGCCTCAATATAAAGCTGTGCGCGGCGCGCATCCAGCTTATCAATCACGCCACGCAACATATTAAACACTTGGTCAGATGCGGTAATCAGTAATGAGTTGGTGGCTGTGTCGGCTTGTATCATGCCGTTTTCTTGCGAGGAGGCTAGCGGTGAAAAAGGTGATGCAGTGGCTTGGGCTGAAGTTTGGACGATTGCACCGACTTTGGCAGCGTCGGCACCCGCAACAGGCTGTGCCGCCAGCATGCCAGCGGCGAGTGTACTTTCAGCAGCTTTGCCAGACATCAAGGCGCGCAGCGTGCTGGCAAGTTTGGTGGAATCTGCATTTTTAAGATAAACCACATGGATAGAGCTGCCAGCATTGGTCGGTATGTCTAATTGTTTAATTAAAGTCGCAGCGCGAGTAATAAGCGATTGGTTCTCCGCATGCAGAATAATCGAGTTCGAGCGAGCATCAGCCACTGCCAAAATGCGTTTACTCGGCTCGGCGTTGGTATTGTTATCAGCCATTAAACGGTTGATGGTTTGGCTAATTTCCACGGCTGAAGCAAAGCTAAGTCTGACCAACACGTTTTCTGCTTGAGAAGGTCGGTCGATAGAGTCAATCAGCTTAACAATTTTGTTTAGGTTGTCGGCGTAATCGGTCACAATCAGCGCATTACTGCCAGCGTAAGCGTTAATCACGCTATTGGGCGAAAGCAAAGGCTTAACCACATTAACCAGTTGACTGGCATTTTCATATTTCAGCACATAAACCTGCGTTACAATTTGTCCGCCGCCTTGTTTGCCGGTTGCTAAGCGTGGTGTAAATTTACCCTTAGCATCTACCTCTGGCACAATGGAGGTATAGCCATTTTCTTCTACCGTTGCAAAGCCTTGCACACGTAACGCCGAAAGCAGTATTTGGTAGGTGATGGCGCGTGGCACTGGTTTTGCAGTGTTGATGCTGATGGTCCCCTTAACTCTAGGGTCTAGCAGGAAGTTTCTATTGGTGATTTTCCCAATGGCTTTAACCACAGATTCAATATCAGCATCTACAAAATTTAGCGAAACTTTATCGTCTGCAACCTTAACGTTCTCTTCTTCTGCGGCGAATGCGTAGGTCTGAATATTAAGCAACATTAAAACGATTACGCACTGAAGGATATGTTTTTTCATTGGGCTGTTTATTTGTTTATTATAATTATTTGATTCTAGCTGGCACCTTCAACGCATCACCACTAATAATCCAATGAATGATTATGCGTGATAGCTATTGAATAGGCTAGCACTTATTCAGCCAGATGTAACTGCCACATCGCACTAAACTGGCGCAAAATCCCACTAGAAATATTATCATACTCAACACCTTACAAAGAATCGCTACGGTTTATGCTGTAGCATACGATTATTATGACCGAAATCGAAAACTTTTCAGCTGCTAAATTTGTTCCCTATAGCTATGCAAAAACGCAGGGAGCCTTTGTTAGATCAGCCACTGACGGTGTCGCCGAACTGTATTTGCGCGAGGGCACTAGCTTGGAGGCATTAACCGAGATACTACGCGTATGGCAGGGTAAATTTACCAGCAAGCAGGTTTCGTCTGTTGAGTACGACAAACTGCTGACCGAAACCTATGCGCAAGAGGGGGCGTCGAGCGCCTTTTCTGAAGATATTGAAAATAATCTCGATCTTTCACGATTGATTCAAGATCTGCCGAAAGTTGAAGATTTACTCGAAGCCGAGGGCGGTGCACCAATTATTCGTATGATTAATGCCATTTTTACGCAAGCATTACGTGAAGGTGCATCAGACATTCATATTGAGCCTTACGAGACAAAATCTGTGGTGCGTTTTCGTATTGATGGCACATTGCGGAATATTGTAGAGCCACATCGCGCCCTGCATGTTGCGTTAATTTCACGCATCAAGGTAATGGCACAGATGGATATTGCCGAAAAACGCTTGCCGCAGGATGGCAGAATTACGCTTAAAGTGGCGGGCAAAGTAGTGGATATTCGGGTGTCTACTTTACCGACTGGGCATGGCGAGCGGGTAGTGTTACGCATTTTAGAAAAAGATGCCAAGCGCCTTAATTTATCGCGGCTTGGTATGGCAGAAAAAACCCTGCAACAGGTTGATGCACTAGTGCATCAACCGCATGGTATTTTTCTAGTGACCGGCCCAACAGGGTCGGGCAAGACCACCACGCTGTATTCTGCTATCTCGCGGCTTGATGCCGGCGTGCTGAACATTATGACGGTGGAAGACCCGATTGAATATGACTTGCCGAACATTTCACAAACGCAGGTTAACGCAAAAATCGACATGAGTTTTTCTAAGGCACTACGATCAATTTTACGACAAGATCCTGATACCATCATGATTGGTGAAATTCGCGATGTGGAAACCGCGCAAATTGCCGTGCAATCTAGCCTGACAGGCCATTTGGTACTGGCAACATTGCATACTAATGACGCTATCAGCGCAGTGACTCGACTGGTCGATATGGGCATAGAACCATTTTTACTGGCTTCTTCACTTTCTGGCGTGCTGGCGCAGCGCTTGGTGCGATGTTTATGTACCGATTGCCGCGTGGCTTACCAACCCGATAACGCAGAATTGGCTTTGCTGAAATCTGCCCACCCGCCAAAAAACATTTATCGTGCGATTGGTTGCGCCGCCTGCGGAGGTACCGGCTACAAAGGTCGAATCGGCATTTATGAGCTATTGGTGATTGATGATGAAATTCGCCGCTTGGTGCATGACCGCAACTCCGAACAGCTTATTCGCGCACATGCTAATGCAAACGGCATGCTAGATTTACGTCAGGATGGCGTTCGTTGGGTAGAATCTGGCGTTACATCGCTTGAAGAACTACTAAGTATTACCAAAGAATAAGGGCGATTCATGGCTGCATTCCGTTTTGAAGCTGTAGATGAGTTTGGTAAAACCACGCGCGGCGTGGTTGAGGCCGACACCTTTCGTCTGGCACGTAGCAAGCTGCGTGATATGCAACTAACACCGCTTAACGTAGATGCGCTACAAGACAATCAATCGCTAGGTGCTACTACTGGCGTTAGCTTGCCCGGTTCAATTTCCAGTTATGAATTAGGCTTGCTTACTAGGCAGTTTTCTACCTTACTCAATGCTGGCCTTAATATTGAGCAATCTTTGGCTGCCATTGCCGAACAAATGGAAAAGCCGCTCATTGCTGAAGTGTTACTCGGCGTACGTGCTGGCGTGGTTGCGGGCAGCACTTTGTATGTGGTGATGGCGGCGTACCCGACTATTTTTCCAGAAATTTATCGTGCACTGATTCATGCGGGTGAAGAATCTGGCGAGCTTTCTAAAGTATTAGAGCGCCTTGCGACCTATACAGAATCTCGCCATGCCATGAAGCAAAAAGTAATCGCGGCTTTAATTTACCCAGCCTTAGTCACTTTAACAGCCATACTTGTAGTGGGTAGCTTGCTAATTTATGTGGTGCCGCAAGTGGTTGGCGTGTTTCAACAATCTAAGCAAGCGCTGCCATTGCTGACGCAGATTATGATTTTTATCAGCGATTTTATACGCCATACCTGGCTATATTTGATTGCTTTGCTGGTTGGCGGCATTTGGGTTTTTAAACAATCGCTGAAAAATGAAGCCGCATGCTATCGCTGGCATCTATTTTTGCTAAAAATTCCCGTGCTGGGTAAATTGTTGCGTAGCCTGAACACTGCCCGCCTAGCCAGCACCTTGGCTATTTTAGTCGGCAGCGGCGTACCGCTTATGCTCTCACTTAATGCCGCGGCTAAAATTGTGTCACTACTGCCCATGCAGGCCGCTATTAAAGAAGCGATTAATGTGGTGCATGACGGTGGCGCATTAAGCCGCGCCCTGCGTGAGAGCGGGCAGTTTCCGCCAATCCTTATCCACTTAATTGCAAATGCCGAGGCCACCGGTCAATTAGGTAAAATGCTGGAAAGTGCAGCCATTCAGCAAGAAAACGAAGTGAACAATAAATTAACAATTCTGACCAGCGTGCTGGAACCGCTACTCATTCTTGCAATGGGCGGCATGGTCTTACTGATTGTGCTGGCGGTGATGTTGCCCATTATTGAGATCAATCAGCTAGTGCATTAGAGATTACACCTAAACCCTATAAGTCATGATGAAGGGGTATTTTCTTAAAAATTTCAGCATGCCATTTCCACAGATTGAGTTTGCATTTTGCAATTGCTAAGAAAAAAATTGTATGATTGATTTTTAAAATTTACTCAGAGATTAGACTGCCATATTACAAACACTTGTATAGCGTCACTATCTACCCCCCTCATCCTTTTTTTGTAAGAATAACGTGTTGAATTGACCGGTTGAACTCACAAAGACAAAGCTGTCGATTAGTGTCGATAAGTCATCGATACAAAGAAATCATTAAATCACTTCAAATACATTATTTAGGGCTTCATTGATACAGGTCAAGCTTTTACTCTATTAGAAGCACATACCAATTTTGTGTTATTAATTATTCATCTTAAGTTAGTAAAAAATGGAGAGCATGAAATGGTTGCCCTTTACTATGCAATTCAAAAACTGCGTTAAATTATTAGGTTAGCCATCTGTTGCCAATTTACGGTATCCAGCTATTAAGTGGTACTAAGCAGCCATTTATTGTAGATAGCTCAACCATTGATGAAGTTGTTATTTATACGGATATTTAAGTTTGCCTTAAGGAAGTGCTGATTTATTCATGAAATCCTCAATCCGTCATTCCCGCCTGCGCGGGAATGACGAGATTAATAAATCAGCGGCTCCTTAAGGCTTAAGTATTTAACATTTGAACTCTAGCGAAAGTGCTTAAGTTTTTTTGAAGTCAAATGTCCAGTACTGACACCCAAATGAAACTAAATAAATGTGCGCATTACGAACGAGTTTAGAACACATGTATTTGTAGTGTTTATTTTTCCCCACGAAAACTACAAACATGCCTATATTAACTGACGTTAGTTTCACTCTTCAGGAGCAATAAAATGAATATGAGCAATACCTCAAACCGTTACCGGCCTCTATCTATTTGGCTTCACTGGGTGATGTTGCTATTACTCACAGCCGTGTATGCATGCATTGAACTACGTGAATTTTATCCAAAAGATAGTGATATTCGCGAAGCGTTTAAAACTTGGCATTTTATGCTTGGTCTATCCGTTTTAGTATTAGTCTGTATACGCATATACGCGCGCATTACGGCTCCAACTCCTAGCATTACAACAGAGCCAGCACCTTGGCAGAACCTGCCTGCAAAGCTGATGCATATTGCACTCTATGCACTGATGATTGGTATGCCCTTACTCGGCTGGCTACTACTAAGTGCATCAGGAAAGCCGATTCCATTCTTTGGTCTTGAATTGCCTGCGTTTGTCAGTAAGAATAAAGATCTCGCAGATTTAATCAAAGAAATACATGGAATATGTGGCACGGTTGGCTACTTCCTAATTGGCTTCCATGCGTTAGCAGCGTTATTTCACCACTATTTTTTACGGGACAATACGCTTCTGCGGATATTACCGACCTTCAACAGAGAAAATGCTTCTACATTAAGGAAACCTTAAGCAACAGCGTGAATACTAGCCTCATTAATGGTGTCACCCATTTCTATGAAGGAAATTTATAATGAAAGTACGTGTTGCAATATTTGTTTTGTGTACAACTGTTATTACCACGATGGTTATGGGTTGCAATAAGCCCCAAGATATTACTGTAACATCAAAGCAAAAGAGCACTTTAAAGGCCGAGATTAATGACGATGAAGTTACAAAAAGGGTTCAAGCGGCCTTGGCTAGGGACGAAACATTAAGTGGTTTTGATATTACGGTCGCTACACTTAAGGGAGATGTTCGCCTCACAGGCTCAGTTGACGATCAAAACCAAATTGATTATGTGAATAAATTGGTGCGCAGCATCGATGGTGTCCATAGCATTCATGATGAGTTAGCTATCAAAAAATAGGGGGTACTCGTCAGTTGCAGTGAGCAATCTAATTTTATTCGTTTAATTCTAGCTTGTTATAAGCATCACTTAAGGTTAATAAATTAAAGTCATAGTCAACGAAACCTGACCTATTTAAGGCGACGTAAAATATAAGATGTATGTAGTCAGTTTAGTTTTTTATACATCTCACTTAAAGGAGATCATCATGAAAATTACACGTATTTTTATTCTACTGTTAGCTACATTAGCGCCAATTTCCGCACTTGCAAATAGTGAGCGATTAGTCTCTATTTTTGAAACCTACTGCCTGAAGCAAACTGAAAATGCACCAATGTTGGATCGAGAGGCTTTCGATAAAATGGACAAACGTCAATCAAAAATTGATACCCTTAAGGGTAATGGCGATCAAGGCTACTTCATCGCCTCATCAGGTGGAAACCCATATCTAATAGAGTGGAGCGGTGAAACCTGCCGTGTATCAACCAATGGAGCTCTTCCGAATGACGTCATGAAGGCTTTAGCAACAAACCATATACTCACCTTTCCGCATGGGGATAATATAAATTTCGGGCGAGCACACTGGTTTGAAGCTGATCACGCGCTAACACGCTACGTTTTTACACATGATCTTGACGACAGTACTATATTGCTTGAATACCACAGAGATGACGCTACTACAAATGGCCCTGTAGCGATTACCTTTACTCGATAAATCGTATTTTTAAGTTCCACCGCAGCGCCAATGAAGATGATATTCAGGGTAATGAGAGAGGTCGTGAGGATGGTGGGGAAGATTAGTGAGTACTGCTATAACTGTTTATTAAGGCAGACATATTCTGCGTGGCATGAAGCCACGATATCTGGACGTAACCGAATACGTGTATTCGCTACAAATTTTAACTTATCTCTCCAGTTATCTTCTGCTCTGTATCGATGGTTGTCGATAGCTGATTTAAGTTGACAGGCATCTATGTGGCAGCCGACCAACCTTGATTTACATCGGGCTGGATGGGGTCAATCAAGATTTCGGTGATGGAATGGTGTCGGATCCATTGAATTGAAAAGCGCTGAGAGCGTAATGACACGTAACTCAATCTGATGGATAGTAGGATGATTTTTTTCATGAAATTACTAATCATCCCCACCAT
>Ga0265593_1000724_pt1 | contig 16844 bp, 17 predicted proteins | sample saktaG_8_FD_190136 | JGI IMG/M metagenome (GOLD analysis project Ga0265593, IMG submission 190136) | Saline water microbial communities from Sakinaw Lake, British Columbia, Canada - sak_2011_5_24_36m | ecosystem: Environmental > Aquatic > Non-marine Saline and Alkaline > Saline ...
CTCAATCGCCTGCTTACCGCGGCCCGTAACCAGAACAATATCCTCAATATCCGCGGAGAGCGCTTCTTCAATAATAAACTGGATTGCCGGTCTGTCAAAAACCGGGAGCATTTCTTTGGGCTGAGCTTTGGTAGCGGGCAGGAATCTGGTACCGAGCCCGGCGCACGGAATAACGGCTTTTTTTATGACAACGCCCATTTTTACTCCTTTTTTTTGATCTTTATATCTTTTTTAATATTATCCAGAATGCCGTTAATAAACTTACCGGCCTCCTCTCCTGAAAAGGATTTCGCCACCTCGATAGCTTCATTTATAGTTACGGCCACCGGAATATCTTCGCAAAAAAGAAGTTCATAAGCCGCAAATCTGAGTATGTTTTTCTCCACATTAGCCAGGCGGTCAAATTCCCAGTTCTTGATCCGGTTCTTTATTGCGTCATCCAGTTCTTTAATATTATCCATAGTGCCTTTGACCAGGTCAAAAGCAAAGGCCTTAACTTCGGGCGAAGCCTTAAGGTCATCGTTTTCTAGAAAATCTTTTTTTAAAACCAGGTAATCTATCTTGCCCAGATCTATGGAAAAAAGCATCTGCAGAGCAATCTCCCGGGACTTCCTTCGCTCACCCATATTTACCTTTTAATCAAAATTTACTTCAGATTTTTTCGTATAGATTAGCCATTTCCACAGCTGCCACTGCAGCATCAGCGCCTTTGTTTCCGGACTTGGTGCCCGCGCGTTCTATTGCCTGTTCCAGGGATTCTGTAGTCAAAATGCCAAAAATCACCGGAATGCCTGACTCCATACCCGCTAAGGCCACGCCTTTCGCTGCTTCTGACGCAACATACTCAAAGTGAGGCGTATTTCCCCTTATTATAGCACCTACACAGATAATTGCATCATATTTTTTTGATTTGGCGAGTTTTGCCGCGACGTAAGGAATTTCAAAAGAACCCGGGACTTTCACGACATCAATATCCTTTTCATCGGCATCGTGCCTCTTCAGAGCATCCAGCGCCCCCGAGACCAGTTTGTCGGTGATGAAGCTGTTGAACCGGCCCGCGACTATCGCGAACTTTTTACCCTTAGCTACAAGATTTCCTTCAATTATTTTACCCATTTTCTTTTCCTCCTTAGACATTTTTTAGAATATGACCCATTTTATTCTTCTTGGTTTTATAATATTTAAGATTAAACTTGTTTGGTTTAATCTCCACAGGCACGCGCCCTTTTATCTCCAAACCATAACCTTCCAGCCCCACCACCTTGCGGGGATTGTTGGTAATAAGCCTGATGCTTTTCAAGCCCAGATCGGAAAGAATCATGGCGCCGACCCCGTAATCCCGGAGGTCCGGCTTGAAACCCAGCTCTACATTTGCTTCTACGGTATCGTAACCCTTGTCCTGCAGTGAATAGGCTTTTAATTTATTTATCAGCCCTATGCCGCGGCCTTCCTGGCGCATATAAAGGAGAACGCCGGAGCCGTTCTCGGCTATGAGCTGCATCGACCTCTCGAGCTGTTCCCCGCAATCGCATCTGTAACTGCCGAACAGATCTCCCGTCAGGCATTCGGAATGTACCCGGACAAGAACATCATTTTTTCCGGAGATGTCGCCCAGCACCAGGGCCAGGGGAAAATCGCCGTCAATCAGATTTTCATAGGCTACAACCTTCCAGTTACCAAATTTATTGGGGATGGAAGTTTCTACAGCCCTCTTGACCAGCAACTCATTCTGTCTTCTGTATTTGATAAGTTCGGCTACGCTTATTATTTTTATGCCGAACCGTTTTGAGAATTTACGCAAGTCCGGTAGACGGGCCATGGTGCCGTCCTCTTTCATTATTTCGCAAATAACGCCGGCAGGATAAAGACCGGCCAGAATTGCCAGATCCACCGAGGCCTCCGTTTGCCCCGCTCTTTTAAGCACGCCGCCTTCTTTATATCTCAAGGGGAAAATATGCCCCGGCCGCGCCAAATCCGCAGGCTTGGTTTTTTTATTTATTGCGGCCAAAATTGTTTTAGACCTGTCATACGCCGAGATACCGGTGGTAGCGCCTTTTTTTACATCAATAGAAACAGAAAAGGCCGTGGAAAAACTTGAAGTGTTGGTATTCACCATGTCCGGAATTTCCAGTTCATTTAATCTCTGCGAAAGCATAGGCAGGCAGATCAAACCCCGCCCGTATTTCGCCATAAAATTTATCTTAGCCGGCGTGGTTTTTTCCGCCGCTAAAACCAGGTCGCCCTCATTCTCCCGGTCTTCATCATCAATGACTATAAGCATCTTGCCTGCCTTATAATCTTTCAGCGCTTCAGCAATACTGCTAAGTGTACCCGTTTTCATCTAAGAACTCCTTTGTAATAACTTTTTTTTCGCCTGCCTGCATTTTCTCCAGGTATTTGCCGAGAACATCTACTTCGATATTTACTTCCTCCCCGGGTCTTCTGTTTTTCAAAACGGTCTTTTCAAAAGTATGGGGAATTATATTCAAGGTAAAAACATTATTCATGCACGCAGTAACGGTCAAACTTATCCCTTCAACAGCTATAGAACCTTTGTCAACAATGTAACGGGTAAATGCCTTTGGTACTTCCACAGCCAGCGCGTAAGAGCCTTCGCCTTTTTTTACGGACCTTATAATTCCTGTAGTGTCTATATGTCCCATTACAATATGGCCGTCAAACCTGCCGTCCGCTTTTAAAGCTCTTTCCAGATTAACAGTATCCCCGGTTTTGAGGTTTTTCAAGTTACTTTTAAGGAGCGTTTCCGGAGTCGCTTCCGCCGTAAAAGAAGCAGCACCGAGTTTAACAGCGGTAAGACACACACCGTTAACGGCAATACTGCAGCCAACTTCTGCGCCTTGCAGAAGTTTTTTGGCACTGAGTTCTAAAAGCAAATTACCACCAGAATGTCTCAAGCTTTTTATCTTCCCAATTTCTTCAATTATTCCCGTAAACATCAGTTTAACCTTCCTTCAATAAGTATATCGCCACCCTGCACCGAAAATACCGGGTCCTTAATTTTTAGCGCCTTTTTCATTCTGCCGATACCCAGAGGACCTACTACGTTTTTTCCATCCCCGCCGATTATTTTCGGGGCAATAAACCACATAAGCCGGTCCACTACTCTTTCTTTTAACGCTGCCGTCAATAGTACCGGACCGCCTTCCAGGAGAACGGAAGAAATACCCAGCACCGGCAGTGCCTCTAAGGCACTTCTCAAATTTATCGTTCCGTTTTTTCCGGAAACAGTTATAACTCTTATTTTTTTTGCCAGAAGTTTATCCACCTGCTGTTTTTTTGCTCCGGCGCCGGAAATAAGCAGAACCTTATTTTTATCCCTAAGAACTTTTGCTTTTAAGGATATTTCACAGCGGGGATCAATTATTACTATTTGGGGCGCCCGCCCTTTCACCAACCGCACATTAAGTTCCGGGTTATCTTTTTTTACGGTGCCTATCCCTACCATAACCGCGTCTATACGGGACCTTTTGTAATGCACCAGGGTCCGGCTTAGTTCGTTGGAGATCCATTTTGAGTCACCCGTAAAAGCGGCAGCCTTGCCGTCAAGAGTTACAGCCATTTTTGAAATAACCAGGGGTAGTCCGGTTTTGATTAATTTAACAAACGGCGCATTTAATTCTTCGGCGGCGTCTTTAAGTAAACCCAGTTCAACTTTTATGCCTTGTTTTTTTAATAAAGCAATTGAGCGGCCGGAAACCCCGGGATTGGGATCTTTCATAGCTATAACACATCTTTTTATCCCGGCCTCTATTACTTTTTCCACACACGGCGGAGTTTTCTTTCCCGGAAAGGCAAAACAGGGTTCCAGATTAACATACAAAGTTGCCCCTTTTGCCGCTTTGCCGGCTCTTTTTAAGGCCATTACTTCTGCGTGAGGACCGCCGAATATTTTATGATAACCCTCGCCTATTATTTTATTGTTTTTAACTATAACACAGCCGACTATTGGGTTAGTTTTTGTGAGGCCTTCGGCCTTAAGGGCGTGCGTGAAGGCCAACTGCATGTAAGCTATGTCGGAGTTTGAGTCGTGCATTTTAGTACCTCGTATAATGAGTCAAACTTACCCCGAACTACTTGCTATGCTCGAGTACGGGGTTTTTTAACCCAAGCTTGCTTGGATTAAAAAAAAAGCCTTGCCGTCAGGGCAAGGCTTAAAATATAACTAAATATCTTCTTCCATCCAGACTTAACCCTGAACCGTAGAACTTTTTGGAACAGGATTTTACTGTCGGCCCCGGAATCTCACCGAATCAGCCCCGTACCACGAGGGTGCAGGGGTCGCGGGCTTAGTCATGTTAATAATTTGACATTACCGCCGGTCGGGAATCTCACCCAGCCCTGAAGCTGACTTATTATAACAGAAGCTTTTCTTATAGTCAATGTTTTCACTTTAGGCAGGGTTACGCTTATAGCTAAGTAAATAATGCTTATCAGATATAGCTATTGTGCCTTTTTCTTGATGCGCTTTACCATTTCCAGATAGGCCTTCATTTTGGCTTCATAGCCCATGGCTGTGGGTTCATAATATACACGGTTTTCGGTCAGATAATCCTGGCCCGAGATACCGTTTTCAAAATCATGGGAGTATTTGTAACCTGTTCCATGCCCCAGCTTTTCAGCGCCTTTGTAGCCGGTACCCCGGAGATATTTCGGCACTTCAAGCGTTACATTATTCTTCACATCTTCCAGCGCTTTGTCTATCGCCAGATAGGAGGCATTGCTCTTGGGCGCAGCGGCTATATAGACTACAGCTTGAGCCAGAGGAATTCTTGCCTCGGGCATACCAATGAATTCTGCCACCTGCAAAGCGGTATTAGCAAGAATTAAAGCCGTCGGGTCGGCATTCCCCACATCTTCGGAGGCGCAGATGACCATCCTGCGGGCGACAAATCTGGGGTCCTCCCCTGCATAGAGCATCTTGGCGAGATAATAAAGCGCCGCGTCAGGATCAGAACCGCGCATAGATTTTATGAAAGCAGAAATAGTATTGTAATGTTCCTCGTCACCTTTATCATAAACTATCTTTTTCTTCTGAATAGATTCCTGGGCGGCGGCAAGGTCAAATTTTATTATGCCATTTTCTTCGGGTTTTGAAGTCAGAACCCCAATCTCCAGCGCATTCAAAGCCATGCGCGCATCCCCGTCAGACTTATCCGCTATATGTTCAAGAGCCTCTTCGCTCAGCTCCACTTTATAAGCACCCAAACCCTGCGCGGTATCTACCAGCGCCTTTTTTAAAATAGTTTTTACGGCTTCTTTTGTTAGGGCATTAAGTTCAACAATAAGAGACCGCGAAATAAGCGCGGCATTGACATAAAAATACGGATTCTGGGTGGTGGCTCCAATAAGAATAACGGTCCCGTTCTCCACATCCGGCAGGAGGGCATCCTGCTGGGCTTTATTAAACCTGTGAATCTCGTCTATAAAAAGTATGGTCTTTTTCCCAACCGTGAAAAGCCGTTCTTTGGCTAGCGCTATCACCTTTCTAAGATCTTCCACTCCGGAAAGCACCGCATTGACTTCCACAAAAGCCGCTTTAGTTTTTCCGGCAATGATATTCGCTATAGTATTTTTTCCCGTTCCCGGAGGACCAAACAAAATCAGTGAAGATATCCTATCAGCCTCTATAGCCCGCCTTAAAAGTTTCCCTTCCCCCATAATATGTTCCTGCCCCACAAATTCAGCAAGAGAAACCGGGCGAAGCCGTTTTGCAAGAGGAGCGTTTCGGTCTATTTGTTCCGATATGTCATTAAAAAAATCAGACATGAAAATCCTTAAAATTGTTTGTAAGGTAAAATCTGGTGTTTTTATTTATTAGTACTGGCGGAGCTTTTCCCGCCTACCTTAATCGTCAATCGTAATTCGTAAATTGTAAATGCTCTTAATAGAAAATCCCCACCCTACCGTGAAACCTGTTTTTTGAACCATTTCTGCCAAGTGGGTGCTCTGTCTCATATTTAGGCTCCCCTTGCGGGTATGCACACCATGCAAGAACGCGAACTCCCGACAAAAAGGTATTGGATCAAAAATTTTCAGGCCTGCGCGAATAGAGCAGGGATTTACCTTATTTAAAACTAGAAATAGTAGATTACCCCAAGGTTATTGGTTGTCACAACACAGTGCGAGAACACAAACGCCGGAGTAATCTGGAAAAGGAAACCGGCACCTGCGGACAGAGCAAGATTCTTGGTCACAAAATATTCAACATTCATCATAAGTGGAATAGAGAAATTTGTCGCGGCGCCAAAATCAAGACCCACTGCAGGTCTAAACTCCAGAACAACCGGATACTTGTTTGCAATGACCATATCAACACCCAGCTGGAAACCGAAAGTCTGGGTGGCAGCCGTATTAACACCGACTGAAGCATCAACACCGAAGCCGTCGGATAACCACATCTTTATCCCGATCGGGGTGCCGGCGTTAGTATAGCCAAAGCCCATTTTTCCTTTCAAGTTTGCTTCCTGAGCCGAAGCAATAGAAGAAAAGCCTACTACGACTGCGAGCATTGCAAGAACTAAACCTATTTTTTTCATTTAGATCCTCCTTTATTGATTTAAATGCATTTTTATTAATTAACTGTTTTCCATGAAAAAGAAATGCTCGGTGATGGATCACCAGACACAATACCCGTTATTTGTACTGCGACAAAAGTACCTTCTTTAGTCTTTACTGCATAACATTTATTTAGTATAAGTTGAGTATTATTATATACTAAATTCTGACTATAACCGGTTGTCGGTACAGACGAGATTCCTGAAAGACTCGTTGCTGATAGCAACTGAATCCCGCCACTACCATTATCCGCTGCTCCAAGAGTGGCATCTGCTGCAGAACTGCTCTTAAAAACAAAATCACCTGCTGAAAGTGATGTAAAGGGAAGCTCCCTACCCGCAGAAAAATCGAAGTATCCGCTGGTACTAGCATCAAGATAAGCAGTGTAATGGTTATGCAGTACAGCTGTCCTGGTTACAGATGTTTGCACTTGAACGTTACTACTGCCGGAGCTTTCAGCAGAATTAACGCCTGTAGATGCATCAACACTTGAAACACCTGTGTCACCGGACTGGGTTGATACAGTATTTGTCTGCACAGTATTTACTGAAGTAGCTCCTCCGCCATTACCTGACGATGTAGTACAAACAGTAGACCCGGTTGAAGAAGTCGCATTGGCGCTTATTGCCATTGAGGACATTGAAGGTCCTACCGGGTTTTTACTGCAAGCAGAGAAAAACAATCCTGCCGCAAACAAAGCACAAACCGCTAAAGTTAGTCTTTTCATAGTTTTCACCTCCTTATAAAATGAATTTTTTTATTGTACCGTGAAATTTCCGCCGCCAACATTATTATTATTGTCGGTTTCATTATCGTAAACAACTATGGAGATCCAATAGATGCCCGGCAAAAGAGTTTTTGCGGGAGTAACTACGGTACCGGAAGAAGAATCCCCAAACACTACAGATCCGCGGCTTTTATCCAGGTTTTTAATCTCCCAGGTGTTTTCGTTATTGCTCAACCTTCCGATAGAAATATGTACTTTCTGATAAGCGGAATTAACGCCCCGGGTTTTCCACACAATTTTCGGTGTCCTTGAAACATAACGCATATTATGATCAATATAATTGTCCTGAAACTCCGGAAGACTGTTAGCATAAATAGTCCAGGTCATCGTGCCATAATAATCAAGATTCTCTGTAATTAAATTGCCCGGTTCTGAACTGACACCCGTAGAAGCTCCTACCCCTGCTACGCCTGTATCACCGCCCTGCGCAGAGACGGTGCCTGTTTGAGAACCGGCTACGCTTGTATCTCCCTGATTATTATTTGAAGTTGTACCGTTAGTCGCCGCAGAAGAAGAAGTCGCATTGGCGCTTATTGACATTGAGGACATTGAAGGTCCAACCGGACTTTTACTGCAGGCGGAAAGTATAAAAACCAGCACAAAGAGAAAACTGCAAAATAAAATTATTTTTTTCATCTTGCTCCTTTTTTAATTACTCCAAACTCTTCAATCCCGTTAAAAACCTCTTCTTCTGATATGCCTGTCAAGCACTCATATTTATTTTTTTTACAAATTCTTTCGTAACACGGGCTACAGGGCACTTTTTTATACAACACTTTTGTTTTTGCACCTAAAGGTGCCGTCCAAATCGGATTGGTAGAACCAAATATTGCTATTACCGGGACTCCTAAAGAGGCTGCTATGTGCATAGGTCCCGTGTCATTCGTTATAAAAAGATCGCACTTTTTTATAAGCGCCGCGCTTGTCAAAATATCTTCAGCAGGACCTGTAGTAATTCTAACACCATAAATTGCGTTTTTCAATAGGTAAGCAATAATATCCTGTTCTTTGGGCCCTCCAAATAAAACAATATCTGAACCCTGTTCTTTCATAAGTTTATTGATAATTTCAAGGTAGCGTTCTTTAGGCCAGACTTTTGCGGGACCATATGAGGCCCCCGGACAAATGCCTATCAGGGGATTATTAATTTTAAGACCATTTTTTTTGAGTATTTCAGCTGCTTTTTCTATATTAACAAGCGGTAAATAAAATTCCGGGACAGGTTTTTCTTCCTGTATTCCTGCGGTTTTTAGAATTTGAAAGTACTCATCCAGAAGATGTACTGTTCTCAGTTTTTGGGGTAAAGGTACTTTCCGGGTCAGGAACAAACCCCGATGCTCCGAGGAATAACCTACCCGCTCTTTTACACCCCAGCGCCAGAAATTAAAGGCTGAAGAAAAAGAATTTGTAAGAATAATTCCCAATTCGAATTTTTCTTTTCTGATAAGCCCGTTGTCGGCCCCTTCAAGGTAAATCCGGTCGATAAATGGAAGGTTTTTTAATAATTCTGCGGCGCCCTTTCTTAAAACCAGACAAAGATACGCATCGGGGTACGCTTTCCTTACCGCCTTAAGCGCCGGAATGGAAATTACAGAATCCCCGATCCAGTTCGGTCCTCTTATAAGTATCTTTTTCACTTTCTCCCCGTCAATTCCCAGAGCTTGGCGTACTTAACGAAGTTGTAGGTAGAACTTAACACGCTGATACAAAAGCCGGCAAAACCATCCCGGTAACCTCTTTTTAAAAAATAGTGCTTTAAGAAAGTCACAGGCGGATTTAATATTAATTTGGCTTTGGTAAATTTCCGTCCTTCTCTTATATACTGCTGGGCGGCAAGCGAGGTATATTTATTGAACTGCTCAAAGTATCCCCCAATATTCCGGTAAGGAAAATGCAGAAGTTCGTGTTTTAAAAAGCATTTACGGCCTTTCAGAAGAATGCCCTCATGCACCAGCCGGTTTTCATCAAACTTTCCGGAATTTTTCTTAAACAACCTGAGCTGCCAATCCGGATACCACCCTGAATGTTTAATAAATCTTCCCATAAAATAGGGTTTTCTTTTTATATAAAAGCCTTCGCATCCCGGTCTTTCAAGGCTATTAATTTCCTGTTTTAATTCCTCGCTTAACACCTCATCCGCATCAAGGCTCAAAACCCAATCATTCCTGGCCTTGTTTATGCCAAAGTTCTTTTGTTTTGAAAAGCCTTCCCATTCCCGTTTGAATATATTTGAAGTATACTTAGCGGCCAGTTTAACGGTAGTATCCCGGCTGAATGAATCCACAATGATTATTTCATCGGCAAAAGATACGGATTCCAGGCATCTCCTGATGTTTATTTCTTCATTATGTGTTATAATTACAACAGAAAGCTTCATAAGGGTATTTTAACAAATATTTAAGTGTTTAGCCATAATTTAATATTGCTTTTAGCCGGAATTAATAATATAATTTTCAAAAGACTCTTTAAGGGGGCTTTTATGAAGAAGATTTTCCTGTTTATTTTACTCCTTACACAAATATGGGCCAGCGATAAAGTTTCAATGGCCGTATATGATTTTGATGCTTCGGGTATCAGTCAGGATATTGCGTCCTCGGTGGCTGATTTTGTTCAAGATGGGCTTATGCAGACAGGCAGGTTCACGCTAGTCGAGAGAAAAGATGTTCAGAGAATACTCAAGGAACAGATGTTCCAGAAGACCGGTTGTACTTCAACAGAATGCGCGGTTGAGGTCGGAAAGATGCTTAACGTAAGCACTATTATTAAAGGTAAAGTTTCCCAGATGGGTACCCGAACCGTTATCTCCATCAGTCTGGTAGATGTGGAAGCGGGAAAAATAGTACTCACAGACAGCGTAGAATGCGGCTCTGTCGAACTTTTAAATACCGGTTCCAAGAGACTTGCGGAGCATTTCAGCCGGGGCGTTGCAGTAAGAGGTAAAATTCTCAAAATCACAGCCGGGGACGCGATCATTAACCTCGGGATGGACGACGGGATAAAGAACGGAGACATTCTGAATGTAGAACGCTACGGCGATGCTGTCAAAGATGATGCCGGAAAAATAGTATTCCAGGAAAAAACTAATGTCGGCGCTCTCAAAGTTAAAGACGCTTCGAGTTCAGGCTCCAAAGCAGAGATGGTTGACGGCAGGGACAATATTAAAACCGGAGATATCGTAGAACTCAAGATAGAAAAATTGCGGGCGCTCGACCCTATCCTTACGTCTGCGGATACTTCAGCCCCTGAGCCCTACACCTCTGCTATTAAAAAAAAATCCAGATTCTCCGCAATAGATAGCCAGACCCCGGCGTACGAACCGGAACCTATAATAACAAAACCTGCAAACCCCAATGATGAAATGCGTTTCGGATTTTTCTTTAATTACGAGTTCAGCGGAACCCTGTATTACAAGACTAAACCCGTAGGCGGCACAGTCTCAGTCCAGGTGCCTCTAAGAACTTTTGACAACCATTGGGCGATGGGTATTGAATTCGGGAATAATATGGCAGAATATCTGGAAATGGGAAACAATGTTGCCTTCATATTCCCTCCCTCCTTTAAAGACCTTGCGGGAGTAGAGGATACTACAAAAAGTGCTTTTCTAATGACGGACGGCATTTACTTAAAAATCTATCCTTTTGTGGGATTGTTAAATCCGCAATTCAGCAAAGAGAAGATTATTCTCAAACAAAGAGGGGACTTTCAGCCGTACATTGGAGTTATCGGACAGGCCTATTTAGGTATCTTCGAACCTAATCTTAGCTCAACAAGCACCAACTCTATTTTTCTGTTCGGTCTCGGTTTAGAATTAAGAGCAGGACTGGAGTTTTTCAATTCTGTTTACGCCGAATTTATGTGGCGTGTTCTATCTACTCCTGCGGGGGAAACAACCAGCAAAATAACAGGAACACAATATTACACTCTGGATCTAAATACTACGGCAGTTAGAGTAGGATTAAGATTCTAAGAGATTAAGGCAGGCTCAGAGAGATTTTTTATGCTAAAACAAGTATAAGAAAGTCTCTCTTTTTTTTATTTTATTTCATGACGAGAATAGATATTTTGAATTTTTTATGGTGCCGAGAGACAGACTTGAACTGTCGACGCCAGAATTTTCAGTCCTGCGCTCTACCAACTGAGCTATCTCGGCACACATTTTTTTACAAAAGGCGCCTTTGAAGAAAAGCGCCTTTTTAAAGTTTAATTTAGAACAGAAACATCATAACACAATCTGCTTGCCTTTTTCCACTGAATTTATTTCGGCAAGAATTATCCTTAAGGATTCTCTCGCATCCGCAGGAGTAACAACAGAAGGCGCTTTACCTTCCTCAATGCATTTCAAAAAGTATTGTATCTCTCTCAAATAGCCGTCCCCTTCCGGAAGTTTAGGTGTTACGGGTTCTTTACCGTCTTCATAAATGGTCAACTTGGCGTTCATGCTGTTAAATTCCACGGCGCCCTTTTCAAAGAGAGCCCAGAAGGCCATTCTGAAAGGATACTTCGCTGCATAACCCCAGCCGCCTTCGGCATATATTTTAGGACCTTTACCGTAATTATATTCTGTCATAATGTGGTCCACACCCGTTGTGGGTTTGCCTTTTACGCCAAGCGAAGTAACTGACTTGGGCGTGCCGCAGATGTGCAGAATATAATCCGTATCGTGGACATGCAGGTCTCCCGCCGCAGCAAGACTCTTCTTCGCATCCAGGATCCAGTTGTCCCAGCACCAGGTAGGGGTCGGAGAATGTCTCTGAAAATTTGCTTCCAGGAGTTTACCCAGAGATTTTTTCTCAATAAGTTCCGTAAGCACGACATATTCCGGCCAGAAACGGATAACATGCGCCACCATAAATTTAACTTTAGCTTTTTTTGCGGCATTTATCATTTCATCCGCTTCTTTTAAACTTAAAGTCATAGGTTTTTCGCAGAGTATATGTTTCCCCGCTTTCGCCGCTTTTAAAACCGCATATTTGTGCAGGTAAGTAGGCAGACAGACATCTATGATCTCAATTTCAGGATCTTTCAACATTTCTTCCAACTTGGTGTAAATTTTTACTTCTTCAGTCTTGAAGGAAATAGGCTTTGCCGCTTCAACAGAAAGGTTTCCGCCCGAGGAGATACCTTTAACAAGATTATTCGCTCTTGTTATATCTTGATCACAAACCGCAACCAACTTGGCGCCTTTAATTTTGCAATAAGCGCTAAAATGCACCCCGCCGATAAAACCGCAACCCACTATGCCTATTTTATTCATCGTAACCCCCTAACGGTTAAGTACAAGGTACGAAGTACGAAGTCTGAAGTTAGAGCCTATTTTAGCCTTGACTCGTACTTACTTTCCTTGCTTCCTGCTTTTTTAAGACACTGGATCCTGAATCTAGTCCAGGATGACAAAGGCCCTTTAGTTTCTTCGCACTTGCTCTATCTTTCGTCTTTCACTTCGTACTTGCTCTTCTTACTTCGTACTTGCCATTACCTTCCCAGTATCTTATCCATTGCAATGGAAGTAACTTGCAGCCTTACTTCCGGGAAGTATTTGTAATAGGGAATCATTTCCGCGGAAACCGGACCGTTATAGCCGATTTCTTTGAGGGCTTTTACGACTTCAGGCCAGTTTACATCTCCGTTAAGAAGATCGACAAAGCCAACTCCACCGCCGTTACCCGCTTCCCTTCTGAAATCTTTAAAATGTACCGCTACTATTCTTTTTCCGAGTATTCTTATCCACTGCTCTGCAAAACCGAATGGTATTACATTCCCGACATCAAAATATACCCCGAGATATTTGCTTTTAAAATAATCCACAAAGCTTTTCATCTCCAGCGGGCTCATAGAAAGGAATCTGTTCCAGACATTTTCAATGCCAAGAGCTACTTTTTTCTTTTCAGCATAAGGAACCAGCTGTTCTAATGCTGTGATACTTCTGGAATAAGCATCTTCATAGGAGACAACTTCCGCGGCAGGGTTAAAAAATACGTCAACCGCAGCCGGGATTACAAGGATCCGGTCAACACCGAGCGCTTCAGCTGTATCAATATACTTTTTTGTCATTTCTACGGCTTTTTTTCTGTCTTCAATTTTTGAAGAGGCAAAATTATAGGCCCAGTAAAAACCGGCAGCCAGAGAACTCAATTTAATTTTTTCAGCTTTCGCAGTTTTAAGAATATCCTGTATCTCTTTTGCGGTTGTCGAAGGAGACAAGGTGCCTGAATCCCCGAAAGAAAGTTCTATGCCTTCGTACCCGAGTTTGCGGGCATCTTTTATCGCCTGTTTTACATCTTTGGTCCCGTCAAGACCGCCGGGGAAAGACCAGTAGTTTATTGCCTTTATCATAACAACTCCTCCTTAAACTTTAATTTTCTGCAGGAATTTATCTATGCTTTCAGAAACCAGAGCGCCGTCACCTACCGCAGTGGCAACCTGACGAAGTTCTGTAACTCTGCAATCCCCTGCCGCAAAAATACCATCTACAGAGGTGCTGAGAGAATTTTCGACTATTATATAGCCTTTTTCATCCTGTTTCAATAAGTTTTTGCAAAAGGCCGTATTGGGGGTTTGACCGGCCGCAATAAAAACACCTTCAAGTTCAAGGCTCGTTTCAACACCTGTTTTTACATTCTTTACCTTTACCCCTTCCACTTTACCTTTGCCAAAAATGCCGGTTACTACCGAATCCAAAACAGGTTTTATCTTAGAATTTGCCGCAAGCCGCTGCTGGAGGAGTTTAGAACCGCGATAGGCATCCCTGCGGTGTATTAAATAAACCTGCGAAGCGATACGGCTGAGATACATGGCCTCCTGCAGGGCGGAATTACCGCCTCCCACCACCGCTACTTTTAACCCGCGAAAGAACGAACCATCACAAGTGGCGCAGTAAGAAACGCCTTTACCGGTTAATTCCGCTTCCCCGGGAACATTAATTTTTTGATATTGCGAACCTGTGGCAATAAGGATTGTTTTGGCTTGATAGGTCTGCCCGAGGCCCCTGACTGAAAACGACCCGCCCGCACCTTTTATTTCCAGGATCTCATCTGCAATAAATTCCGTGCCAAATTTTTTTGCCTGCGCTTCCATTTTTGCCGCAAGTTCATAACCGGCTATGCCGTCGGGGAAACCCGGGTAATTCTCCAGGTTATCTATTATTAAGGCCATACCGCCGGCCGATATCTTTTCAATAACCGCGGTCTTTAAACAGCTTCTGGCGGAATAGATGGCAGCCGAAAGTCCGGCAGGACCGGCGCCGATAATCAGCACATCATATATTTGAGACATTTTACCTTCCTTAGAGATCTGATAATATTTTCTTTATTGCCGCTTCCTTTTTTATATTTTCTATCTCATTTTTTGCCGTCTTCAGATACTGTTCCAATAATTCTTTTTCTTTTAGATGCTTTTTTTCCAGAGCCGCAAGTTTTTCGCGGTATTCCTGTCTGACCCTTTCAATTTCCTGTTCTTTGTCGCTGTTTTCTTTTTTAACAAAAATCTCGTTCAGATATTTGTTTTCTTTATGTTTTTTTAACTCATCTTCCTTGATTTCCAGGGCACAGCGCAATTCTGCATTGAGCTTTTTCTGAAACAATAATTCCCTCTGTGATTCCGCAAGAACAGCTGTGGGCGGTTTTAAACCCGTCTTAAGCTTTACGTCCAAGGCTTTAAGGCTTTTCAATGTTTTAAGCTGTGTTTCGGATATTTTTTTCAGGCGGGATTCAAAAGCTGTCAAGTTCTTAGTATGCTTTTTCATCTATGCTTCCCGGGTTAAGTTGAAAATGGAACTTGTTTTATGATGTTGATTTTTGTTGCTCTGCTGAATACTTCTTGTGTTTTAATAAATATTTTTAAAGAACTCATTTGAAAATAGAAAATCGAACGCAATAGAGAAGCTTTCATCTAATTTCTATTGTCTATTCTCTATTGCTCTGCTGAATACATTTTCATCTTTAATAAATATTCTTAAACTCTTCCATTGAAAATAGAAAATCGAGAATAAAACGCAAAGGAATAGCTCTCATCCATTTTCTACTATCTATTGGTCTATTGCTCTGCCAAATTTCCCCTATGGAAATTTGGCGGAGAGTCCGGGATTCGAACCCGGGGTACAGTTTCCCGTACAACCGCTTAGCAGGCGGTTGCCTTCAGCCAGCTCGGCCAACTCTCCAGCAGTTGCTAATTATAGCAGATTTTCTTCTATCTTATAATTAAATTAATGCTTTTTACGGTGAAAACTTTATGGAGGCCTTCCTTACCGCCAAGTTCAACGGGGGCTGTCTCTTTTACTTCAACTTTCTTACCGGCTCTTTCATAGGTTTCGGCGGAGATCAAAACAGCATCTATTTGAGAAGCCAGGGCAATTTTACCGGCGATCTCCACGGTACCGCCTAAAACTGTGAATTCTATTTTATCTTCGGAACCAATAGTGCCTATGACCGCCTGACCTGAATGCAGCCCGATACCCAGCCCTGAGGAAATCTCTACTCCCGGAGACTTAAGTATCCCCGGGTTTTTTACCGCCGGACCCAGCTTTTTAATAATTTCCAACGCCGCGGCTATTGCCCGGAGCTCATGGCCGTTTTCTTTTGAATATTCCGGCAGAGGTTCAAAGACCGCCATAACTTCTTCACCTATAAACTTAACTATCGTGCCTTTATGACTGTGAATAATATTAACTATTTCGGTTAAATAAGAATTAATAAATTTTATTACTTCTCCGGTATCAGCTAGTTTAAATATTTCTGAAAAGTTTTTAAAGTCCGTAAAGAGAACGGTAAGATCTTTTGTTTCACCACGGGCCCGACCGCCGCCTTTAAGCAGATAATTTCCGCTGCCATCCGTAAAACGCGCAATGGTATCTTCATACTCCTTTTTCTGCCGGGTGAGTTCCACTATACGTTCCGCTTGCAGGCTTATAAAACTCAATATTTTTGCCTTGGCAGCCTCAATATCCTTGCAGGTTTCATTTTTATATTCAAGAGGCAGTACGGCCTTTTGCTGCAAGAACCTAACAATATCCTCAATAAGATCCTTTAGATGCTGTTTTACGGAACGCCGGGAAAGGAAAAAGGAAAACAAACCGGCTATTACGACTCCCGAAACAACACTTATCAGGAAAGCAAGCCATACGATAGTATCCAGTTTTGCCACATTCCAGCCGCCCAGAGATTTTAGGAGTAAAAATACCGCTATACCGACGAAAACTCCGTAAAGGATATATTCCGCGAGTAAACTATCTTTTTTCTTGTTAACCATGCTAACCTGCCTGTTTGTCGACTATCTATTGTCTATTGCTCTGCTCAATACCTTTTGTTTTCTAAATAAATATTTTTAAAGAACTCATTTGAAAATAGAGCAATAGAGAATAGAACGCAAAGGAATAACTCTAATCCATTTTCTACTATCTATTGTCTATTGCTCTGCTCAATACCTTTTGTTTTCTAAATAAATATTTTTAAAGAACTCATTTGAAAATAGAGCAATAGAGAATAGA
>Ga0265593_1000727_pt1 | contig 16801 bp, 17 predicted proteins | sample saktaG_8_FD_190136 | JGI IMG/M metagenome (GOLD analysis project Ga0265593, IMG submission 190136) | Saline water microbial communities from Sakinaw Lake, British Columbia, Canada - sak_2011_5_24_36m | ecosystem: Environmental > Aquatic > Non-marine Saline and Alkaline > Saline ...
GCTGGCGCACCGGCTAGGGGTGGGGCGTCTCAAATGGGAACTGGAAGATCTTTCTATGAAATATCTTTATCCCATGGAGTATAAAGAAATAGGGGAAAAAATTGCGGATAAAAGAGGTCATCGCGAGAAACTTGTGGAAGAAGCCAAGGCCGTTCTGCTGGCAAAATTAAAAGAACTCGGGATTACGGTGCAAATAATCGGCCGCGCCAAACATTTCTACAGTATTTATCAGAAGATGAAACGGTTGAACAAGGAATTTGAGGAAATCTATGACATCACGGCCTTAAGAATAATCACCGGTACGGTGGAAGAATGCTATTCCATACTCGGGGTTATCCATGCGATTTTTAAACCTATACCCGGACAGTTTGACGATTATATTGCCATGCCCAAAACAAATTTATACCAGTCCCTGCATACTAATGTCATGGGCCCCACCGGTCTCCCTCTGGAGATACAGATCCGCACCCGGGAGATGAACGAGACTGCGGAATTCGGGGTGGCTGCGCACTGGTATTATAAAGAGGGCGGGCACCGGGATAAAAAATCCGAGAATAAAATTGAATGGCTGCGCCACTTGATAGGGTGGATGACCGAAGTAAAAGATTCTAAAGAATTCATGGACCTGTTGAAAATGGACTTGTTCGGGGATGAGGTTTTTGTTTTTACGCCTAAAGGGGACGTTTTTGCGCTCCCGCTGGGTTCTACTGCGGTTGATTTCGCTTATGCCGTGCATTCCTCTCTCGGGGATAAAATAATGGGCGCAAAGATAAACAATAAGATGTCCCAGATACGCACCGAACTCAAAACAGGGGATATAGTCGAAGTTATAACCTCTTCTGTATCCAAACCTAATCCTGACTGGCTGAAATTTGTCCGTACCAACAAAGCCAAACAAAAGATCAGACATTTCCTAAAGTTAAAAGAAGAGGAACTTGAGCGGCAAAAGTGAATTTCTCCGGTAGGATGACAGAAATCATACAATAAATGAATGAGTAATGTAGAATAAGAAAGGATGAACATGGAAAAGAAAGCCTTACAGCTCATAAACTACGGTTTATATATTGTCAGCGCAAAAAACGGGGATAAATATAACGGTCAGATAGTTAATACGGTTTTTCAGGTAACTTCTGAGCCGCCCTGTGTAGCGGTCTGCATAAATAAAAGTAATTTAACACATGAGTACATAGAAAAAGATAAAGCTTTCAGCGTTTCTGTTCTAGAAAAAGAAACGCCGATGCTTTTTATAGGAAAATTCGGTTTTAAGAGCGGCCGGGACCTGAATAAGTTTGACAGTGTAAAATATATACTGGGCAAGAACGGGGTACCGGTGGTAACGGAATGGTCTCTGGCGCATTTTGAATGCGAAGTACTTTCCCGGACGGACGCAGGCACGCATTCCGTGTTTATCGGTAAAGTTGTTGCGGAAACGGTGAGCGAGCAGGAGAAGGAACCCCTGACTTACGAGTACTACCGGCTGACAAAAAAAGGCAAATCGCCCAAGAGCGCGCCTACTTATGCCGGGAATATTACGGTTTAAAGAGCTGTCTTAAAACTGCCGATAAAAGGAAACTTAATGTTGATCCTGGGAATAAACGGAAGCCCGAGGCAAGGCGGAAATTCGGAGATACTCCTTGACCGCGCTTTGCAGGGTGCTAAAACAGCCGGGGCAAAATTTAAAAAGATTAACCTGGGTGAATTAAAATATGCTCCCTGCCTTTCTTGCGCCGATGCAAGAAAAGACGGGGTTTGTAAAATAAAAGACGATATGACGCAGGTATACGCAGCTTTTGAAAAAGCTGACGGTATTATTATCGCCTCGCCGGTTTATTTTGGCAGTATTTCGGCGCAGTTAAAGATGCTCATAGACAGATTTCAATGCTACTGGTCTGCGAAATATGTGCATAAAACGGTCCCGCCGGGAGCTGTGAGACCCGGAGCTTTTATTTGTGTGGAAGCGGGCAAAAACACGGTTTTTTTTGAGAATTCCCGGGCAGTGGTTAAGAACTTATTTGTAACTTTGAACATTAAATATACCGCGGAATTACTGGCTACGGGTCTTGAAGAAAAAGCCGCTGTTTTAAATGATGTGAAAAGTTTACTTGCTGCAGAAGAAATCGGCTTGCAACTTATAAAAAAAGGAGGCAAATAATGGGGGTGAAATTTTCAGGCAGTGATATAGTTGAAATAGGCTTGCAAATAGAGAAGAACGGTAAAGAATATTATGAAGAGGTCTTAAAATGTTCAAAAACTCCGGAAGCGAAAAAAATATTCGAACTGCTTGCCAAAGAAGAACTCAAACATGTCAGTTATTTTGAAAAACTACTTACCTCGCTGGAAAAAGAGGAAATTGCTGAGTCCTATCCCGGAGAGTATCATGAATATATTGAGCATCTGTCAGGTTTGCACATCTTTACAAAAAAAGGTGCCGGCAAAGAAAAAGCCTGTAAAATAAGAACCGATAAAGAAGCGCTGGAAACGGCCGCAAGTTTCGAGAAAGACTCCATTCTGTTTTATTATGAATTAAAAAACTTCATTAACGCCCGGGACCAAAAAATTCTGGACGAAGTTATAGAGCAAGAAAAATCCCATTTATCCAAAATCATGGCGTTATTAAAAGCATATTGATGCGAAGGAGGAGGACCTATGGCTGTTAAAAGTTCAAGGGAAGTCTATAAATGCGGGACTTGCGGTAATGTTGTAGAGGTTGTTTTCGCAGGCGGCGGTGAGCTGGTGTGCTGCGGCAAACCGATGTCCTTGCAGGTGGAGAATTCTGTGGAGGCTTCAAAAGAAAAGCACGTGCCGGTCATTGAAAAAACCGCCGAGGGCTATAAGGTTCAGGTGGGTTCTATTCCTCATCCCATGGAGGAAAAACATTACATTACTCTGATTGAATTAAATGTGGATGGAAAGTCCTATCAGCAATTCCTTAAACCGGGAGCGGCACCTGAAGCGGTATTTTGCGTGAAAGGCAATAATGTTTTTGCGCGGGAATATTGTAATCTCCACGGTCTTTGGAAAGCTTAAAAAATTAATAAGGAGGAAAACAAATGGCAAATCTTAAAGGTTCTAAAACAGAAAAAAATCTGCTGGCTTCTTTTGCCGGCGAATCGCAGGCAAGGAACAGATATACTTATTTTGCCTCCGCGGCAAAAAAAGAGGGCTATGAACAGATAGCCTGGTTTTTTGCGGATACTGCGGATAATGAAAGAGAACATGCAAAAAGATTTTTCAAATTTCTGGAAGGCGGGGATCTTGAAATTACGGCGACGTATCCTGCAGGTAAGATAGGCACTACAAAAGAGAATTTAAAAGCTTCCGCCGCCGGGGAAAAGCACGAATACACCGTTTTATATCCGGAAGCTGCTAAAATAGCGGAACAGGAAGGTTTTAAAGATGTGGCTGCGGCGTTTAAAGCGGTGGCTAAAGCGGAAATGCTGCATGAAGCCCGTTACAGTAAATTACTCGCAAATGTAGAAAAAGGTAATGTGTTTAAAAAAGGCACTTCGGTTAAATGGAAATGCCGTAATTGCGGTTATATGCACGAAGGTCCGGAGGCTCCTGAACTCTGCCCGGCCTGTCTGCATCCCAAAGCGCATTTTGAGCTCTTTGCGGAAAACTATTAACCCATATCCGTTAAATTCAAGTCTGGGGGCAAATTGAAGAAAGCATGTTTTGCTGTTCTTATCATCATGTCCGCAGGTTTTGCTTTTGCCGGAGACCTGAAACTTAAAGTGGGTGACAGGGTTGTTATAGCCGGTGATTCCATAACCGAGCAAAAATGCTACAGCAGATATATAGAAGATTATATTACAATATGCGTGCCTGAACTTAAAATAGAACTCCTGCAGCTCGGCTGGTCAGGTGAAAGAGCCCCCGATTTTGTAAAAAGGATAAAAACCGACCTGGCCCCGTTCAGCCCGTCATTTGTAACATTGTTTTACGGGATGAATGATGTATGCGGGGACACTCAAAAAAGCCGTGATGAGTATGAAGAAGCCATGAACAGCATCACCGGCAGAATAAAGGCAATGAGTGCGGGAGTTCTGGTAGGCTCGCCTGGTATTGTTGACACGTATTACTGCAAAGGCTGGGGAGCAACAACCCCGAAGATCTACAACGAAGCGCTGGGCAAGCTTTCAGACATATGCAGGAAAACAGCCGGAAAACAGGGGGTATACTTCGTAGATATTCACGCGATTTTAGGTGAAGGGGTTGCAAAAGCAAAAGAAAAGTTCGGAGAAAAATATACTGTCATCGGAAATGACGGTATCCATCCGGAGCCGGCCGGGCATACGGTAATTGCCTATGGATTCCTGAAAGGAATGGGATTTGACGGAAATATCGGGACTTTTACAGTTGATATGAAAGGAAGCACAACGGCAACAGCAGGCCACAAAGTGTTATTTTCGAAAAATGGCGCGGCAGAGATAGAAAGTTCCAAATATCCTTTTTGTTTTACGGGTGAAAAGGATTCGGCCGGAGGGACCAGAGGTGTCCTGTCATTCCTGCCGTTCAATGAGGAGTTGAACAGGCTGACCCTTATCGTAAAGAATCTTGAATGGGAAAAAGCCAAAGTTAAATGGGGAGCCGAAGAAAAAATATTTTTAAGAAATGATCTGGAGAAAGGAATAAACCTTGCCGCGGAATTCACAAACACCCCTTTTGCCTCCCAGTTTGCCGCCATTGATGCGAAAGTCGCGGTAAAACAGGCATATGAGACAAAGATGATCAAGAATTTCACTGACTTGCTTCCTGCTGAGCTTAAAGCAGTATCAAAGACGGGAAAAACATCTCCTGAAATAGACAAAATAAGGTCCGATAATTTTGAAAATCAAAAAAAATACAGCGATTCAGTAAAAGCAAAAGTGATCCCGGTAAAACACACAATAAAAATAACAAAGGAATAAAGCAGAATATAATTGTACTTGTTGTTAAAATAAGTGAAAACTGATTAAGTGGAAAAAAATGCTACAAAAATTAAGCCTTATGAAATATCTATAATTTCAAAGTACCCGGGTAGGGAATCGAACCCTCCTGACCACGAGAATCGATGGATTTTAAGTCACTTGCGTTTACCATTTCCACCACACTGGCGTATTTATATTACAAGGGTTTTTGCAATTCGCACTTTTTCGAGGTAGCCTATTTGCCTAAAAGTGCCCAAGCTTTTCTTCATTTTTATCTTGAGCCGTTCTTCCAACTGCAGATTAATTAACTCCCCAAATTATACAGAGTAAAAACCCCTGCTGCCGTTAAGGTTGCAGGGGTTTTTATTGAATATGACCGGGTAAAATGCTAAAATTATTAAAGTATTTTGAGCTTTTGCTCACGGCCGGCTCAACCTGCCGCGGGAGTATTTGGGGGAAAAATGTCTGCAGTTTTGTTAGATGGTGAAACAGTTGCAAAAAAGATAAAAGAAGGACTAAAAAAAGAAATAGAAAGCTTTAAAACTCAAGGAAAAGAATTGAAACTCCTTGCGGTACAGGTCGGAGAAAATGCGGCTTCCCGAGTTTATGTAAACCAGCAAAAAAAGGCCTGCGAAGAAATGGGTTTGAAATATGAACTTAAGGAACTTCCTGCCGTTACGACAGAAAAAGAGCTCCTGGCCTTTATAGAAACGTTGAATAATGATACAGCGGTTACCGGGATAATATTACAGATGCCGTTACCCAAAGAGATAAACCCGAAAAATATCCAGGTTAAAATATCTCCTAAAAAAGATGTGGAAGGTCTGAACCCTTATAATATGGGTCTCCTGGTGTACGGCAAGCAGGTGGTAGCGCCCTGCACGGCTATGGGTGCAGTGGAACTTCTTAAAAGCACAGGGGTGGAATTAAAAGGCAAGGAAGTTGTTATCATCGGGCATAGCGAAATAGTGGGCAAGCCCATTTTGCTCTTGATGCTGCAATCCCTGACTGAATCCCCGACCCCGACTGTCTGTCATATAGCCACTAAAGATACCCCTTCACACACAAAAAAAGCGGATATTGTATTTGTCGCAGTCGGCAAACCTGGATTAGTTAAAGCAGAAATGCTTAAGCCGGGAGCCATTGTTATTGATATCGGTATTAATAGAGTCCCTTCCCTGGATGCTGCGGGTGTGCAACTGGTGGATGAAAAAAGCGGCAAACCCAAAATGAAAACAGTAGGGGATGTGGATTTTGAAAAAGCAAAAGAAGTCTGCGGCATGATCTCGCCTGTACCGGGCGGCGTCGGGCCTCTTACGGTCACGATGCTTATTAAAAATACTATAGAATGCGCAAAATGGCAGATTAATTAGCGGTTTAAAACCGCAAGCGGGGTGTATAATGCTTAAAAAAATTATACCGGTAATCTTTTTTGCACTGCTAAGTTCTTTGAGTTATTGCGAGGAAGAAAGATTGGATACCGCTTCGGGCACCGTAATTACCTGCGCTAAGTTTGCAAATAAGGGCGGTTTTTTTTTCAACGGGCTCGGGCTGGGTTTCTATTATAGATAGTGCTCCCGCGTTTGTGGAGATAAACTTCCCGGCGGAATGGACTGTCGCCAGGATTCTTATTATTGCCAGCAAAACAACGGTTACCTCTGCTTTTAACGGAACTAAAGAAATTGCTACTATGTATAATTTTGTGATTAAAAAAAAGACCAAGTACGGGGATTTTAACGAGATGCGGAGGTTTACCAATAACACCGTTAACAAGCTGGAGATCAAGGAAAACATAAAAACAAGCGGTCTAAGAATTCAACTGTTACAGTTTGATGTGGGCAAGGAATATGCTTTTGGCGAGATGGCTCTTGAGGTCTGGGGATATAAAGGCGAGGCCCCTAAAAAGGAAAAGATTAAGATAAAGACAAAAGAAGACGCAAAAAAGGCGCTTAAGCTGAACGAAATCACTCCAAAAGAATATATGGAACTGCTTAAAAAGCTTTCGGAATAATTGTTTACTCGAGTCCTTTCTGTGAATACCGGGAATTTCTTTTAACAACCCCGTGATGAATGTTTGTTTTAGCCTGCAGATGTTTTGTGCTTGTTCTGTTTGGGGGAAATATGAAAAGAATTATATTAATTTTGACGGTTTGTGGACTGGCGCTTGCGCAGGAAAGCAAACTGACCTTAAAAGAATGCGTATTAACCGCCTTTCAGAACTCCATTGAACTAAAGATTTCCAAGGAAAGCCTCAAACAGGCGGAACTGGATAAAACAATGAATTTTGCCGCTTTTTATCCTGCCGTGAATATACGGTTAAGCGATAAAATTTTAGGCTTTGACGCTGCCGGCAGGGATATTTCCTTCCTGACCCTGACACCGGACACCTACAGTGCCTCCCTGGATGTCAACTACAACTTGTATAACATGTATAAGGACCAGGACAGGTACAGATATTCTCAGAAAAAATATGAAGAGGCGCAATTGGCGCTGGCGTTGAAAAAACAGGAAATTTCCTATATTGTTATTACTGCCTACTATGAGGTCCTTACTTCCGAAAAAAACCTGCAGATACGCGCCCAGGCGCTGGCGCAGAAAAAAGAATATTTTAAACTTGCCGAAAGTCTATACAAGTCCGGAATAAAATCCAGATCGGATTACCTTAATGCTCAGATCCAGATCAAGAAGAGTGAAATATCCCTGAGCGACGCCGAGGTGAGTCTTAAGATTTCCAAGGCCGCTTTAAACTCACTGCTGGGGTTGGCTCCCGATAAAGAGCTGGCGCTTGCCGAGGATAATAAATATACAGCCCCGGTTATGACCGGCAAAATGCTGTTTGAAAAAATGTTTACGGGTAATTTTGACTGGAAAAAACTGAAATTGCAGTACGACTATACTGTTCTGCTGACTGCGCTTGCGGAAAGGGACCTTTTACCGGTATTGAGCGTGGATGCTTCTTATTCCCTGGCGCTGGATAAATACGCCGGCAGTTCATCAAGCTGGACGCACAGCGGGCGGCTGGATCAAAATTCAAACTGGGGACTTTCTGCCTCGCTGTCTTATCCTTTGTTTGATGGCGGAGTAAATTATGCTAAATATAAAGCGGATAAAAGTTCTCTTGAGATAGCCGGGCTAAACGTGGAAAAACTTAAAAGAGATCTGGCAGAAGAAATTTACTCGGCCTTTATAGACTTTAACCGTATTTACGGCGAGTTGGAACTCTATAAACTCCAGGTTGATCTGGCGAAAGAAAGTTTGGCCCTCATAAAAGACCGTTACCAGTCCGGTATCTCCTCTTTTCTGGATCTGATAGACGCCGAACTCAACTACACCACGGCCGAACTGGGTTATTACCAGGCCATTTATGATTACAAATTAAAGGGCTATGCCATAGATAAATTATGCGGTGAAAAATTATTCTGGGAATAATAAAAGGAGTGTTATGAAAAAAATAATTATTTATTCGGTGCTGGGTCTGCTGCTGGCGGGGGCGGGTGTGTATTACTATTTTTCGGGTTTCTCCCTGCCGGTTTCTATGAATGCGTCGGCGCCCGTGGAATACAAATTTAAGCCCGTAAAGCTCGGGGATATTGTGGACAAGATCTCCGAAGTCGGTAAACTGGAGCCGGTGAGCCTGGTTAAAGTAAAGTCCAATGTAACCGGTACGGTAAAAAAGATCTATGTTGATGAAGGAGTTTTTGTTAAGGCAGGTCAGAAGATAGCCCTCATAAAACCAGGGAGAGAAGCAGAGCAGTACAAGGAGTCAGTTGTTTTGGCGCCCATCGCCGGTCTGGTTTTGGAACAGGCCGTAGAAGAAGGGGATATGGTTACTTCCGGGCTTTCAGAACTCTCCGGCGGCACAGCCATACTGTCTATCGCAAATCTTGATAAAATGATAGTTAAAATTGATATAAACGAAGTAGATGTGGGTTTAGTAAATGTGGGATTGCCCGCTAAGGTCAAGATAGAAGCCTTTGACAAGAAAAATTATGCCGGTAAAGTTTTAAAAATAGCGCCACAGGCAAAACCGAGCACAGACGGTAAGATCAATGTCTTTAAAACCGAGATAGAAATAATTACCAAGGCGCCGGAATTACACACCGGGATGAAAGCCGTAGTGGAAATTGTTCTGCGAGAGAAAAAAGGTGTGCTGATAGCTCCTGTTGAATGTGTTTTTGAAGAGGACGGAGAACAGTGCGCTTACCTGCTGAAAGAGAATACCTGGGAAAGACGGAAAATAAAAATAGGCTTGTATGATGATAATAACATTGAAGTAGTCGAAGGCCTTGCGGAAAACGAAAAACTGGCCACCACCAGACCTGAGGATTTTGAAAAACTTTTCAAAGAAAAACAGGAACAAAAAAGCGGCACCAGTGTAAGACAGGTCCGGATGCAGGCTCCCGGAGGGCTGCTTAGGTGATAATCTTCTCCGTAGTGAATATGGGGCTGGAGGAGGTAAAGAGACATAAACTCCGGACCACGCTGACCATGCTCGGGGTTATTCTGGGGGTAGCTTCCCTGATTGCTCTTTTTTCCGTGGTGGAAGGCAGTAAAAAACGCTCGCTGGAATGGATGAAAGAAGTCGGCGGTTTTGAAAAAATGAATGTCAGTGACCAGGAATTAAAAAATGCGGATAAGCTCCGCATCAATAGATCCAAGGGGCGGACTTACGAAGATGCTCTCGCGGTTGCAAGAAAATGCGATACGGTGCGTTATGTTTCCCCGGAAGTGGCCACCCGGACCACGCTCAGTTATAAAGGCCGGAATTTTAGATATTCCACCTACGGTATTACGGATGGAATGCTTAAGATAAACAGTTATGAAGTGGCTTACGGGCGCTATGTGACTGAATGGGATCTTCAGCGAAGAGCCCGGGTTTGTATTATCGGCACGAATGTTGCCCGGGATCTGTTCCGGAGCGAGTTTCCTCTGGGAAAAAATATTTATATTAATAATCAGTATTTTACCGTAGTCGGTATTTTAAAAAATTATGTGATGATGACCGGCAAGAGAAACACCATTGATTTTAAAAACAGCTGGGTTTCGATACCTATAACCACCATCCAGGACCGCTTCACCGGTAACGACAACGTAACTTATCTTAACCTTCAGGTTAAAGACGCAAATCGCTTGAGTGAAACCATCCAACAGGTAAAAAATGTTCTGCTAAAACGTCATTTTTATCTTGAGGATTTTGCTTTTGACAGCCGTGAAGAAGGCGCCGAAAGAATGAAACAGCAGAACCTCATGTACACTGTTTTGCTCGGCTGTATCGGCGGTATCTCCCTGCTGGTAGGAGGGATTGGCATTATGAATATTATGCTGGCTTCCGTAACCGCCCGTACCAGGGAAATAGGGATAAGGCGGGCTCTCGGGGCGACCAAAACTAATGTACTCTTTCAGTTCCTTGTGGAAGCGATGATAATTAGTGTAGCGGGCGGTTTGCTGGGCATAGGTTTTGGTTTATTTCTTGTAAAAATGTTCAGCTATCTTCCGGAACTTGTGCCCTCAATAGATGCCGGAAATATTCTCCTGGCCTTTTCCTTCTCCGTTTGTGTCGGCCTGTTTTTCGGTGTTTATCCCGCAAAAAAAGCTGCAGATACGAACCCTATTGATGCGCTGAGATACGAATAAATAAAAGTACGAGGTACAAAGTACAAAGTACGAAGTTAGAAAACAAGTACAAGTACGAAGTACAAAGTACAAAGTACAAAGTGAGAAAAGCAAGTACGAGGTACAAAGTGCGAAGTATGAAGTTAGAAATGCAAGGCAGTTCATAGTGTCATTATTAAAATCTGTGACATCTCTTTTAATTATCTGTGACATCAGCCCCAATTTTTGGGGCATTTATCATTGACTACAACTATTATCTATGTTAATATTTTTATCGACACAGTATTTTAAAGGTTTTTAAGGCCTAAAAAGGAAAAATATGCATTATTTTGTTCGTAAAAATGGCGAATTATATTGCGAAAATGTTAAAGTTGCGGATATCGCAAAGAAAACAGGCACTCCTGTCTATATTTACAGCAAGCGTACTATTGTAGAACATTACAGGAAAATTGAGGCCGCTTTTTCGGGAGTAGATCATTTGATTTGCTATGCCTTGAAAGCTAATTCCAATCTTGGCATAATTAAGACCTTGCAAAAAGAAGGCTGTGGCGCGGATATAGTTTCAGGCGGGGAACTTTATAAAGCTCTCAAAGCCGGAATAGCGCCCTCAAAAATAGTTTATGCGGGTGTGGGAAAAACTGAAGAAGAGATAGCAACCGCTATTAAAAACCGCATCTTTATGTTCAACATAGAATCTATGCCGGAAGCTGAACGCATAAATGCGGCAGCAAAAAAACTGGGTAAAAAGGTCGAGGTCGCCCTCAGGATAAATCCTGATGTAGATCCGGACACGCATCATTATATAACTACCGGAAAAAAGGAAAATAAATTCGGGCTGAATATCAGCAAGGCCAAAAAATTCTTCCTTTTTGCCTCCGGGTTAAAGAATTTAAAAGTCTGCGGTATTCATACGCATATTGGGTCGCAGATAACCAAAGTGGAGCCGTATATCCTGGCGCTAAAAAAAGTTATTGCTTTGAAAAAAGAACTTGAAAAGGCCGGTATTGTTATCACGCGGTTGAATATCGGCGGCGGTCTCGGAATAATTTATCAAAAGGAAACCCCGGAAACCCCGGCAAGTTTTGCAGAAAAGATACTGCCTTTGCTTAAACCTCTCGGAGTTAAAGTGATAATGGAACCCGGCAGGTTTATCGTGGGCAATGCCGGTATAATGGCGGCCCGGGTGCAGTATATAAAGATTGGAGAAGTTAAAAACTATGTTATTCTGGACGCCGGTATGAATGATCTTATAAGACCGTCGCTTTACGACGCTTATCATGAGATTGTTGCCGTCAAAAAGACTGCCGGCCACCTAAAAGCGGATGTAGTCGGGCCTATTTGTGAATCAGGAGATTTCTTCGGTAAAAACCGGCTCTTGCCTAAAGTACAGTCAGGGGATTATATGGCGGTTCTAAGCGCCGGGGCTTATGGTTTCTCCATGGCCTCGAATTACAATAGCAGAAGAAGGCCTGCTGAAGTTCTGGTGGACGGAAATAAATTCAAAGTTATCAGAAAAAGAGAAACATACGCGGACCTGGCAAAGGGAGAAATATTTTAAAATGAAAAATGTTCAATTTTCAAAACTTAGCGGCACCGGCAATGATTTTATTGTTATTGATAACCGCAAAAAAGTCATACGTGAGCCAAAAAAATTTGCGCTTACCGTTTGCAATAGAAAAAGGTCTGTCGGAGCTGACGGGGTCCTGCTGGTGGAAAGGTCAAAGAAGGCCACCTATAAAATGCGGATTATAAATTCTGACGGTTCCGAAGCCTCGATGTGCGGCAACGGGATACGCTGTATCGGACTTTTTACTTACCGGAAAAAAATAGCCGGACGGGAACAGACAGTCGAAACTTTATCGGGTATTAAAACGGTTAAAATTCTGGATGCGGCAAAAGGTCTGGTGGATGTTAATATGGGACTGCCGAAAGAGGAAAGAAACGCCTTGACTATAAAGACCGGCGGCAAAACCTTCCCGGGCTGTTTTGTTAACACGGGAGTTCCGCATGCTGTGGTATTCAAAGATGGCGTGGATGTTAAAGAGTACGGCAGGCAGATAAGGAACCATAAATTGTTCGGTGCCGCCGGCACCAATGTGAATTTTGTAAAAATTATTAATCAAAACACTCTTAAAGTCCGCACTTACGAAAGGGGTGTGGAAGATGAGACGGACGCCTGCGGCACGGGTTCCACGGCCTCCGCTTATATCACCAATTTATTGGGTAAAACTAAATTTCCGACGAAGGTAATAACCTCGGGCGGGGATATCTTAAACATAGACGCGGATGAAGAAGGCAATCTTTACATGTCCGGCAGTGTTACCTATATCTGTGAAGGTAAAATATTCTACTAAGAAGGAGAACTTAAATGTTTAAAGGGTCTGTAACAGCTTTGATCACTCCGTTCAAGAACGGGAAAGTGGATGTGGAGAGGTTAAAAGATAATGTGGAGTTTCAAATTAAAAACAAAACCGCGGCGCTGCTGCCTTGCGGCACTACCGGAGAATCTCCGACTTTGTCCAATGAAGAACATAAGAAAGTAATTCAAGTCGTGGTAAAAGCTGCCAAAGGCCGGGTTCCGGTCATGGCCGGTACCGGTTCAAATTCCACCGATGAAGCCGTGGAGATGACCCGCTTTGCCAAAAAAACCGGATGTGACGCTGCGCTGATGGTTTCACCTTATTATAATAAACCCACGCAGAAAGGTATTTATCTGCATTTTAAAAAAGTTGCTTCCACCGTGGATATTCCGATAATGCTTTACAATATTCCCGGCCGGACCGGTATTACCATTGAAGCGGCAACTATGGCTAAATTAAAAAATGAGTGTAAAAATATTGTCGGTGTAAAAGAAGCCACCGGCAGTCTGGATATGGCGAGCCAGGTGATTTCCGCCTGTGGTAAAGATTTCTGTGTTATGTCCGGGGATGATAATTTGACCCTGCCTATTATGGCCATAGGCGGCAAAGGGGTTATTTCGGTTATCTCTAACCTCGTACCGAGACAGGTTGCCGAGATGGCGGCGGCTTTTGCCCGGAAAGATCTCAAAAAAGCGCAGGAACTGCATTATTATCTTTTCCCGCTTATGAAAGCAGCTTTTATTGAAACCAATCCTATTCCAATAAAGACCGCTATGATGCTGGCGGGTATGGATTCAGGCGAGATGCGCCTCCCTATGTGCAGTATGGAAGACGGCACTTTAAAAAAACTGACGGAAGTATTAAGAACTTACGGGCTGGCAAGGTAACGGAGAAAATATGAGCAAAATAATAATGGCAGGGGCTGCCGGTAAAATGGGAGCCATAATAATCAGGCTTATTTCCAAGGAGAAAGACCTGATCCTTACCGGAGCTTTGGAAAGTGAATCCTTTTCCGGTCTGGGAAAAGATATAGGCGAAGTTATCGGGTCCGGCAAAATGGGTGTGACGGTGGTTTCTGATCTTACAAAAATTGCGCCGGCCTGTGATGTGATAATTGATTTCACCTCACCCGAGGCAACCTTGAAAAATCTTGCCCTGGCGGTAAAATTTAAAAAAGCCATAATCATCGGCACGACGGGCATTGAAGCCGAAGGGAAAAAACAGATAGCCGAAGCGGCTAAATCCATTCCCGTGGTGTTTGCTCCGAGTATGAGTGCGGGTGTGAACCTGCTTTTTAAACTTGTAAAAGAAGCTGCCGCTGTCCTGCGGGACTATGACGCGGAAATAGTAGAAACCCATCACCGTTTTAAAAAAGATGCCCCATCAGGAACTGCTTTACGGCTGGGAGAAAGCATAGCCGAGGGCCGGGCCGTGGATTTTAAGAAAAATACGGTGTTTGGCCGGGAAGGGCTGACCGGTGAAAGAAGAAAAGATGAAATTGCCATACATGCAGTCAGGTCCGGCGATGTTGCGGGCGAGCATGTAGTTTCCTTTGGTACGATAGGTGAAAGAATAGAACTGGTGCACAGAGCTTCCAGCCGTGAGGCCTACGGCAGAGGTGCATTGCTGGCGGTACGTTATATAGCTAAAGCAAAACCCGGTCTTTATGATATGCAGGATGTGCTGGGAATAAAATAAACAGAAGAATAAAGGAGTTTGGTAATGAAAATTGAAGTTGCTGAGAGACTGAAAAAACTTCCGCCTTATCTTTTTATTGAGATAGACAAGATGAAAAGGAAAGCCCGTGAGGAAGGCGTTGATATTATTGACCTCGGTATCGGCGATCCGGACCTGCCGACCTTAAAACCCGTTATTGAAGAGATGCAAAAAGAAATCTGGGACGCAAAAAACCATCAATATCCGCTGGGCTCCGGTCTGAAAGATTTCAGAGTTGCGGTTACGGAATGGTATAAAAAACGTTTTGGTGTTTCTTTTGATCCCGACACGGAAGCTATGGCTTTGATAGGTTCAAAAGAAGCTATAGGTCATCTGCCCCTGGCCTTCATTAATCCGGGAGATGTCGTGCTTATTCCGGATCCGGGTTATCCGGTTTACAATGCGGGTACTATCTTTGCAGAAGGCGTTCCGTATCTTATGCCCTTACTGGAAAAAAACGGTTTCCTGCCGGACCTGGACGCTATTCCTGCGGACGTGCTTAAGAAAACAAAATTAATGTTTATTAATTATCCGAACAACCCCACTGCGGCTATTGCACCTGCGTCTTTTTATGATAAAGTCGTGGCGTTTGCAAAAAAACACAATATAATTGTCTGTCATGATGCGGCTTATTCTGAAATGTACTATGACGGTGAAAAGTCTCAGAGCTTTTTCAATGCGGAAGGCTCCAAAGACGTGGGTATAGAAATGCATTCTTTCTCTAAAACTTTTAACATGACCGGCTGGCGTATCGGCTACGCAGTCGGCCATAAAGATCTTATTGCCGGGCTGGCTTCCATAAAAGGCAATCTTGATTCCGGGCAGTTCCATGCCATTCAGCGGGCGGGGATAAAAGCTCTTAACCTGCCGGAACAGTGGACGAATGACCTCCGTAAAATTTACGAAGCCAGAAGAAATGTGTTGGTCGCAGGTTTGAAATCTTTAGGATGGTCGGTAAATAATCCTAAAGCGACTTTTTATGTCTGGATAAAAGTACCGGAAAAATTTGCAGCAGAAAATAAAAATGCAAAATCAATTTCCGGTGAGCTGGTTAAATTTCTTCTTCAAAAATGCGGCATAGTCTCGACTCCCGGGGTGGGCTTTGGGAAGTACGGGGAAGGCTATATCCGTATGACCATCTGCACCACGGAAGAAAGGCTTAAAGAAGCCGTAAAACGTTTAAAAGAAAAATGCCTGTTCTAAAGGCTTACTTGGCGGTAGGCAGTAATTTGGGTAACCGGCTTTTAAATTTAAGAAAGGCAGTGCGGCTTTTATCTGAATATGCTAAAATAAGCGTTGTGAGAAAGTCCCGGTTATATGAAACGGAACCGGTGGGCAGTGTCAAGCAGAGGTATTTTCTAAACGGAGTGCTGGAAATAAAGACCGGACTGACTCCGCAGGAACTCCTTGCCGTTTGCAAGGAAATTGAAGCTAAACTAAAAAGAAAGAAAACAGTGAAAGATGGACCGAGAACTCTTGACTTGGACATAATTCTTTATGGTAACCGGGTCGTAAAACTTAAGGGTTTGTATATCCCGCATAAAGAGATTACAAAAAGAGAGTTTGTTTTAAGGCCGCTTGCAGATTTAAACGGCAAAGGCCGGCATCCGGTAGTGAAAAAGAGTTTTGCCGGTTTGCTAAAAGAAATAGAAGGGGAAAAAAAAGTAAAAAAATATGGAAAAATCCTTTGATCATAAATACATAGTAGTTGAAGGCCCTATCGGGGTCGGCAAGACCAGTCTTGTGGACCTTATAGGACGGGAGTTCCGTTTTAAAACCGTACTTGAGGTGGTAGAGGAAAATCCCTTTCTTCCTAAATTCTACAAAGAGATGAAAAATTACGCTTTTCAAACACAGCTTTTCTTTCTCCTGAACAGATACAAGCAGCAGCAGGCCTTGTTTCAGAATGAGCTGTTTTCTTCCGGCATGATGGCTGATTATCTTTTTGAGAAAGACCGGATCTTTGCTTATGTCAATCTGGATGAAAGCGAGCTGGTCCTTTATGAAAAACTTTACGCAATTTTAAAACCCCAGGTGCCAAAACCGGACCTGGTAATCTATCTGCAGGCCAACACCGAGACACTTATCAAAAGAATAAAACTCCGGGGCCGGGCTTATGAAAAAACAATAAGCCATGAGTATCTGGAACGTTTGAACAAAGCTTATAGTGAATATTTTTTCAGATATAAAGAAACCCCGCTT
>Ga0265593_1000729_pt1 | contig 16790 bp, 17 predicted proteins | sample saktaG_8_FD_190136 | JGI IMG/M metagenome (GOLD analysis project Ga0265593, IMG submission 190136) | Saline water microbial communities from Sakinaw Lake, British Columbia, Canada - sak_2011_5_24_36m | ecosystem: Environmental > Aquatic > Non-marine Saline and Alkaline > Saline ...
TACTACAATCATAAAAGGTATCAATGGGAACACAAAAAGATGACTCCCGTTGAATACAGAAATCATCTTTTAGAGTGTGTCTAGTTGTTTTTTTCTTCGTGTCTACTTTAGAGGGTACAGATCAAAGATCCTGTTTTTTATTCTTTTGTATTTCCCTAAAAGCTATAAGCTAATGAAACTAATGCCTAAGAAGCTAGCTAAACTACCCTTTCCACCTCATCCAATGTCGTTTCACCTTCCAAGACTTTGAGAATCCCATCTTGTTCCATTGTGAGCATTCCGTTTTCTATTGCTTTGTCGCGAATTTGAGAAGCGGAGGCATTTTGAGTTACCAATTCTTCAATTTCGCGGTCAACCACCAAAACTTCGCTAATGGTGGTTCGCCCATTGTATCCAAGACCCTTGCATTTTTCACAACCCTTTGGCTCAAAGACAAAATCTGTTGAAGGAACTGTCACTCCAACCTTCTGGGAAATAGTGGTCAAGACTTTTTCGATAGATTTTTTTTCTGCCGAAGTTGCTTGACGTTTCTCTTTGCAATTGCATAATTTTCTCACCAACCTTTGAGCCATCAAAGCATTAATAGCAGAAGCCATATCATCACTACGCACGCCCATATTAACCAAACGAGAAACCGAGCCAGCTGCATCATTGGTGTGCAGTGTTGAAAGAATGGAATGACCAGTAAGTGCGGCCTGCACCGCAACATTAGCTGTTTCTTCATCGCGAATCTCGCCAATCATCATTATGTCAGGGTTTTGACGAAGAAGCGACCGCAGAGCTGTTCCAAAAGTATATCCTTCTTTTTCATTAACTGGCGTTTGCAAAATTCCTTCCAACTGATATTCGATTGGGTCTTCCACGCTGATTATTTTGACTTCAGGCTTGTTGAGGATTTTCAAAATACTATAAAGAGTTGTCGTTTTTCCAGAGCCGGTCGGACCGGTGTTGAGAAAAACGCCGTGTGGTTTTTTAACTTGCTCAAGAATTTTTTCAAGATTCTGCTGACGAATGCCCAATTTTTGAATATCAAGATCAACTGAAGACCTGTTCAAAATTCTCATCACGACAGTTTCTCCATAACCACCCAAAATAACAGAGACGCGAACGTCTATTTTGCTTTCTGTAATATTTTCAAAAGGCTCTTCCAAGGAAATCATAAAGCGTCCGTCAATCACTCCACCACGAACCTCGCTAGCAAAGCCGCTGAGAAATTTTATTTCGCCCAAAATACTTGGATATTCGTTAAGCGGAACCTGCGCAATAGTTTGCAAGATTCCATCAATTCGAAAACGTATTTTAACATCTTTTTCTTCAGGCTCAATATGGATATCGCCGACATTCAAAAGCAAACTAGCAGCAAAAATATATTTAGCAATATCCTTTTGATTTGCAGACTCAATCAATTTCCCAAGTGATTCAATTGAAACCATATTTTCAGAAACCAATTCTAAATCATCTTTGGTTAAATCAATTGAACGTGAAAGCGAAGATTCCATCAACTTTTCATAAATATCTTCCAAAAATTCAGTCTGTCCAGTGGCCCGCCAAACTTCTTCCATCGAAGTCAACCCATTAAGAGCTTTCAAAATTCCGTCCTGCGCCATTGTTATCATTCCATCTTCAAGCGCTGCTTGGGTGATTTCACGCTCACTACCCATCTCTAAAATAAGTTTTTCGATGCTTTCACTAATTGTCAAAACTTCGAAAATTCCGATTCTTCCACTAAACCCGAGCTTATGACATTTGTTGCATCCAACTGGGCGATAAAGCGTTTTGATTTCCTTAGGAATTTCAATTTTAGCCTTGGGTGAAATTATTGAAAGAATTTTTTTAATTGAATTTATTGTTTCCTTTGCCGGTTCATAACCTTCTTTGCAGTGGATGCAAAGTTTCCGCACTAGGCGTTGGGCGATAAAAGCATTCATTGAAGGTGCGATCAAATTGGGCTTAACTCCTAATTCAATAAAACGTGGGATTGAAGCCGGTGCATTGTTAGTGTGGAGTGTTGAAAGGACCAAGTGTCCAGTAAGTGCAGCGTTAATTGAGATATCAGATGTTTCTTCATCCCGAATTTCACCAACCAAGATTATATCTGGATCTTGACGCACAATTGAACGCAGACCTTCAGCAAAGGTGTAGTTTCGATCTTTGGCAACTTGAGTTTGGGAAATATTTTTAATTTCATATTCAATTGGATCTTCAATCGTGATGATCTTAATTCCAGGAGTGTTTAGTTTATTGACCAAGGCATAAAGCGTTGTGGTCTTTCCGCTTCCAGTCGGTCCAGTTGTCAAAATCATTCCATGTGGTTTGGCAATTTCTTTTTGCACACGTTCATAAGCCACACCTTGAAGGCCCAAATCTTCAACTGACAAAAGCGTATCAGCTTGACTTAGGAGCCTCATCACCACCGATTCTCCGTGATTTCCTGGAATAATGTTGGTTCGGACGTTTATTTTTCCACCACTCATTTCAACAGAAAAATGACCATCTTGAGCAATGTCCCGAATATTTATTTTCATTTTACCCATCATCTTGATTCTCGATAAAATGAAGCGATATGCATCCAAAGGGAAATTTCCAATGTCTTGCAACACACCATCAACTCGAAAACGCATTCTTACTTCTTCTTCTTGTGGCTCAAAATGAATGTCACTAGCTTTCATTTTGACAGCACCCGCCATTATAATTGAAATTACCTGGGTCGTTGGAATTTCCTTAATCCTTTTTTTAAGTTCCAACATGCTTCCAAAATCTTCTTCAAACTTTTCCAGATCGACGCCACTAAGCGAAACCTGCATAGCTTCAAGATTTTCAAGCAAAGGAACATCTTTATATTTCTTCCAGATTTTCTCCAAAGAAGATTTCGATATTGCAAACAATGTCATTACCCAGCCATTTTCTCTTTTCATTTTTTCAAGATATTCAAGCATTCCCTCATCTGTTGGGTCTGTCACACCTATTTTGACTTCTTTTCCCTTTTTTTGAAAAACAGTTATTTTATATTTTCGAGAATCTTCCTCAGAAATGGTTTTCATATTTTCAGCTCCAACCGGAAAAATATTCAAATCAATGTATGAGATGTTGTATAGGTTGGCTAATTGGGCAGCTTGCTCCTCTTCGGATTGTCCTCGCATTTTTTGAAGGACTCTTCCTGTCTGAACTTCCTTCAGAGAACTGCTACTATTTTTTTTGCTTAAAATCTTGACCATAAAAAAGTTTTTGCAGACGGCATATTAAAAATGTCATTTGCTTTTTTGTTTTATATTTTTTTCAACAAAATCTCACCTTCGAAAACTTGTTACTCTCCCATTTTACCCTAACCATGCCAAATGCGCAAAACAAAAAAGCAGACTGGCGCCTGCTTTTCAAAAAAATAAGGGGGTTAAACTTCTTGATGTCTTTGTCAAATCGGTCCGCCCTGGGCGGACACTCGCTTCGTTTGACAATAAAAGGGTATTTATTCAGCAACAGCAATTTTTCCTCTGATTTTTTCCACCACCAGCCTGCCTGCTTCATTAGTATCATCAAAATCCATCACGAACTGACAAGTTTCTCCAAAATATTTTCCTTCAAGCAACAAGGCAATTTCTTTCAACTGTTGCTCGTTACCGCCCTTAATAACCCCCCGTACTTGTCCAGCAAGTTCATTATACAAAACCATAAAGATTTTTCCGGCTGAATAGTTATCCTTGATTTTATCCAAAATAAATGGAACGTCATTGGGATTGCTACGGCTCTGCACGAAGTCATCCAGAAAAACTGGCGCCCAAACAAGTTCGAGGTCGCTTTCCCATTGCAAGCGTCCCATCACCCGACCCCAAAGCTTGAGCAGATGAAGTGGCTGGGTCTTATACAGAAAGCGAATTATTTTCTGCTGCTCAGCGCCTTTCGTCATCAGCAAAGCTGCAATGTGAAGTGCTTTCGGTGTGGTGTTTTTTTTCTGGAAGCTGTTGGTTTCATCAATCAGGCCTGCCAGCAGACACTGCGCAATCGTTTCGTCCACATTTTTTTCATCAATTTTCAAAATAGCATCAGCCAAAACTTCGCAAGTTGAAGACGCTTTAATGTCAACCAAGTTGATTTGTCCAAACTGATCATTTTCAGTGTGATGATCAATGTTGACCACCGGAACTTCATAAAAAATATCCGGATTTTCTTCATAAACCTTGCCGATTGATTCTTTGTCAGCTGAGCCGACTGAAATCACCAGGTCATATTTGAACTTGGCTGGTATGAAAGAAAAGTCACGCGGGTCAATGGAACCTTTTTCTGGAGTAATAAAAATGCGAAGTTCATCTTCCACGCGCTCAGTTTTGACATTTGTGATTTTGTTAAACTTGGTATTAAAAGCCAGCACGAAATCGCGCGCGCCTGCCAAACTTTCAATGATTTCTTCCGGCTTGCTTAAAAAAGAAAAGCGTTCCAAATATGGATTTTGGCTTGAAACAACCACAGTTGCTTCAATATTTTTTTTCTTGAGGAAAAAATAGGTCGCCCAAACCGAGCCGATTGCATCTCCACCAGCATTTTGCGGCGTGAAAATCAGCACGTTTTTGGCGCTTTCCAAAATATTTTTGAATTGTTCAGTGGAGTCGAGAACCATGTTGGATAATGTATAAGGTATTTTGTATAATGTAGGATGTATGGATGTATGGATGTTCCATATTCTATGTTACATCTTCTCTTTCCAAAGTTCTTTAGCTTAGCAACCTTTCCCGCCTGTGTCAACAATTTACTTGACAAACAAGCCCTTTTTGGTCATGGCAAATTTGTATTGTAACATGTTATATTGCTGGATTGTCAGAAGACTATTTGTGTTTTTTCGGCTTTTTCGCTACGCTTAGCAATATGAAAATAATCTCAACTTCAGCAGCGCAAACCAAAAAAATCGGCCAACTCTTGGCCGAGCAGCTTCGTGGTGGCGAAATCATCTGTCTTTCCGGAGACCTTGGAGCCGGCAAAACAACTTTCACCCAAGGACTCTTAAAAGGCCTAAAAATCAAAGGCCCATATACTAGCCCTACTTTTGCCATTATGAAAGAATACAAAATTAATTTAAAATTTCAAATTTCAAATTTAAAATTATCGAGTGTTTATCACATCGATGCTTATCGCATTTCTTCCAAAGATTTAAGAGCTTTAGGTTTTGGAGATTTTGCTGGACAAAAAAACTGTCTTGTCATCATCGAATGGCCAGAGAAAGTCAAAAGCTTAATCCCCACTAATGCAGTCTGGATTAACTTTAAATGGCTTAACGAAAAAGAAAGAGAAATAACTTTTGACACAAAATGAAAAAAAGAGCCCTAGGCTTTTTTTGTATTTTGTATTTTATATTTGCATTCCCCTCCGCACATTGCGAAGTGCGTAGGTAAAAGACGAGTGATGAGCGTAAAGAAATCGATACAGCAGTGTCGTCCTCAGCTTGACTGGGGATCCAGATTCAAAATGCGGGCCTGGATTCCCGTTTTCACGGGAATGACAAAATGGATTTGCCCCAGCAACGCCTGTCCGCCTTGGGAGGAAGCACGTGTCGGGATTTCCCTGCCTGCCGGCAGGCAGGTTTTGTAACTTTTCTTCTAAAAGAAAAGTTAATCTCTAAATTTTGTATTTCCTAAAAGCTAACGCAGCTAAAAGCTAGCGAAGCTACCCTAATTTACTTCAATATCAATATGCCTAACCTCAGGCACTTGATCTTTGATTTTATTTTCCACTTCATCAATTCTGGTTCCAATCATCCTTGGAACCCGATCAGCATAGTCCACGCAAAAACGCAAAAACTCGCCATAGTCGCCATCGATTTCTTCGAATTCATTCTTGAGCGCCTTGCCACGATACATTTGTCGCATCAAAGCGCTTCCATTGATTTCAACTTCGCATTTGATGTGATACTTCCCAATGTCAATCACCACTGATTTGAAATCCAAGACTTTTTCAATCGCCGGATCATTTTCTAAAATTTCAATCACCTTTTCTTCCGTTTCTTCGGGAATTGATTTACGCATCAAAAATCCACGGTTGATATTGATCAGCACAATCGCCATCGCGCCCAGCAAAACTCCAATAACAATTGAACCAACCGAATCCCAAACATAATTTCCCGTTAAATTGGAAAGTAAAATACTGACAAAAGCAATGCCGACTCCGAAAACCGCCACTCCATCTTCCAACAAAACCGCAATCGTTGTTGGGTCGCCATATTCCAGGGTTTCTTGCCAGTCTCTTTTTTTGTTATGTGCTTTCAGTTCTCGCAAAGCCAATAAAAATGTGCCAGCTTCAACGACAAAAGAGATCGCCAAAATCACAAAAGCAATCGAACTGATGTGCGAAATCTCTTTGTGCAAAAGTCCGATCACCCCATGATACACCGTGACTCCAGCGCCCAAAAAGAAAATACTGCAAGCGCTAATCAGCGCCCAAAAAAATCTTTCGTTGCTATAACCATAATGAAAATCACCATCTGCAACTTTTTGGGATTTTTTGATTCCCACCATTAGCAAGAATTGATTGAAAACATCCGCCACACTATGCACCGCTTCGGAAAAAAGTGCGCCCGAGCCCGTGGCAAAAAATCCAATCCATTTGAGAATCATAATGAAAATATTTCCCGTCAAAGCTGCCAATACCGGCAAAGTCCCATGTGATTTTTTTGAATGCATAAAGATTCTCTAAAGCTTAAGACTTTTAATATAATCCATAAAAAGCGTAATTTTTTTCGCATCATCCGCACTAAACAAGAATGGCTCTACATCTGACGCCATTTCTTTGTAGTTTATTTTATCCAAAGTTAAAAGTTTATTTCTTAGCTGCTGACCATCTTTAATATCCAGCTTCAAACCCAGATAGGCATAATTAGGCTGCGTTTTGGAAAAAAGAAACACTGTGTCAAAAAAATCTCTTCCTTTCAAGGCCTTGCGATTAAAAATTGCAAAAATCTTTTGGGCTAAAATTATTTCCAAAGGCGTGACATTTATTTCCGTAAAAACATCAAACTTATTCAGAATTATTTTATCAGGTTCATATTGAAACCCATGCGAAGCAGTGTCCAGCTGAATCAAAATTTTTTCCTGCTCATATCCAGAAAGTCCACTATCAAAAAGAAGTTTCGGAATTTTCACATAGCATCGATACTCCCCTTTACAAACATTTCTAACTTCCACATCATAGCCTTCCAACTCTAATTGCTTTTTTACCAATAGAGATATTTCGCCAAATTCTTTTTCACTCAGTCCGAAATTGTCAAAATCAAGATCCTCAGAGAATCTCGAGTTATTATGCACTATCCGCAAAGCTGTGCCACCCAAAAATGAAAGCTTGCTGGCATATTTTGAGTTGAAAATAATTTGCAAAATTTTGTATTGCAAATACTCTCGCAAAAGATTGCGCTTAAATTCTTTGAATTTTTCCGGATAATACTTTTCAATCTCTTGCAGACTAAGCATGGGTGATAAATTTGATAAACTTATTAACTCTTTTTTCTAGTGCTTTATTCTTAAACTCAGTCAAATAACGCTTCATCTTTTCCACATCAACTCGCTCTTTGAAAGTCTCTTGGTTTATTCTCAATTCCTCAAACTCCCCCACTGTCTTAAGTTTAGAGTTTATATAAAAATAATCAAGAAGTGCCTTTTCTATTTCAGCCAGCTTAAAATTATGATCTTGAAAAGAGACCAACCGATAACCAAACATCAGCTCGGGTTTGATTTGACGATAGCTGAAGCGCCCCACGGGAGAAGAAATTTTGTGTGACTTTCTGGAAGTAATCGAAGTAATCTCATAAACACTTTCCGGAATCAGCCCATAATAAGACAGTGCCATTTCCAAGGAAATATAGGATGGATCAAAAATCTTATTGGCAATTATAAACAGCACTGCTTCGTTAATTTTCAAATCAGTAAAAATATAATAACCCTTGGCAATTTTCTTAAGATAGCCCTTTTTCTGCCACTCACTCAAACGTTGTTTGTGAAAAGCAGGATCCACCTTCAAAATGTCCCCAATGGAGATAATCAAAAAATCCTTTAATTTGTCCTTTATTTCCAAATATTGCATATTTTTTCCATATTATTCCTAAAAAACGGAACTATATGGATAATATTAGCAATAAATTCTTCTTTTGTCAAGCCCTGCTTAATAACTACTTTTGAATTTTTCAGGGGTGAGTCTTGATTGGTCAATATTCATCAACCCCCAATCATAAACCCAATACACTAATTCCCGCATATGCCAAAATCAGCATACGAGAATTTAAGTATGAAAAAAGGGAGATTTGCGACCAAAGCAAATCTCCCTAAACATTATGGCTCACTGTTGAGCCATATTGCCCAGGGCAAAAACCCTGTGGCAAAGCTGGCCCAGAAAGCCAGACAGATGTCAAAGACATCCGCCTGGCTCCTTACCAGTTCCATTCCCAGCAACGCCAGGAATGGAGAGCTGACCGCCAACGGGGCGGTCAGGAGGTTGTCCAACAACCTCCAACTCTTTTTAATAAATACATTGGGACTCATCATCCCCTCCTTTGCCAGATTTCTGGCGTTTATATTTTTTTTAAAACTTAACCACTCCAAAATATTTTCTTTGTTTTTGCAAAAAACACAAAGAGTGGTTAAATTTTCATATTCAGTTTCCAAAGAACTTTTTCACTATGAGAATTCCTTTTTGAAAAAGAAATGCTCAATTGTGAGGGAGAAAGGAAGGTTTTCCCCTCTCCCAACAAAACTTATGTTGCCACCCAGCCAGTTGCTGCCGTGATGGAAATGATTTTTCCACCCGGCAACTCTTTTTTTTCGCGTTGATCATTGTGAAAAACATAAACTCCACAACGATCTTCCGAATTTGGCCCCACAAGCCCACAAAGCTGACCAGCTTTATATGCCAGTGTCGCAAGAAGAAAAGGCACTGGTGAAATGAAAACAGCCCGATCTTGCCAAAGATCAATGCTTTCGGCAACTTCCCCCATTTCCTCAAGCGTCCAGCCTTCTTCCGGCACATAAAGAAATTCATATGTGCCAAACTTTTCCCGCAAAATTGCTTCCTGTTCAGGAAAAATTTTGTGAGCTTTGTTTACAATAACGATATTTTTCATTTTTACCTTTTTTATATTTTTCAAGAAACTTTTTTCTATTACACATTTCGCGTTATGCGTTCCACGTTTTACGTCTTTTCACTATGAGAATTCCTTTGTTTGGAAAAGAAATGCTCAATTGTGAGGGAGACTTGCGACCAAGCAAGCCTCCCCACCTTTTATTTTCCGCTTCCTCATCCTCATCTTGCCGTCACCCCCAAACCCCGCGCGGGTCGAGACTGAGGGGTTAATCCTCAAATATGTACGGCTCCTCCCATAACTGCCCCTCCCACCTTCGGTCTTTTGGAGAACCAAAGGTTTGCTGGTAACACCTCAACAGGTGAGGTGTTACCAGCACCAACATGTCATTGTGGATTACCCCCTCCTTGTTCTGGAGATCATCCGCAAAACATTGGTACGTGGAGTAAAAATCCCCACGCAGAAACCTCTTCTGCTCGGGGTGGAACAAGAACGCCCCGTCGGTCGTTATATGGAGGAGAAAGAAGCATCCTGCGTCCTCTATGTACGAGGCGCTAAACAACACATCATCCACTTCTTCGAACGGAGTTGTGGCCCCTTCAAAAATAGCAGGGATCATCTTTTCTGCCGGCGCCCTCCTCTCTCCCGGGTAATCCCCGACATACTGGTGCCCACCGTCCGGGAACTCAAGTCCGGCCTTCCAAGCCCCCTCTATCCTCCAATCCCTCTTTTTATCCTCATCGGTGGCGGGGAACCACGCTATTTGGATTTTTGATACCACTGTGTTCAGGTATCTTCCTGAACCTTTCAAGTTTTTAACTTGTGCCATGATGATTCTCCTCCCGCCGAAGCGGTGGATGTGCCGCGTTTCCGCGGCTGTTGTTGGTATTGTTTTTTCCCGTACAGCATCCGACCGATGAATATCACCGACCCGATGCCGTACGCGAATTTCAACAATAATAGGAGAATCTTTTTCAAAGAACTTTTCACTATGAACCTTCCTTTGTTTGAAAAAGAAATGCTCAATTGTGAAGAGAAGAAAAACTTACCAAGCTTCACTTCTCAACCATCCGAACTTAAGTTTAAGTCCGAAAATTTTTACCAAAGGGAGGAAAATTCTGAAGAAACGAGGTTCTTCTTTCCTCCCTGACGCCCGCTTAACACCAAGGACTACGAGACAGGTGCTTTTTTTATCAGTGTCATCTGTGAATTAACACTGATATTTCGATCATGCCCCTTATAAAAACTGACATGATATTTTTCATTCCCTATATGTACCCATCGGAAATTTTCTGTGGTATCACTAAGCTCTCCGAGCTTAATAATACCTCTTACCCCAAAATAGATAACCTCATCACCATCTCGCACTTCCCAGATAGTAATGTTTTTCACGCCTTGCGGAACGGCATTTGCCCATTCAGCATTTTTCTGACAGTGCCAGTACTCCCTGCTCAGCAATGCGTACAAGGAATCAAAGACTCTTTCCTGTCCACAGTGAACTCCGCAATGGGACTGAGCGCGCCACATATCATGGAGGGCATTATCCCTGATCGTGACAGCATCGTTATATGCCCAGTGACCCCAATTTGAGGTGTCACGTCTGGAATACTCAAACTCCTTTGGTCGAGGAGTTTTATTAACCTCCATATCTGCCTGGATCAACATCCGAAGCCAATATGGATGAACACAATGTTTCGCAACATTATAAGTACCATCCCAACCAAAATGCTTTTCGCAAAGCACCTTGATTTCCTCGAATAATTGTTGAGGTTTTTTTACAGCAGAAATAATCTTATCTGCTGTCGTAAATCCCTGTTTTTTCAATTCAGCCATAACATCAACGCCGTATTGACGACGCAATGATTGAGTGCATTTAACATTTTCTATTATTGTTTTGTTTTTTACAACAGCCACATCACTTGTGTAGCCATCGTAATCCATTGAAAGCATTACAGAATTATCATCCTGTAAATTTAAATTAAAGCATGGTTGTTGCTGTTCCATAGCCGTTCTCCGATGCGCCTCACCACTTTTGTTTTAGTAACGAGACTGATTTTTGATTTTAGTTAACTTCCCCACAATATTTTCGTTTCAAAAAATACAAAGGGAAGTCAACTTCAAATCTTGCACAGTTTTTATGCAGGAGATTTCAAATAAACTATTCGGTTTTCAAAAAACTTTTTTCACTATGAGAATTCCTTTGTTTGGAAAAGAAATGCTCAATTGTGAGGGAGACTTGCAAACAGATGTACAAGCCTCCCCAAAAACTAAATGGTCTTCCAGTTTTGCGCAGCCGCTACTCTGCGCAAAACTTGGTTTTCCGAAGGTGACCCGATGTGGTAACCATCGGGACCCTTCGAGATCCCGATGTACCCGCCGATCTGACCATTGTCATCGGCGGACTGGACAGCATACATGGTGCGGCCCTTTTTTGATTTTTTCCTGAGCTCCTCTACGGAGAGGACAATTTCTCCGAGGTCAAGAATGACCTCTCTTCCCCTTTTTTCAAAGAGAATATTTTCTGCTAAAAATTTCATAATTCCTCCTTGCCCCGAGGGGCGTTTTTATTGATATTTTTCCCATACAGCACTCGAACGGCAAAAAATTACCAGCCAAATGCCGTACACGAATTTCAACAATAATAGGAGAATCTTTTTCAAAGAACTTTTCACTATGAGCCTTCCTTTGCTTGAAAAAGAAATGCTCAATTATGAGGGAGACTTACGACCAAGCAAGTCTCCCGATAGGTATGGGCTTTCTCGGACTAGAAGATGTCCGAGGCGACCCGCTCGTCCCAGGTCACAGCGAGTAACCGCTCGCCGTCCCACAGGTAATAATGGGCGGCCGGAGCGCCGTAGAGACGGCCACTGTAGCCGGTACGGAACACGATACCTTTCGGCATCGTGGCGACCAGTTGCTGGCAGCCTCCGGCGCGACCGGCCATTCCCTGAGCTATGTGCCCGCTCACAAGCATTTCTCCGGGAAAGTCGAGGAATGTAATGCGTTCGTCTCCGAACGCATCCTTTTCCACCTGGCCGGTTCGGTCACCGGTATGGCTATTACTGCCGCGGAAACCGATGTTGGTTCGGAAAACGCAGATGACGGAGTCATCCGCATCCATGCCCTCACCGGCACGGGCGTAGAGTTTCGGCTTTCCTGCCTTGGTCGTGCCGACCTCGGCGGAAGAAATCCGGACTTGCCCTTTCTCCTTCCACTCCACCTGAAGTATGGAGGGAAGTTGGACTGGAAGGACGCCTCTTTCGCGTCCACGCCCCTGTTCACCCACGAAAATGGCTGGGATATCGACCCCAGCCCCTTTGAGGGTGAGTGTTTCGACAACGGCTCCTTCTTTCACGGAGCCGTTTTCAATCGTGAATATTTTGTGTGACTTTCCCATAACTTCTCCTTCCGCCGAAGCGGTGGATGCGCCACGTTTCCGCGGCAGTTGTTGTTGTTTTATTTTTCCCATACAGCATCCGACCGAAGAATAAACATCGACCCGATGCCGTACGCGAATTCGAACAACAAATAGAATCTTTTCAAAGAACTTTTTAACTCATTCAAGAATTCAATTTCATATTAAATTCTTGAAAAGTTGCACCAGACTCACCACAAGTCTGATGCAAAACCGGATTTCAGGAACGCTTCAAAGCGTCCTTAATTTCCTTTTTTCCCTCAAGGCGGCGGCGCTTACGCGACTCTGCCTTAAGGGTCTCGGTTTTTTCGCTGCGACCTTTACCACAGTGAGAACCACCCATGCCCCGCTTGATTTTCATGGGACCTCCTCTTTTTTTCGCCGACCCACCTTCATCGGCTTTGATTTTTGAAATCCGAACGCAGGTGGCACGTCCGAACTTATGTGATTACCCATCCAGTCACTCAGACATAGTGACGTTCCACCACACTGACAACATCGTCGATCGTCAGAGTGGAGCCGACTCCCTGCGGGGAGCCGATAATGGTTGGCGAACCACCCCACCCCGTCTCAAAAGAGGCGAGTTCGGCGGCGACCGCCTTCAGGTCCACGTAGCCCGCCACATACTGGCAGACCGTGAACTTGCGGTGTGGTTCACCGCCGCCGAAGCGGAACGCTGGGTTGAGCGCAACTACGACGGGCGCCAGATGGTACCCGATCATGGTCGCTCCGCGGTGTGTCGTCTCGATGGCGACGACCAGCCCTGGAAACTCGCGGATCTTGACCTCACCCGCCTCGATGGCGACGATGAGGTCGAGCCGCTCGCGCTCGACTTGAGAGCGATAGCTCTCGGGCTCCTCGCCGGTCAGGAGCCACTGCTTCATTCCGGCGACCCGCTCAGCGATTGGGACTTTGAAGTCCGCAACCGCTGCCGCCATGGCGGCGAGTTCACGGGTCCCTTCGGCCGACCCGCTTGCCGACCAGGGATTTTCCCGGGTCGGGAGCGGCTGCTGACCCGGCCAGTTGCCGCGCGCGAACGTATCGGCAGCCGCGACGGACCGGATACGCGCTTCCGTCTCCGGCGAGAGGGTTACGCCTTCCGCGCGAAGCGCGAAGACAGCCATCGCTCCGACCGCGTCGAGGTCGGCGCGGACGGTCGCGAGAGTTGTGCCTGCCAGAGGAAGCTCCTCCGTCAGGGCGGCCTCGATAGCCGCTGTACTTGCGTCGCCCCCGCTGTGCTGGGGGTCGAGATTCGCGATGCACCGCGCGGCGAGCGCAGGCACCGTTATCTCGATCCCGTAAACGGGACCGGACGCGAACACCTTCTCGTTCGCGTCCTGCGCGGCCGGAATCGGTCGCGGGTCGAGCGTCACAAAAGTATATCCCTTTTTCATGATTTACTCCTTATTGGAAGACCCCATTCATCCACGAGTCATGACCTCGCCGGGGTGCCCTTTGCTTCAACAGCTAGGGGCTTTGTTTTTAATTTGAAGCGTATGACTTTTGCGATGAAAACAAAAGTCGCTTCATTTTTTAAAAAACTCTCTACAGACAAACGAATAACTCGCAGGTCTGATAAAGAGGGGAAGCGAACCAAAATGCTTCCCCAAACCGTCGGATGAAAAACTTAATCTTCCCGTTGACGGACCTCCAGTTCGTCCTCAACTGAGAGAACGAACTGTGGAAAGCCCTCCCTTTCCGGCTCAGAGAGCTCGGCGAGAGCGCATAAGACGCTCTCGCCTGTACCCTCTTCGTCATCCTCGACACCAAGGAGACTGTATGCCTCCTCGGTGCGAGTGTTCACACCGTCCTCCCAGTGGCGGACGACGACACCCTCCTTCACGAGGATAGTGTCAAAAAGACTATCCTTGAGGGGAAATCCCCACCCAAGGAGTCTCCACCCCGCCTCGTAAAGTTCTTTTGCTGATAAACTCATAATTCCTCCTTGCTCCGAAGAGCTTTTGTTTTTTCTTCAATTTAACCACTCAAAAATATTTTCTTTGTTTTTCAAAAAACACAAAGAGTGGTTAAATTAATTTCCATTCATTTTTCAAAGAACATTTTCACTACAAGAATTCCTTTTTTTACTTGAAAGAAATTCTTGATAATGAGGGAGAGCCGTAAACCTAAGCTCCCCCAAACCTTTTTATTTCACCTCTTCTTCTCTTCCCCAAGAAAGTTGCACCAAGCCGGGGAATATTTCATCCCGGGCTCCCATGTCTCGATGAATTTAATCGTCAATTCATTGAGAGGGTAACCAATCTCCCCTAGGACTTGTACGATATTTCCAGCCATTTCCTGCGTGTACCTAGTACACCAGGAATTGTTGTGGTCTAGAAACTCATCACTTTGATAGTCTCTCACAAACTTAAAGCCCGTGTCCACGAGCTCAAACTTTTTGTTCCTTAGCTCTCTGCACTTTTCTACGAAGTCGTAGAAAAGATTGCTATTGAATTTTTCTGCAAGTTCTTCAGCCATCCGCAACCCTCTGCGGTATTTTTCGAGAGCGACTTGCACCTCACTCTCGTTTTTTATTTCGTAAATAGCTGCGGTGTACCCAAGTACACCTGCACCATCAGGGCATATAATTGCCCTTCCTTTTTGCGTCCTTTTCCCTATCTCGACTTTTACATCGAGAAATACAGCAGGAATTCCGTCAACTAAATCACATGCCTTATCCCTGAATGTAATTGTAAGCATTTTCAATCTCCTAATGCGCCCCACCACTTTTTATTTAAGTAGCGGAACTGGTTATTTTTTCTATTAATTGCCTCATAATATTTTTCAGAAAAAAAACATAAGAGGCAATCAATAAGTCAACATAACTTGGAGATACTTTTCCAATCCTATTCATTTTTCAAAGACCTCAACTCTTCCTGTCTCTCTGGGAAAGAATTGTTCCCGTGGATATTTATTTCCTCCACGGTCCCGCGCGTGAGATTTGCAGTTTTCAAAAGGAGAGAGACTTTCTTGAGAAAACTTGTTGGCAGATTTCACGCACAAGACTGTGAAGATAATGTTTTGTTTCAAAAAACCCAGTCTTTTTTTGAGAGACTGGGTTTTTTGAAATTCGGGCAGACAGCCGTGTCTCTCTTACGATTGTCTGACAATATTGAAATTTTTTTATGTACTGCTCCTTAGATCTGACCCCTAATGTTTGAATGTTTTATGGGCTCGTAAGGAGTGTAGTGAATATGTTTCCTATCTTTTTTGAGAAGATTCTCTCTGGGAAACATATTCACCTTCACTCATTGCGAAGATGTGGAAGTTCCGCGAACCTCACCGTAGGACTGTCTCCCTCTTGCGATTCTTAGTCCTACAACTTGGTTACAACTTGCTCAGATCTTGGTTAGGGATCCGCCTTGGCGACTTGAGTGTTGAAGCTCTCGTTGGAGCTAGTCGTCAGTTGCACATCTTATGTTAATGAAAGAACTTTTGTTAAGACTCTTTATTATTCGGATGAGACCTTTCGTAGTGGTCTATTCAAACGATTCATCTTAACAACGTAGTATATACCAAAACATAGCAAATGTCAATAGTAGATATATCATTTTTTTCAATTTGTGACTATTTTGGCTAACAGATTGATAATATTTGGCTTATCTCCTAAGTCATAGTGTCATTTTTAAAGTTGACATTTTAATCATAATCTGCTAGAATGAACTCGTAAGCAACTCGTATTTCGTGTCATCTTGAGCGTAGTTGACCAGCCTTGGGTTGGGAAACGAAGTCGAAAGATCTGGGCTCAGATTCCTCGATTCCTCCGTCTGCTGACGGATTCACTCGGAATGACACCTTACAACTTTATGAAAAACCCTAAAACAAGCCTTCTTTTGAAAGCGGGACTGACCGGAACCCAGGCGGAGACTTTTGCCTATCTTTTGGAATTTGGTGAGCAAAAAGCCTCTGTTGTGGCCAAAAATACCCAAAGACCGCGTGGTGTTGCCTATAAAGCTCTTGATGAGCTTTTGGAGCTAGAATTAGTGGAGAAAATTGAAAAAGGTGGCAAAATAGCGACTTTTCGCCCAATTCACCCTGCCAAACTGGAAAAATTCTTCGAAAACAAAGAAAAACAAGCCAAAAAAGACAAAGAACAATTTTTCGCTTCCTTGCCTGATTTGGTCTCACTTTACAACCTTTCCACTCAGAAACCCGGAATAGCCTATTTTGAAGGTGAAGAAGGCGTAATTCGTTTGCTTGAAGACTATAGTGGTCTAGTTTGTCAAGACAGCTAAATTGTAAAAAGGAGAGGGAATTTTTAATAAATTATTACTTTGAAAATGAATTTGCTCTGGGGTTAGATTATTGAGTGCTTGATGTCTGCGTCTT
>Ga0265593_1000733_pt1 | contig 16745 bp, 14 predicted proteins | sample saktaG_8_FD_190136 | JGI IMG/M metagenome (GOLD analysis project Ga0265593, IMG submission 190136) | Saline water microbial communities from Sakinaw Lake, British Columbia, Canada - sak_2011_5_24_36m | ecosystem: Environmental > Aquatic > Non-marine Saline and Alkaline > Saline ...
GATAGGCAATGCGAACGAAGAGGTAATAAGAAAGTATGTTCAAAATCAGCTTGCGGAAATGAGCAAAGGTGAGAAAAGTAGCCAACAGTTGGGTTTGTTCTAAAACTCGGTCGCTTGCGGCCGAGTATTTTATCTGCTTTAAATGACAGAAGAACTTGTATGGCAATAGATTTTTCAAGGGCATTTCTGTATAAAGGCTGGCCCTTAGCAGAGACTTGGACATATGCTAACAACACAACCAATATGATTGTAGGTAAGAAGTCTTTCTGAACTTGGGATGTGGCTGCAGCAACACAGTCTTTACTTGCTTTGTCGTCAATTAAAAAGACAACATGGGAGTCATGGGTGAAAGACTTACCAGCAGAGTGGATGGATGAACCAATGCGCAATCAACTTATTGATTGGTGGGGTTCTGAGGAGTTTCAAACTCGTATGCAAAAATGTATGATGGCAGTGCAATGACAAAAAAACATTTGATTATTTAATGCTTCGTGCAAACCCAGACCCAGTTAGATTTGAAAGTCTAAATGCGGGTGTGGTAGTTTTTGACGGCCAAAATACGGTTGTACTAGTTGATGCAAGCCGTAGAAGGCTACCTGTACTTCATCCAGATTTAGGTCGCATTGACTTTACAGAATGGGCCGAAAAAATTCAGGATGAATTACGTGCTAAGCCACAAGAAGTACAAATGTCATTGTTACAAATTCTATCTAGCCCACTAATTCCTGATCGTAATGTTGGTAAAACGATTGGTGTGGACGCATTACAACAAGCGACTGAATTATTCAGACGTATGGTTGATAGACAGCCAGGCACACTTACAGCCCTTAAAACAAGGATTGTAAGGCAAACTAAATTAACCAAAGAACTTAAAGACTGGTTTAAATCAGCCAAAGTTTTTTCGAACAAGATCGAAGGACTAAGCAGACATCTTGTTGTAGCAAATTATCCAGTAGATCCAGCGTCTGATTTGTATTCTGATTTTGCATTACAAAATGGGAAGCTCCATATTATTGAAACTTTAGATCTTCGTAACGTAGATCACTTGACTCCATCATTGCGTGGAGATGCTGCTATTAAAGGTTTTACCTTAAATGAAGCTGGTGACAATGCAAATGCTATCGCTATTGTAACCGCGAGTGACTACTCGGTTGCGAGGCCTGCTATCAACATGATAAGCCGATTTGCAAATGATGTATTTGATATTTCAACACCAGTAGAACGTCAAAGACTGTCTCAGTTCATGGCAACCTGCCTACAAAAACCTGACATGGTATCTCAACACCCCTATGAGTTGAGCCAAAATATCGTCAGCATGGCTTCTTAGAAAATTATCAAATATCTAGCTTAGGCAACGATCTTACGATTTTCATCGTTTCCAAACGCACCCATCGAAGCTTTGTTTCCAAAGGCGTTGTTAACGTTTCAGCCACAAAATACCTCTATACTTTAAAGCACTCAATAACTCCAGTCCTCATGCCCCAACGCCGAGCTATTAAGCTCTTCACGGTGCAAACGCCATTGCGGCATAAACTTATTCATTAACTCAATGAAGTGGTCATTGTGATGCCGTTCCAGCAGATGCACCATTTCATGCACCACGATGTACTCAAGGCATTGCATAGACTTCTTGGCAAGTTCAAGATTTAGCCAGATGCGTTGCGCTTCAATATTGCATGTACCCCATTTGGTTTTCATCTGTTTCACGTGCCATTCGGCAACATTCACCCCAATGATAGGTTCCCACTGGGCTATTAGCGCTGGAATCAGCTCTTTAAGCTGCTGGCGAACCCATGTAAGCAATACCTTTTCGCGCTGTTCTCTTTCGCTACCATCTCGCACATATAGGTCGATGCTGGATTTGTTGCGAATAGCCACATGCGGCGTACCGCTCTGGTAAATCACATTCAGACGGTAGCGCCGACCTTGAAAGTAATGGCTTTCACCTGAAACATACTCGCGCATGGATTGCCGGGCTTGGGCGGTGAATTTTGTTTTCTGGCGCTTAATCCATGACAGTCTGGAGATAACTGCCAAGCGCACAGCCTCGTCGCTCACACGCAGCGGCACGGCTACGCGCACTCGGCCCATCGGCGGGTAAACACCTAGGTGCAGATTCTTGATGTCTTTACGCACGACATCTACCGCCAGCCCGCTTACTTTGATTTGATGGGTTTCAGAATTCACTTTGATTAATTACTAATTCCAGTATTTGCTCAGTGAGTTTTTCATCTTTAAGAATAGCTTTGATTGCAAATCGCACCAACTTCAGCTTTTTCGAGTTACCTCTGAAGTCATCTTGCCTGTTGATTTCCACCGCAGCGTAAACAGCAAGGGCTAACTCTTCATCCTTGCCCAAATTGTCATATAAAGCACGCTTGGCTGGAGTGTCCAAAGGTTTAGGGTATGTGCTACCGTTTGGCTTTTGCACCTTCCCAGCCAACACTATCATCTCAGCAAGATATTTTTCATACTCCAATGCCTGCTCTCTGCGCTGCAATATCAGGCTGTCCAACAGCTCAGACATTTTCTCGTAGTATTTCGGGTTGATTGGCTGCTCGTCGATGATGAGCTTACGCATGTTGTTCTCAATCGTCTCGGCAACAGCTTCATTGCTTTCGCGTATGCCTTTTGGCAGCATGTCCAGTGCATCCACGCCACGCTCAACGATTAACTGCACCAAGCTTACATCGTCAAAAGTGGAGATTTTTTCACTTTCTTCAGCGCGAATATAGTTATCAATCAGGTGGCGCATGGCTGGCTCATACATTTTCATGTCGATGTAATCACCGCTGGCAATTTTTACCTCGCTGCGCACTTTCTCAAAGTGGTCAACTTCCTGCTTCACTTGCTCGGTCTGCGCTGCGTTATAACCTGCCTCTGTCATTTCACTGGCTAAGTCAGCATAGGCACGTATAAGCGAAACGGTCAGCTTGTACAGCGTTACGCGCTTAGATTCGTTATCTTTCAGCTGCGTTTTGTTGGTGGTATCAATGGCGCAAAAGTAACGTAAATAGGCTGCCGTATCCTTAGGTGTTTCAACTGGCTCACACAAGGCTTTAATAGCTTCACGCGCTTCTTCTAGTCGCTGCTTAGCCATTTGTAGGCGGTCAACCAGCAGCCCTGCAACGTCTTCTTTGTCGTAGCCATCCAGCGCACCAGAGGTGTAATCGTGAATCGCCGTGCCTAAGCTCTTGAACAAATCTTTGTAATCGACGATGTAGCCGTATTCTTTATCATCGCCATCTAATCTGTTTACACGACAAATCGCTTGAAACAGGCCGTGGTCACGCATTTGCTTGTCTATGTATAGGTAGGTGGCTGAAGGCGCGTCAAAGCCTGTCAAAAGCTTGTCAACGACGATAAGCAGGCGCATCTGCCCCGGTTGCTCAATGAATTTCTTTTTAACTTCGTCTTCAAACACTTCAGCAGGCTTATCGCCAAGCATCCGGTTGTAAATTTCGTACTTTCTCAGCCGCTCAGTCAAGCCTTCACCAGTCTCCTCACCCTTGATGTCAGCAGGTGACGGCGCATACGAAGTCACAATCGCACACTTGCCTGCCAGTTCCGATTGCTCGAACAGCTCATAGCATTTGCAGGCTTCATAAATGCTGCTCGTCACCAGCATGGCATTGCCGCGACCACTTTGCAGGCGGTCTTTGGTTTCAAAGTCCATCAAGATGTCAGCGACGATTTTCTCTAAGCGTGATTTTGAGCTGAGTACCTTCTGCATGCTGCCCCATTTTTTCTTGAGCTGGGCGAGGGCGATGTCATTCAGCCCCTTGGTTTTAGAATCAAACCACTGGTCGATTTTGGTGGGTGAGCTGATGCTCTGGTCGATGTCACGTGCTTCATAGCGTAAATCCAGCACTACTTTATCGCGCACCGCTTCATCAAACTTGTAGGTGTGTATGTATTTGCCGAATATCTCGATGCTCTTCTGTTTGTCGGCTTTAAGTAAAGGCGTACCGGTAAAGCCGATGAACATGGCGTTGGGCAATATCGCTTTCATGGCTTTATGCAGCTCACCACTTTGGGTGCGATGGCACTCATCCACAAACACGTAAATATCACCTTTCGCTCTAAAGTCAGCAGGCAGGCTGCGTTTCATCTCGTCGATAAAAGCTTGAATGTCGCCTTCGGACATACCCTCAAGCCCGCCTTCTTCTTTACCCACAAACTTATGAATCAGTGACGCAATCAACCACGGATTAGTGGCATTGAGTTTACTAATCAAGTCTGCACCGCTGGTAGTGCGGACGATTTGTTCGCTCACACCGAGGAACACTTTCTCAATTTGCTTATCTAGTTCAGTTCTATCAGTAATAATCAGCACACGCGCATCTTTGACGTTCTCGCGTATCCACTTTGCCAGCCATACCATCACCAAGCTTTTGCCGCTGCCTTGGGTGTGCCAGATAATGCCACCTTCACGGCGGCGAATATGGTCTTGTGCAGCCTTCACGCCAAAGTATTGATTGTGGCGGCAGAGCTTTTTGATGCCAGAATCAAACACCACAAAGTCGTGAATGAGTTCTAAGAGGTGCGCTTTATCGCAAAGCTGGCTGACGTGCTTATCGAGTACCCCCTCGCCCTCTGGGAGAGGGATGGGGTGAGGGGATTCTTGTTTCGCGTCTTGCTTCCAAGTGAGGTAGTATTTCTCTGGCGTTTCTATGGTGCCGTAGCGCACACCTTCGGTGTCATTGCCCGCCATCACCAATTGCATGGTGGTGAAAAATGGCTGAATAAAGAGCTTTTTCTGGTTATCCAAATTCTGGCGTATGCCTTGAGATACCGACACGATAGAGCGCTTCAACTCCAACACACCAAGCGCAATACCGTTCACATAAATCACAATATCGGGACGTTTAGTATTCGCTTTTGCATCAGAGCCTTTAACCGTTACTTCTTCAGCAATAGCAAAATGGTTGTTGAGCGGGTTTTTCCAGTCAATCAGCCACACGGTTTGTGTGTTCTCGCCAACATCGGCTTTCACTTTTACCCCGTAGCGCAGCAACTCATACACGGCGCTATTGCAGTCATACAGGCTCTTGGTCTGGTCGCCAGCTACTTTGCTAAGCTGGTGCAATGCCTTGGTGATAAGAGCATCGTCGTAACCTTGGCTTTTCAAAAAGGCGAGCAAGTAGTCATCTTCAATATTGCGATTACCTACGCGGTCACTCCAGTTGCCCAGATAATCATAGTCCAGTGTTTCGCTGAACAACTTTACTATACGCTGCTGGGTGGCACGCTCTATTTGTCCGACAGTACTCATACGAGACGTATCCTTCCAGTAAGTAGCTCCTGCATCATCCCTTGCTTGAGGGCGCGGGTTTTATCGCGTTGTTGTTCTAGTGTGGCGAGGTCTGCGTCCATGTCGGAGAGGATGGTTGCGATAGCAGTTTGCTCATCAATTGTTGGCGGCGCAACAAACTCAAGAAAAGTTGGGAGTCGAAGGGAGTCGACGGTCGCCTTAACTGAGTTACTCATTGCATGGTTATAAAAAGTTTGCACCATGCAGAAATAAACAAACTTCCCACTCATGTCGGCATTGAAATCACTTATCTTGTATACACGCTGATGGTAATCAAACTTGCCGTTGATGTAATGAAAAATACTGCCAATATTTCCTTCACCGGGTACGAGAATCGCCTCCCCATCAAAGCAATATGAATTGATTCGCTCGACAGTTTGAGAGCGCACGAAGAATGGATAAGCACCTTCTTCAATCTTGTCCTCATTGTTTTTCTTGCCAGTCTTGATGTGAGACACATCCCCCAACTGCTTCACCTCCCACTCCCCAGTGAATCCAGGCAGGCGTTGTTTGCCCGTAAGGAGTTGCTGCATGGCGGCTTGCTTGATGTCGCGCTTCTTGGCGATGAGCTTGTCCTGCGCCGCCAGCAACGCATCCACATCCGATAGCGCGGTGGCGATGGCGCGTTGCTCTGTAGGTAGCGATGGAACTGGAACTAAAAGCTCCTTAACATTCTTCAATGATAGCGACTTATACCCTGAGCCATAGGAGCCATCATCAATTTGCTGTCTTGTGCCCCGAGAGTTAAGAACGTAATACAAATAACGTGCTGGAATATTGGGCTGAATAACTACAGTATTTTGCCCCATGCAAAATGGTTCATCTGTATCAACAAAACTACTTACACCATAACTACCTACTCTACTTAATACAATGTCATTTTTCTTTGGTGCATAGTTCTTTATAAACTCACGGAACACAGGCTCGCTAACCTTAAGTGCCATATCAAGATTTAGGTTGCCAGTTTTTATGTCAGTAACCCTCACCATCGGATAACCTTCTGTTGAGAAACCTGGTGTTTGATGCAGCGAATCAACAACCTTCGCAACATCTTCAACCTTCGATACATTCCAATCCTCAGGAATATCTCCCACCTCAGTCTGCTTGTACCCCAGGGTACCCTCTCTTGTTGCTTCGCAACAATTCACCTTGTAGCCTTGCGGCACTTGATTCACAGTCGCCATCACATCTACCCAGTCATTCCCGCGTAGGCGGGAATCCAGTCAACGATCAAGTTTAGCTTGGCTGATTGATTACGGCATAATTTGGGTTTTACCTTGTCTAGATTCCCGCCTGCGCGGGAATGACGTAAAAAGCTGGCTGGGGCTTGCCTTGCGGTGAGTGGCTCATTCATGCTCGCCACCTGCTTGCGGCATGTTCAGCAATTTATCAAAGTCTGATGCGAACAATCGGTCTTGCACGATGCGGTATTGTTCAAATTCGCTTTCCGCATGGGCTTTGGCGATTTCGGCGGTAATTTTTCCTGCGTCTTGCAAAATGTTACGTTCGTCAAATTCTAAAAAGCTATCTAAGCGTGTTGCCCAGTCTTGCATGGTCATGGGAATGTTGCGTTTAGCGCGTTCTTCTGCCAAGTCTAGGTAGGCATTGACGATACGGCCTAACGATTCTAGCTCTGGTTGCGTGAGGTAGTTTTTAGCCACTACCACGTCGGTTTTAACAATTTTACCTTCGGGGGCATTGGCCCAGCTGGTTAAGCCCATGTGAGGCTGCTGATTATCTGCACGTTCAACAATGAGTTCTGCGGCAGTGTGGCCATGAATGGCAAAGTGCAGTTTGTTTTGCACCTTGGCAAAAAAGGCTTGGGTGGTGACTGCATCTTTGTTGTAATCAAGGCTGGTGGCGTAAATGTCAGTGATTTTTTGGTAAAACTTGCGCTCGCTGAGGCGGATTTCTCTAATTTCAGCCAGCAGCTGCTCAAAGTAGTCTTCACCTAAATAGCTGCCGTTCTCAAGCCGCTTCTTATCTAGCACAAAGCCTTTGATGGCAAACTGCTTAAGCACTTGCGTTGCCCATTGGCGAAACTGGGTAGCGCGTTTGGAATTGACGCGGTAGCCGATGGCGATAATCATGTCCAGATTATAAAAATCCACCGTGCGACGCACTGACCTTGCGCCTTCTTGTTGAACTATTTCCATTTTGGAAATAGTTGCTTCACTCAGCTCACCTTCAGCCAATACATTGCTAATGTGTTTATTGATGGCGGGGACTTCAATTTCAAACAGTTGCGCCATCATTTTTTGTGTCAGCCAAACCGTTTCGCCTTCAACACGTACTTCAATGCTGTTTTCTCCCGCTTGGCTGGTGAAGATTAAAAACTCAGCGGTTGAATTGCGGATAAGCTTAGTCATAGCGCAAACCCCATCTTTTGCAGATGCGCTTCTACCTTGGCGTTCAGTGTTGCGACGTCTGCTGCTAGTTGCGGCAGCGGTTCTGCGTAACGCTCAGCGAGTTGTTTGATGCGACCTGTCAGTGCCTGCGATACGCGGTCTAGTTCGGTCTGCACATCGGCGGCAAGGGTGGTAAGCCATTTGTCTTCTACCACTAAGGTCTTGATTTCGTCTGCACTAAGCTTGGCATACTGAGCCGCCACTTTGGCATCTAGCAGCTTTTGCGCGTCTTTTACTTTTTTGCTGGCGGTGGATTCCTGCTCGATGAGGGCTAGGTAGGCATTAAGCTGTTTACGCTCGTCTGCTGCATCAGTGTCATTCTTGATGTCTTTAAGTCGTGCGCTGACGCTGACTTTGGTGAGTTTGCCTTTGTCGTTCTTAGCTTCTGCCAGTAAGCCTTCTTCGCCGCCACCAGTATCTTGTCCATAAGTCTCGTCCAGCTCTTCCATTTGGCGACTAACTGCATCACGTTCGGTTTCTAGCGTTTCAATGGCATCGCGTTCGGCAGCAAAGTAACGGGAGATAATCAGCTGTGGCGGTATCAAGCCGTTACTGGCGTCATTGCCAGCTTGCCAACCATCGGCTGTAATCAGGTAAGCGTCATCTTGCATCATGTCTGACCAGTAGCTCATTAGGTGCTGGTACACATCGTATTGGTCAATCAACTTCACAGTATCAAAGGTGTGCAATAAGTCTTCAGATAATTGCTCAATCAGCTGTTTGGGGTGTGACGCTTGGCTGATGTCTTTTAGCTGGGCAATGTTGTTGGCTTTCCAGCCTTGGAATAAGTTACTGACAGACTGTGTGTAGCTCACAAATTCAGGGTGAGCGAAGATGGTTGGCTTCACTTGTGCTGCTGCTACTTTCATTGCGCTATAACCCGCACGTGCGCCAATATCAAACAGTTGCTTTTGTAGCGTGGAGAACACTTGCCAATAAGCTGACATACTTTCAACGTCTGCATTGGGAATACCGCCCTTGAGATGCGCGGCAATGTCTTGCAGGTCTTCAACCTCTGAGCTATCAATGTAACGCGGAATATTGAGGTTGTAGTCGTTGGCTTCAATTTCTGCCACGCTGACCATACGCGAATACTTGTTTGATCCTTGGGGTATTTCAAGTTGCTTGTTGAACACATCGACGATTTTATGAATGTCTTGGTGACGCAGGCGGTTTTTGTTGCCGTCTTTGACAAAGCCCTTGCTGGCATCAATCATGAATAGCCCAGTGCGACCTGCTGCATTTTCTTTATCAACCACAATAATGCAGGCAGGGATGCCAGTACCATAGAACAAGTTAGCAGGTAGCCCGATGATGCCTTTGATGTAACCTTTGCGGATGATATTCTTACGGATGCCACCTTCGGCATTGCCACGGAACAACACACCGTGAGGAAGAATCACTGCGCCTTTACCTGTGCTTTTGAGTGAGCGGATGATGTGCAGCAAGAAGGCATAATCGCCATTCTTAGCAGGTGGAATGCCGTCGGCAAAACGCTCATATAAATCATTGGCAGGGTCGAAGCCGTTGCTCCATGCCTTGGTCGAGAATGGTGGGTTAGCCACCACATAGTCATGTTGCTTGAGGTTGCCACCGTTATCTTTGAAGTGAGGGCTGGAGAGCGTATTGTCCTGCCAGATTTCTGCCGTAGGGTTGTTATGCAGAATCATGTTCATCTTGGCTAACGCAGCGGTGGCGTTATCCATTTCCTGACCATAGATAGTGACGCCTGTTTTAGATTCGTCAGCAGCTTTTAATAACAGCGAACCCGACCCGCACGTTGGGTCATAGATGGTTTGGCTTTGGCTCTTAGTCTCGTTGATGCCGATGACTTTGGCCATGATGCGTGACACTTCGGCAGGCGTATAGAACTGCCCCTTACTTTTGCCGGACTCGGTAGCGAAGTGACGCATCAGGTATTCATAGGCGTCGCCCAGAATGTCGTCACCCTCGGCGCGGTTGTTGCTGAAATTTAGACCCGGTGAATCAAAGATGCTGACCAGATTAGACAAGCGGTCTTGCATGTCTTTGCCTTTGCCCAGCTTATCGGCATCGTTAAAGTCAGCAACGTCAATCACACCTTTAAGGTCGTTGGCTTCAGCCAAGCGGGCGATAATCTTATTTATCTTGTCGCCAATTTCTTTATCACCCTTGAGTGCCAGCATGTCCTGAAAACTGCCGCCCTCAGGCACTTCAATCAGCGCATCGGGCTGACCTGCATACTTGTCTGACACATACTTAACAAACAACAGCACCAGCACGTAGTCTTTATACTGGCTGGCATCCATACCGCCACGCAGTTCATCGCAGCCTTTCCATAGTGAGCTGTAAAGTTCGGATTTCTTGATTGCCATGCATCTCGCCTAAATTTTGTTGTGTCACACATGATTAGTGTGATTGTTTGTTTAATATTTCAGCCTCTAAATATACCACCTTAATTGCCAGTCAAACTTAACTGTAGTTGGCAAGTTTATGAAACTGCACAAGGGGCGTAGATGCTTCAGCAATGTGTTCTTGGGATGAGCTACAGCTTTAGGTGAATTTACGGATATTAAAGTCTGAGTATCGATTCGCAATATATAAGCTATATTGCACTTACGCAATCATCCATAGTGTCTGCAATGCTTGTTCCAGTAGGGTGGTAGTAACGTAGTGCCATTTGCATGGTCTTCCATCCAAACATTTTACACATTTCCTGCGCCTGTAATACGCTCCCCCAGCGACTTGCTGACTCATGCCGTAGATCATGAAATTTTAGATTTTCCATAAAGTCAGATTCGGGATTTTCTGCAGCCTCTTTTGCTAGATTACAAGCTAGCTTGAACCCTCGAATCAATCTATCTTGAGATAAATTGAAAACCTTGCAGTTGGTAATAGGCCGAGGCATGCTTTTTAGGATACGTATTGCTTTTGGCGAAAGGGGAACGTCCCTTGGATCACCGCTTTTAGTGTCGTCAAGATGAATGTATTTCAATGATAGTTTTATGTCATTCCATTCAATACCCAGTATTTCCGACTGCCGCATGCCCGTTTCAATATCTAATTCAATAAGCTCACGGGTGTATTGGGTTCGAGGTAATGCTTTAACAATGAATTCGAGTAAGTTAGATTCTTCTAACGTTGATAAACGACGTTCACGTTTATTAGAGCCGCTAGGAAGTTTGATTTTTCTACAGGGGTTGTCTACCTCAATGCCCCATTCTTTTCGGCAATACTCAAATACGGAGGAGAGCAGGGCGATATCAAGTCGAATTGTATTTTCAGCCAAACCACGCTTTCTTTCAGAGTCCCTATATTCAGCAACGTCTTTGGCCTTGATGCCTGCAAGTGAGTAGCCTGCAAGTTTATGCCTAAGTAATTTTTTAATGCGGGATGTTTCACGAACTTTACTTTTTTTTCTAACCGTTACTTCTTTCTCGTACTTTTCAAATGCTTTTTTAAGTGTAGTGGTTTCTGATTCACGCCGATCTATAAAAACACCCCGACGCATATCCCGCTCTAAGTCTCTAGCCCAATCTTCAGCATCAACTCTAATTTCAAAAGTCTTAGAGACTGCAGGGGATCCTTTACGTCGGATTTGTGCTTCCCATTGGTATTCACCACGTTTCCGGATAGTTGCCATAATTGATGCCAAATGAATGATTTATCGGTTCATTGTGGCAAGAGTGTGGCAATAAGTCAACAAATGCCTTAAAAGCCTTTGTTTATATGGATTTAACAAGAGACTTAAAATCTCTCGCCTTATGGGCGTGCCGGTTCGATTCCGGCTCCGGGCACCAAATAAATCAAAGAGTTACGTTACTTCGACATAATTCGAAGTAATGTAAAATCACACAAAATAATGTGCCAACTGTGTCAAAAATGTGCCAAACATTTTTAAACTAAAAAAATTAAAATTTAAGCGCATTATTTAGCAGTATATTAAAACGCCTAATAATTCATGCCCAACCTTGAGTTTTTTTCAAGGATATTAGTCATGAATCTATTTTTGGAGTTATCAGCCGTTTGTGTTTGTGCAAGTATAAGTTTTACCTTCATATTCAAATTCGCACATAATAGAACTTAAACATGAAAATATTGGTCGCATATTTGAGTGCGTGAGGCAGCCAATTGAAATAGCAATTAGATCATATCAATCAAGAACAAATAATTTTAGCCCATAGTAAAATATACAACATTTTACTCATCACTTATCGGAGAAGCACATGGCATTAGATTTATTTAGTCCAGTTAACTTAGGTTTAATCAGTCTTAAAAATCGTATGGTAATGGCGCCACTGACTAGAAACAGAGTCGCTGAAGGTGGTGTGCCGCAAGCCATAAACGTGACTTATTATGAGCAACGTGCAACAGCAGGTTTAATCATTACAGAAGCCACGCCCATCTCAGCGATGGCGCACGGTTATCCTGCCTTGCCAGGTATTTATACCAATGCCCAAGTCGCTGGTTGGAAAAAAGTCACCGATGCCGTGCATGCTAAAGGCGGAAAAATCGTCATACAGTTATGGCATGTAGGCCGAATTTCACACCCAAGTTTATTGCCAAACGGCGCAATTCCAGTCGCACCTTCTGCCATTAAGCCTGCGGGTCAGGCATTTACTTACCAAGGCTTGCTTGATTACGTTGAGCCGCGCGCATTAGACGCTAGTGAACTACCCGGTATCGTTGCAGATTACGTTCACGCCACACAATGTGCGCTGGCGGCGGGTTTTGACGGTGTGGAAATTCATGCGGCGAATGGTTATTTAATTGATCAGTTTTTACGTGATGGCAGCAATAAGCGCACCGACAATTACGGCGGTAGTTTTGAAAACCGCGCACGTTTCTTCATGGAAGTGACTAAAGCCGTAGTGGACGTTGCAGGGGCTGACAAAGTGGGTATTCGTATTTCACCAGTTAATCCTTTCAACGATATGCAAGATAGCGACCCACAAGCCTTGTTTAACTATGTTGCCAGTGAGTTGAATCAATTTAGCCTTGCCTATTTACACGCGATTGAAGGCGACATGACGGGTAAAGATAATACTTTTGATTTTGTAGCACTGCGTAAGCTTTTTAAAGGTTCTTACATGGCCAATCTGGCATTTGACAAAGCGCGAGGCAATGCCGCGATTGCTAGTGGTCATGCCGATGTAATTGCTTATGGTGTGCCGTTTATTGCCAACCCAGACTTAGTCGAGCGTTTTAGAACAGATGCGCCACTCAATACCGCCGACTCATCAACATTCTATGGAGGCACTGAAAAGGGTTACACAGATTATCCTTTTTTAAACGCCTAAAATTTCAACTAATTTTCAATAAAGCTTCAACGGATAAGTGATGCATAAACCAGCTAATACCCAAGTACCTATTAATGAAGTTATTGCTAACCGCTGGAGTGGGCGCGCTTATGATGCCAGCCTGTCTGTTAGCCATGCGCAGACCATTGCTTTGCTTGAGGCCGCGCGCTGGGCACCGTCATGTTTTGGTGATCAGCCTTGGCGTTTTATCGTTTGGAATAAAAATGTAAACGTAAAAGCGTGGCAGCAAGCGTTTGATTGCCTTGCTGCCAGCAATCAAACTTGGGTAAAAGATGCACCAATATTATTGCTGGTTTGTGCAGATAGCTTGTTTAATCACAATCAACAGCCTAATCGCTGGGCGCAATATGATACAGGTGCTGCCGCTGAGAATGTTTGCCTGCAAGCCAGTAGCATGGGGCTAATGGCGCACCAGATGGGTGGTTTTAATACGGATAGTGCGAGACACACATTTGCTATTCCCGCACAATTTACACCAATGGCCATGCTTTCAATCGGCTATGCGGCAGATATTGCCAGCTTAGATGGCGAACTGCTCGCTCGCGAAACTGCCGCACGCGCACGTCGACCACTGAATGAGCTATGTTTTGCTGGGAGTTGGGGTAACGCAATCGATTAATGCGCTGTAGTGATGTGCGACTTACTTAGCTGGCACTTAACTAAAATGCCTGTGTCTGATAAACTCGCGCTAGTTGTTCAATTAATCAATTAAATTTAGGATTTTGTTATGGCCGTTATTGTACTAAATAAAGATAATTTTAAAGATACCATTGAAAATAACGCCTTTGTCATCGTGGATTTTTGGGCGCCTTGGTGTGACCCTTGCGTGGATTTTACGCCAACGTTTGAAGCTGCTGCTGCGGCTAACCCAGATATTGTATTCGGCATGGTTAATACTGAAACAGACCCTGGTATAGGTGAGTATTTTGAAGTGAATCAAATTCCAGGTATTTTAGTGATTCGTGAACAAGCTGGCATTCATGCGCAAGTGGGTGAAATTGGCGCGCCAGCATTTGATGAAATTATTAAATGGGCTCGCGAGTTTGATATGACGGAAGTGCGTGAGTATTATCAGCAGCAAGATAAAAAATCAGTGAAATAACTGAGCTATTTTTAGCGAGTGATTTTCTAATAAAAAAGCGGCTTATCAGCCGCTTTTTTATTGGTGAGGGAGGCTATAAAATATCGTATTAAAAAGAGCCTGTTGTGAGTAAGTTAAATGCATAATAGGCGCCAACCGCCATCATGGCATACATTGGAAGCTCACCTCTTTTAGAAGTTTCTGATTTATTAGGAGAGGTCATCCAGCGGTTAAGCAGCCACAAGGCAATCACTATCACTGGTATTAGTATCAAGCTAGAGCTTGATGCAAAGAGCTTGTTAAACGCAGTTCTTAACCATCCATCATCTTTAAAAACCTCCATTGAGAGACCTATAATGCCCATCAGCAAAAGTCCGAAGCGTACAATTGCGACAATATTGCTGAATAGACTATCAGGCTTAATGTCTTTGTTTTTACTGTATTTATTGGGGTCTGTATTTCGAGCCATTTGATATTTTCACCTTAAAGGTTATAGCATTATATTGATAGATTAAATTTTAATTAAATACTATTTAGTTTACCGCTAAATACTTACTAGGGTCTACAGATTTACCTTGGCGGCGAATTTCAAAATGCAGCATTACTGAGTTGCTATCGGTGTTACCCATTTCCGCGATTTTTTGACCTCGGCTCACATAATCGCCCTCTTTTATTACAATTTGACTATTATGTGCGTAAACCGATAAGTAAGTGGTGTTATGTTTGATAATGACTAACTTACCGTAGCCACGTAAATCTGAGCCACTATAAATTACTTTGCCAGCAGCCGCAGCGTTCACGGTTTGCCCAATACTGCCTGCAATATCAACCCCTTTATTACTCGATTCATTAAAACCTGCAACGACTTTACCTTTGGTCGGCCAAGCCCAATCTATGTCTTCAGGCGATTCCACACTCGGTTTTACCTCTGTTTTAGGCTTAGTTGTTGTGTCAGTGGGTGTTTTGGCTACGGGTTGAGTGGTGGTGGCTAAGGCGACTGCTTTTTCAACCACAGGCTTCGTGACTGGGAGTGGTTTTTTAAAAGCTTCGTCGCTATACGGCTCGCGTATGGCTTTAGGCTCTGTAATTACTACAATTTCGGGTGCAGTTTTTGTTGTGCTGACCGCGCTTGAATCAGTATTGCTAATAGGGCTAATCTCAACGCCATCATTGTTTGTCTGTGCCGGTTTGTTCTCGGCAATTATTGGCTTGTCTTTTAATGCGCTAAATTTAAGTGATTGACCAACTTTAATATTGTATGGTGCATTAATCTTATTGGCCTGGGCAATTTCTTTGTAGTCGTAACCATGTTCAAGACCAATACTAAATAGCGTGTCACCTTTTTTTACAATGTAGGTGTCAGGACGCCAATCACCTGCCTTATAAACAGGCCTGCCAGCAGGGGCTTTACCTATGGCTGTTGGTTTGAATGTCGCGCTAGGTTTGTTGCTGGGAAGACGGTCAATCACGGGTGCTGGTTGATGGCTAGCGCAGCTTGTAAAGCATAATGCTAGGCATACGATCACAAAAAAGCGAGCAACATGCATGGTTAGCTAACACCGCCTAATAAGGGGACGAATTTCACAGCTTCTAATTTAGTCTGGCGGTAATCCAGTTGAGATACACGTTCTACCAAATACAAGATTTGCTCATCGGTACCAACGGGTATCACCAATCTGCCGCCAATGGCTAACTGGTCTAGTAAGTCTTGTGGAATATGGCTGGCGGCGGCGGTGACCAAAATAGCATCAAATGGCGCCAGTTGCGGCAAACCCATATTGCCATCTGCATGGTCTAATTTCACATTGATACATTTAAGTTCGCGTAGATGTCCGCGAGCCTTCATCACTAATGGACGAATACGTTCTACAGAGTAAACTTCTTTAGCTAGCCTAGATAGCACCGCAGTTTGATAGCCACAACCGGTGCCAATTTCAAGCACTTTTAATAAAGGTTTGCCGTGACGCAAAATCTCTGACATGCGCGCCACAATATAAGGCTGTGAGATTGTTTGTCCAAAACCAATCGGTAATGACACATCTTCATAAGCACGTATCGAGAGTGCTTCGTCTACAAAGATATGACGTGGAATTGCAGAAATCGCAGAAAGCACGACTTCATCTTTAACGCCTTGTTCGCGTAAACGTACCAGCATGCGCTCGCGTGTACGCAGCGAAGTCATGCCTATGCCCGCTTGGGTGTTTGATCTGATGAGTGCCAATTAAGCCTGCTTTCCTGAATAATTTTTGCCTGAGCCTAGCCAATCTTTAATATCTGCCAATTGCGCATGATTCGTTAAATCGACATGAATTGGCGAAATGGATACTAACTTATTGACCACCGCGTAAAAATCCGTACCTTCACCGCCGTCATTCGGCTGCCCTGCGGCGCCTACCCAGTACATGGTTTCGTTACGCGGCGTTGTGAGTTGAATCACCGGTTCAGCTTTATGGCGCTTGCCTAAGCGCGTGACTACGCGGCCTTGCAATTCTTCATATGGAACATCTGGCACATTCACATTCAGCAAAGTGGATGATTTAAAGCCATGTTGTTGAAAGTGCTGCACTAATTCAACCGCTACTCTAGCGGCAGTTTCAAAATAAGTGGAGTTATGTTGTGACATTGAAATAGCCATCGATGGG
>Ga0265593_1000739_pt1 | contig 16656 bp, 24 predicted proteins | sample saktaG_8_FD_190136 | JGI IMG/M metagenome (GOLD analysis project Ga0265593, IMG submission 190136) | Saline water microbial communities from Sakinaw Lake, British Columbia, Canada - sak_2011_5_24_36m | ecosystem: Environmental > Aquatic > Non-marine Saline and Alkaline > Saline ...
CGTTGAGGCAATAATATCGGGTATTTTAGAGTAGACGATTTCTATACTTGACATGCCTGTTAAAGGTTGTGGAGGATAGACGTAATAATCAATATTACTATCAGCCGGATCATAAGCAATATGACTAACGGTCGTGCTTGGAGTCGCGCTAGTCCAGCCCACAATAAATGAGTTTAGAAAGTTACGGGTCACTTGTCTGATAGCGCCGCCCGCTGTTAAGCCACCAACCCCCATGTTACGAATAAAGCCATTAATGTAGAGAGCGTCAGTGGGTGCTGCTTGTTTACTGCCTGCTAATAAGGCAACGGTTGCTGTTGAAGGATTAGCGTTAGGGACTAAACTGCATATCTCAGCCTGTCCATCATTAAGCCAACCCAATAACTCCGTTGGTAGCCAGCGAGTTTGTGAAGCATCGGCTAAGAATATTGAGGCTTTATCGGTGATTGTTTTAGCTAGTGTAGTTGAAGCCATGATGATTCCTTAGTAGTGTAATTTAACATGGTGAAGTCCATCAGCCTGAGGATGCCTAAGTCCGGTGCGGATGTAGCGCTTAGCTTCGATGACATAGTCATCAAACTTAGCTTTGTAATACTTAGCGAGATCTGGGTTAAACCACTCCGTATCAGGTGTAATCAGTAATAAATACTTAGCGCCTGCTACTAAGCCATCGAACCAACGATTGCCGAAATCATAATCAATAAAGGTGCTGGTACGGTTAGGCATTAACACCAGTGACAACACTAAATAAGCTGATCTATCGACACCATTGTCCGGTGTGATGACAAAGGTGTTATTCGACTTCATCGAGAAGAATTTAATAGTATTATCTGCCGTATCAGTACGCCAGCCTGAGACATTCACATCCAACCATTCAGGGCTTGCGCCTTGAATATCTTGGTGCGAAATCGTATAGTTTTCAGTATTAACGAGGGTCGTACCAGTTGGAGGTGTAGCTAGTGTAGACGTTGAACCATCCGAGAAGCTGTAAACGCTATAGCTACCATTAAAAATCATCGGAGAGATAACAGACTCGATCTGCGTACCCACTGGGGTGTTAATCGTATAGATACCGCTGTTATAAGTTAATGAGGTTACAGGTAACGCCATGCGATATGCCATAGACTCTTTGCAGAACAAGCGCACCGCTTCACGAATGGCTCTTAAAGCAACCGGCACAGGCGCACCGGGCGCATCCAGTACCACATCGTTGAGTAAGTCGTTATATTGCATGAGTTACCACCAGCGTATAGCCGCTATTACTGGCGCTAATGACCATAAGATAATAGCGACACCAATACATCTAATAACAAAATCATTGTATGGCATGTCCATTTTTAAACCTTTTTCTAAATGCAAATGTAGTTTTAATCTGTTAAACTTCTCGTTAATCACTCAAGCCTCTATATTAGGTTTGTTTGTTAAAAACCCTCGGTAGCTGCCCGCTATCGGGGGTTTTGCTTTTTGTACTACTTAGTCACGGCAATCAGGGCAGCAATACCTATTAATAGAACCCCAACAGATGCAATAACTTGAGGAAGGTAAACTACCAATAAGCCCTTAAAACTGTCAGTTGCTTCCAATTGCCCTTTGATATTAACCATAATTTGTGTAGAATATTTCTCAATCTTCATAATCTATTTTCGCTAGATGGTGGAGTTAAAAACCCTCGTCGGCCTGCCAGCTATCGGGGGTTTTGTTTTTGTACTACCAAATCCTGATTACATTAAGGATGTCCGGCAACGTCTTAAGTAATAAAGATGCTCCGATACAGAAGATTAACCAGCGACTATAGGGCACATCTAAATTAAACCCATTTTGGTTATTCCAATTAATGCGCATTCGTCTATAATCTCTTTTAAGTTTCATAGTCTATTTGGGTAGATTGTGGGACTAAAAACCCTAGCCACCTTGCACGGTGCTAGGGTTTTGCTTTTTATGTCTTAGGTGACCACTTCAATAGCTTCAACAGTAGGTTCTTCAACTGCTGCAGCTGCATCATCTTGAGCCGTCTTACTGGCTTTTACCTCATCTCTACTAGACACTTCAAAGACATGACCAAAGCCAGAATTTAAAACGTCATCAGCTTGATTACTTTCAAGCTCAACAAAAGGGTTTTGTGTATCGGGGTATAAATCTTTTTTAATGCTGTCAATGCCTGATATGGCATGTGCGCTTATCAATTCGGTTTTTAATCTTAATATTACTTTAGCCATTTAGCTCACCTCGAGGTTATGGCCATCCTTGGCCGTAAGATTATTACAAGTTGCCGACTAACTCGCCTTCAACAGCAACGTAAATGTTAGGTGTGCCGGTGACAGGTGCGCCAGTCGTTCCGACAGTGATCAATAGTGACAAGTAATAATTGTCTTGAAGTGCCGAACGGATTTGGCCGCCTACTGCTGATTGGCCTCTAGGAATATAAGTTGTACCTTCTAGTCCTAATGGCATGATAGTAGCAGAGCCATTAGCAGCCGCTGTTACGGTAGGAGAGGCCGCAGACCCCGCGCCTGAAATAGCAGGTAAAGCCCCCTGACCAGCCACAGATCCAGACACTACACCCGCGGCCAAAGCAAAGCCGATAGGTCGAGTTTGACCTTGATCATTAACATAAGTCGTCAATGGCGTACCTGTAGATACACCTGTTTGAGTGACGTTATAAATACCGCCAGGGCCTGATTGATTGTATAAAGACACCTCTTGTTTACGCAGTACGAATACCGCAGTAGAAGACGCATTAGCAATCGCTGTATCCCACGCCCATTTAATACTGTTAATCTTTGCTCCAGAGGGGATAACGAACAAGGGGATTTCCACTAAATCGCCAGCGGTTACCGTTAAGCCTCCCACTGCTGCTGGAATCGCTTGCATGGTGTGAATGCCAGACCAAACGGCTTCACAGCCTTCTGGGCCATTGTAAGGCGCTTTAGTTAGATCATTCCCTAACTGATAAAAATATTGAGTCATTACATTTCCTTAAATAGATTAAGAAAGCCCCGAATGAACGGGGCCATCAGCTTAGTATTTGCCGTTCATGCCAGCAGTGATCGCGTTAAACTCAACAGTCCCTACCGCAGGTGCATAAGAGTCAATAACAGCAACACCATGATCGGTAATCTGACCATTGATAGTGAAGCGAGTTTTTGCAGTTCCTTCGGTCATTGCTAGTGAAATTTCAACAGCAGACTTGTGATCCACTAATTCCTCATTCCAAGCAAAGATGTTAGCGCCTTGTGAACCTTCTTTACCGTAGGCTTTGATTAATGCTTGTGCGCCGACAATAAAGGCACGATCCACACTAAAACCAGAGGTAGTGCTAGGCACCGTGGCAACAGACTCAGCAGTGCTAGTCGCGTTGTTTTCCATCATAGTAGAACCGCCGGGGAAACGAATCGCATAACGAGACAGTTTCTTAACCAGAATGCCGTTCCACATGATGCTATCACCCATGAATAAGGGGTGACGTTTAGTCCCGTCAAAACGCTTAGTAGCCGTTGCTAATGCTGATTGCCATAAAGCAGCAGAGACCTTTTTCAAGATAGCCCATTGGCGCTCAGTGACAAACATCACATATAACGGCTCATTCCATTGGTATTCATCATCTTTTAGTTTGATGTTTTGTAGTGGCACGTTTGATTCAAACAATAAGGAGCCGATAGCATCGATTTCCGACAATGAAAGTACCATTGAGCTAGTCATGCCCGCTACAGAAGTAGGCGGTGTCACGCCCGTTGCCGTATAAGCTGCAAAGAAACGACGATTGTAAGTAGGCGCTTGCACAGTGTTGACCACGATTTCAGAGAAATCAGGGTCAGTGGTGACAGGAACTACCCAATCAGCAGTCGCTTGATAACCACGCGCACCGGCTAATTGGACTAAACAGCGTTGATCTTCCAAACGACCGGCCCAACCTTCAAGGCCAGCCTGAATAATAGTACGCAAGTTGTGCACAGTACGTTGTTGGCTCATCTTGCCGCCAGTATCTGCCATCGCTCGTGAACGATTGATGTAGATGTCAGCGCTAGATGTAGTGGCGGTCATGCCTTTACCTTCAATGCGTTTATCACCCATGATAGGCTTGCCGCTGAAGATATTGAATAAATCCACCGAGACTCTATCGCCTGATTTGGAGGTTAAATCCATAATCTTAACAATAGGCATATCTGGGTTAGATTGGCCTTTTAATTTACTAGCCGCGTCACCGATTTTAGGGGCTTCGCCAGACAGTAAATTCATGAAACTTTTTTGTTGCTGTACACCAGCAAAGACTGCAGCGCCGTAGACTTTTGCGTCTAAAGCACTACCGACGTTAACTTGATAACCTGACATTGCATAGTCCTTTCGTCATCACGACGATAGTTAAAAATTGAACCCCTGTCCTCACGACAGTGGCATAGGTATTACATTCTAGCCATGAACTCCGCGCGTTGATCTGCGGTCATGGTCATAAAGTTGTTAATAAGTGCAGCTTGACTCATGTCTTCCGCACGTTCTTTAAAAGACGCCTCGACTGGAATACCAGCGCCGAGATCAGATAGGCTATTAATAGGTGGCTTCTCAACGTGCTGAACTTTAGGATTCGGCTTATTCTCTAATGTTGATGTTGCCACCGCCTTAATAGGGCTGCCATAGATTGCGCTCATCGCGGCTGCGACTTTTGCAAACTGTTCAGCCTGAGTCAGATTAGCAAAATCAGTATCATTGGTGCGCAGGTCAGTGTCCATCTGTACGGCTCTCGCCCACTTATCTGGATCATTGCGCTGCCAGTGACTTAACTCAGGGTTATTGTCGATGTTTTCTTGAACACTTTTCGATACTTGCTCCGCATCAGCCGCATTGCGATTAGCTTCTCTAGTTTCCAGCGTTCTAAGCCGGTCTTGGTTAGCCATCAATGCGGCTTGTTGCGAACTTAATATCTCAAACTGCTCAGGGAAGTATTCTTTTAAGTCAGCCATCTGTTCTTCGGTCATTGCCGAAAATGCAGTGGACTGACTAACTTGAGGCGAGCCTAATCGCGCGATTTCGTCTCGTAACTCTTGTGCTTCCCGTCTAGCGGCCTGACCTTCTTCTCTCGCCTTAATCAGCGCGTCATAAGGAATGACGTGCTTACCATCTTTTGAAAGAATGCCCTCAGGTGCTACTTCATCGTTAACCTTAGCTTCTGATACGCCGGTTGCTGCGTTGTCTGTCGTCTCGACAGTCATTTCAACCTGTTCATCATTGGCCTCATTCGCCTGCATTTCTTGATGCAGCTGCATCAATATGGCAGGGTCATCTGGTAATTCACCACTATCTCTGTATTGCTCAATCAAACTCATAATGTCTCCCGACAAGATTACCGTATCGCTGGTATGCGTAATCCAACCTTATCGCAGGTTGGCCGCTGTTGACGTCTTACGACGATAGCTACGTTATATAGGGGTTGGCTTGATGATTCAACAACTAATGTGTACCTAATTTGCGCACAAGATTTTAGGCGTAAAAAAAGCCCCATTAAGGGGCTTGTGTAGCAATCAGTTATAGCTCTATTTTCGGTGGCGTCCAGCCCATCTCAATTAAGGTGTCAATCACATGTTGGTCTTTGATATCGATCAACTCTTGGGCATGAGATAACACCACGCCCTCATATACCTGAATCATCTCCTGCTTAATCACGCCATCTTCATGGCCTGTATGGATGCTAAAGCCGGTATTAGCCTCATGCTCTAGTTCTTTACGCAATGGAGCGCCTGAGAGCGACTGAATCGGTCTAGGCTTACGTTCTACTTCTACTTGTACGGTTTTGTGTTTCATAGTGTTCCTATTGTTGGGTTATTTGATTACCTTGTTGCTCTATACCAGCTGCCACGCCTTGAGCGGGTGACGGTGCTTGCTGAGGCTGTTGCATCTGTGGAGGTAAGCCTTGGCTAGGGTCTTGCGGTGATGCAGGGCTATTAGGATCAGTCTGCACATTGCCACCGATACCTTGCTGCCCTTGTTGCTGGGCTATTTGCTGGCCATCGGTAATACCACCGCCGTTCTTATCCTCAAAGCCAATAGATTTATTGATACTGTCAGCAATAGGCACAATGGCAGGATTAGCCGCAGCGGCAATCGCTGTTTGAATAGCCTCATAGAGACCTTTTGCTGAGGTCTCGACAGTATCCGCCTTGATCTTATCGACTTCCGCCTGCATCTTAGCCACCTGAGCCGCTAGTAATTCCGGTGGATGCTTAGCCGCTAACTCCCCTTGTAACTTCTGCACCTCTGCTTGTAGTTGCGCCACCACGGGATCCTGACCGCCTGCACCCAAGCCTAAGCCATTACGCACCAAGTCAGCCATTTCTTTACGATAGGGCAGGTCGGTGGCATTAATCACGAAGGGCATTAGCATAGACTGAACATTACCTGGCAACGATTTAACCAGTTCAGTTATTTGCACTAACTGTTGATTACGGAAGGTAGGCGTAGAGGGCGTATCAGCCACCACCACCTTGCAATTGATGTGCGTAATGTCATTCAGTATCGTTGGTTGTCCGGTGTTAGGATCAACGCACGGTTGCTGAACCTTAATGACTTGTCCTGTGCTGGGGTCTTGTTGCTGCACATCTTCTGTCATCTGATTAAGCATCACCACCTTATCATCACCATTGTCATCAGTCACCGTGATCGGATGATTAGGGGTATCGCTCAATAGCTGAATCACCAGCTCAAGCAGTAACTCATCAGCCTGACGCGCTGCCATATTGTAGTTGTCATTGATGTCAGCCAGCGTTACCGCATCTTGTTCGACTAAGGAGTTAATCGCCAAACCTGAGGTAGCACCTGAGTCACGACCTAAAGTAGCGTTATGCACACCCACGTTAGTCTGAATAGCCTCTTTAGCCGCTTGCATGACTTGAAACTGCTGTGTAGCCATCTGTCCGTTCTCTTGAACTTCAAAGGTTTCACCGGGCTTATTGCGCTTAATGATGTAAGCGTCCGGTCTAGCTATCTCTGAGGCCGCTATCGCATGATCCTCTACGGCTTCTTCGGTAGCTATCACGCGCTTAGCTGAGAGTAGCCAGTACATCTTAGATTTACGGGCGTTGATTTCATCCTGCGGTGACATCATAGCTCTGATTAAGCCATAAGGAATGCCGGTGGCATCTTCCCTAAAGCCAAAGAACGGCACATAAGGAAAGTGCCTGTGCTTATAAGGACTCACATAATCACCCACCAAGCGCGGGCCAATGTAATAAGCAACCCTGACTTTGTCATAAACGGATTTTTCAGGCTGTACTTGACCTGATTGAACGACGGCTTGATGCAGTGGGTTAGTTTCATCAAATTCAACTATCTTACCGTTAGGCATTTTAATAATCAGGCCCGTTTCGTGCACCTTGTACCAAACCTCATAAACCATTAACCGTCGTCTAGTGACATTCATCCACTCATACTGTTCAGTTGTCATGGTAAATCCGGTCGACATATCGTGGTCGTCTTGCCGCTGTGTCAACTGACTAAATCCGGTTAAGTCCATATCCCAGCCAGCGCGTTCTGACATAGCGGCTTTAATCCATTCGCGCTGTTCAGGGAACGCTTCCATTAGCACGTCTTGGTCATACCATTGTCTACGCACTAAATAGCGGCCATCTGAGTAATCAGGCTTCTTACTCCGCCAATCCCAGTACATTTCACGCCTGTGGATATGCTCGTAACGTATCTTAGGCTTGAAGGGGTCAGAGTTAAGCGCCACCTCTACCCAGCTTATGCCGACCTTTATCTGTTCAGCATACGCGTCCGACTTAGCGCGTGTTGAGCCTGACTCATCGCCATGATGCTTGATTTCTATCGATAGCGCCTCTGCAACATCGTTGTTTGTTTCACCGGCTTCTGGCTGAACCTTAGTGTCAACACGGGTCTTAGCCTGCATACCAAGCACTGCGTTGATGGTAGGTTGTATCAGATTATCAATGCTAGGTGGTTGACCGCGATTAGCTAACTCTTCAATCACATCAGCATCTAACTGATTGCCATCGTAGTAAGCACACTCTCTGTCTGCAATTTGACGCCATCTAGGCTGGTTTCTAATCTCGTCAAGTATCCGCTGTACTTTGTAGACATTCCACGTATCCGCATTAGCATCGCCCGTTTGCGGAATAAGCTTATCCTCTGGCGTTAAATGCGTGACATTCTCCTGCTTAGAGGTAATCTCAGTCTTTTGATCAAATATTGACATAGTGTCTCCCGACAGTCTGTTTTGTTAAGGCTATCGCCAGCTTGTTCTGTGTTGTGATCTATCGAAAGTCTTGCTCTTTCCTGATTCAAAAGTATTACCCGCACCGACCTCTTGTCCCCACTGGAGTAGCGCGTCAGCTCCGTGCGAATTTTCGTCGTGTAGCGGCTCATTAGCCCAAGATCCGGTCGTTGTTACCCAGCGCTTCTTGTAGTTGTCGATACGCTTAATGCCCTGACCACAATTAGCCTCATCAAATACCGCCGCCGACATCGCTGAGCGCGTTGATTGAATAGCAGAAAGCTTGTTGGTTGTTCTAGGTACAACTTCAAAGCGTTGCCCAGGACAAAGGGCTTCTAGCATTTCCCTGATTGATTTGCTGGTATCAGGTGTTGCACCGATACGCTTATGATCTGATTCGTGGGGTATGTAGTGCTTTCCGTAGACATAACCACGTTCACTCGCCATTAGCTGTAAGTAGCGCACATAAGTAATCAGGTCTTCACCTGAGTTCTCGTAGTAATTAATAAATCGGTGTTGCAATGTGCCGAATTGATGAAACCAGATGGCGGTCATATCGCCTTTACCAATATCCCAAAAGGTATTGATGGGCACAGGTAGCACAGGGATAAACGCACAGATCCGCCCTGTTTTGCGCACATTACTCATCTGCTCACTAAAGTATTTGCCGTCCGTGCTTATCTGAAACGCTTCTTCAGGTGTAGACGGGTACTCTTGGCGCATCTTCCACATATCACCGGAGAAGTCAGACTCGCAGGTAGCGACATACCAAGCACGCTTACGTTCTGTTAAAACATGACCAATCTTAGCCTCAGTTTCATAGAAGTGCTTAAGATACTTATCATCGACCATGACATTCGCAGGGTCTAACTCATACTCGTCAGCATCCCACCAACTGTAAAAATGAAACCGGTAATCTTTAACGCTTAATTTGTGACGTGTGTCGCGCTGATCCATTGAACGCTTAGTGATCTTATAGAACTCGCCCTCTTGACCTTCTGCGGTCGATTCTATAACCAAAATGCCTGACTTAGGCACCGCAGGAATAGAACCGGTTATCACTTCAGCCGCCTTTTCTGGGTACTTTGCGCAAATCTTGCCGAACTCGGATATATGTAAACGATGCAAAGTTGATGAGCGCATTGATGTGCCAACGCGTACAGAGCTTAAATTGTGTGCAAACTGTACTTCTCTCGCTGAATCTTTAACTAAAGGAAAAGAGTCACGCATAAACTGGGGTAAATGGTCATAAGCAAACTTAACTTTGTAACGAAAGATAATCTCAACAGCATCTTTGTCTTGAGCAATAATCCCGCACTGAATAGGGTCTTTGCTAAAGAGTGCAGTATCTAGCCAGAGTATAGCCATCAAGGTCGTAATACCGCGCTGTCTTGCTTTAAGCACTACATTACGATGCCAGAGTGATTGTATTAACTCCAGCTGCACATCGTTAGGAATGAAGGGCACGACTAAGCCATCATCATTATCGCCATCACCTTTAATTATAATCTTGTATAACGCACCTGATGTGATGCGCCACCAAGGGTCTTCTAGCTGTTCCTTAGTTATCAAGATTGACTATCCCGATAACTTTACCTTCACTACCTTTTCGCCATGACTCGAAAGTGACTTCACTGGTATCTTGGGCGGCATTAGTTATATTTTGATTCGCTTTGATTAAGTCCATTGGAGTCTTAGCGGCTTCATTACTCATAATGGTTAGTGTTCTCGCCATAGCCAGTTCCGCCTCGTCAAGATTATCAACATCTAGCTTAGCGAGTTGCTTAGTAGCGATACTTGATAAGCGACCGTAGTTCATGGCGCTATTATTAGCACCAGTCGCCATGTGCTTAGAGATAGATAACAACTCGTTGGCTAAACTAAACGCACCCATTTGTATAGTAACTGGTGAGTTTTGTATAGAAATCTCAGTATTAACTATTTGATTAGCTAAAGCTTTTATATCTTTTTGTTGTTTAGAAAACTTTTGGCTGATAGCTCCACGAGTGATTTTATATTCTTTTGCTAACTCAATAGCTTTCTCGCCCTTCGTTAGCCGCGTCTCTATCTCTTTCCACTGTTTGTTACTCAGTTTAGCCAAAGTACCTACTCCTTAATTTAATTACTTATAGCAGGAAGCATCTAATCTTTAAACACAAATTATGTACCTGATTCGCACTGCTCAAGGAGCTGCAAAGCATGTGTCATCACTTCGCATTTATTAATAGCTCCCCATGTTGTGCGTCTGTTGAGTGATTTGATATAGCCTTTTAAGTAATCGATAGGCGTCCTGTTATAAGTCGCGTGGAAAGTACCGATTTTGTTAATGTACTCAATCTCAGTATCTGTCGTCCAAAAAGATCGTTCACGCGCTTTTATATCACTCATTGGGTAGCATCCGATTATTTATAAAGTTAATCCGTTACAACGGCATATAACCATCATTTCATTGTAAACATTGCTACATTCAGGATCTCCGTTGATTATTCGTCCTGCTTCATTAGCAAGCAGTGCTAAGTACATTTTCTTTTGAATACTAAGCGTTTTAAAGTTTGTTTGGTACTCCATAGCGGTCTGGATGTTTTCACCAATCCGCCGACATTCATTAAATTCGCCACGCTCTTTTAGTGTTTCGGTAATATCAGCCATTAGTTATCCTTAGTATCCTGTTATTTATCAAGTTGATCCGCTACTAAGGTTGTATAGCCAATAATGTCGTGATAACTGTCATGATATTCAGGGTCTCCGTTAAGTATTCGTCCTTGCTTGTGAGCGATCATTTCTAAGCACTCTTTCTTATCATCACTAAGAGTTGCCCAGTTGGGGCTATCTCGCATGGCTGCCTTTATATTCTGAGTGATTCGAGCGTGTTCTTTAAAGTCACCGTATCTGCTGCCACGTTCTTTCAGTGTTTCGGTAATATCAGCCATTAGTTATCCTTATCCCATACGTCACGACACTCAACACAACACCACCTAGGTAGCATGGCCTTACCTTTTACATGCGCCTCACTTACCGCATGTCCACATGCTAAACACAGGCCAGAGCCTTCAATAGATACTACATTGTCCCTAGATTTCTTAATCATCGCGTCTAGCAGTGTTTGCTGCTGTATGTCAGCTTGGTCGCATATATCAGCCATTTAATTCTCTCCAAAAAATATCAAGTAAACCAACAGCGGCAATGCCATTATAAAAATCACTGACACAACGACCAATGCCCCAAGCTTCGCCATAAAATCTAATACCATTCTATTAACTCCCATACATGGCTACCGTTGTTAATAAAACATAAAATCCAAATAGGCATGTCTACCATCTTGCAGCCTTAGCCCACACCCAGATCATGAGCAAAATGGTGGCGAAATAAATTAATGCGTCGATTGTCATTTAATTTCTCTTATCGTAATGCCGTGCTTTTCAAGCATGAGCTTTCTCTTAATGATGTAATCTTTGGTAATAAAGCCTTTGACATCTTCAACGACAACACCTGTCGTGCCGTTTGAATAAACAAAATCAGCTTTGTACTTGACGGCTCTTTCACAGCCGCCATCTTCTTTAGTTTGCTTTGGTATCAATACGAACTCGACCTGCATCGTTAAGCCGCTAATATGCCCAGTGCGTTCTAGCAGGCTTAGATACTCATAGCGCTTTGCTTCTGCCATTGAGTCAAAAGTAATGCCTCCGCATACTGTCTTTTTGTTTCTATATTTTGATGTAGCCATTTTTAAGCCAGTATTCTTGAGTTCGTTCCACACCTTGTCTATGCGCTAGCTCTGCATAGCCCTTGTCAGTAATGCGCGTTCTTCGATCAATCTCGTCATGACAGCTTGAACAGCAAAACGCACCCTGTAAGTCTGATTTTTTTAGACCCATGCCGCCGCCGTTCAAATGAGCCAGCACCACGGTTTCTGGATTGTGATTGCAGATACTCTCTAAACGCACGGTGCATGGTTGACCACGGGCTGATTCAGTAAGCTTACTCATAACCCAACGCCGCACATTGCCGTTTAGATAGAGGTATCTTAATACCTCGATCAGCCGCAACCGATTCCAGAAACGCCATCCACTCCGGCCATTCAGCCACCTTAAACTCCCGTGTCTTTTTACCCAGCATCACCATTCCGCCATTTAAGCCCATCGCCAGCCTTACGGTTTCTTCTTTGTAAGCGGCTGTGAGGATGTCTTTCCATTCCTCGGCCTCAAGCTTTACCATTTGTCCATTGACAGGCCATAACAACTGATTAGCAAAGGCGTTCAAAATAGGCCATTGCACCGCGTTATGGGCCAGTGTTCGGGTTTTCTTCTGAATGGTCACCACCATAGAGCCATCTGTCGGTAAGCCGTCAATGGTGTGTTTAGCATGGAATGCTGTGCGTTCGTCGATGATGATGAAGGTTACATTTTTAAGCATCATCTTAAGCCGCCGCTGTCGAAGTGACTCTTAAGGTCTGAATGCAATCGCCCATACGCTCACTGGATAAATTAATCAGCCACGGTAATAGATCGAGGGGGATGTGTTGATTAATCAATTCTTTTAGCGCGTCCTTACTAGCGCCGACATCAATCAACACCTCCGTTTTACTTCTAAGATCTTGATCGGGTCTTATGGACTGCATAAACGTCATTTCGTCCTGTGCTTGAGTGACTAACCAGCGCCTAAGTTTACCGTCAACTAACGGCGCAAGACTGATGGTGACGCTATTGTGCTGCACGGCTTCTTCGGGTTGTTTGGGCATAATTTCTCCGGCTACGCTTTTGATACGCTCTGCCACTAAGTCTTCGAGTTCTTCGGGGGTGAATGCCAGCTTAAAGGGTTCGGCTGGAATGGCTTGCTTTTTTAGGTCTAGTAACTTCATGCCTAAAATACGCGCTGCTTCTGCTAATTTACCTGCAGGGATGTTTTTGTAGGTGGTGATACCGTAATGCTCATAAATCTTGCGATACAAAATGGGATAAGCTTTACCATCTCTTTTGCAGAACGCTTCAATGGATTTTTTAAACTGCGCGGCTTCGGCTTCGCTGATAAACGGAGAGGCGAGTGACTTTAGGCCGTATTGGGGTTTTTGGAGTTCGGTCGCCATTTTGTTAAAGGCGTGGATGTAAGCTATTTTTATAGCCATCGCCTTTACACCGTTGTAGCTCATTACTAAAAGAACAAAACCATCTTTGTCCATTTCATAGGCGATTGATTTAATCGGCAAGCCACCGCTTGGATTTTCTCTCTCTATGACCGTCTCCCCAAAGTTGGGGGCATGGTCTAAACCCTGAATACTATCGATTATTTTCTTAATATCGCGAAGAACGTGATCGTGACGTTTGCCAAAATACTCAGCAACTGACAATGAAGTAGTTTTGATTGTGCCGTCAATAACAGCTAAAGAAGGGTTGAATTCGGGTGTAACTTGGGCTTGATTATTCATTTGAAACTCCTGTCTAATGGATTTAAACCACCGACCGAAGTGACCAAACTTTGGGCGGTGGGTAATGTATCAGGTTGGTCAATCGGGGACAGGACCCGACAGGCTCGAAAGCCTCCCAATACACCACCCACCATAAAGTGAAGGGCATAAAAAAAGCCACGAACCTTTCGGCGCGTAACTTCTGCGCCTGTCTTACACGAGTGACCAAACCCGCCTGCCCAATGAGGGGCAGTGGGTAAATGATAGCTGGGGTTCATGGTGGTGTCAAATTCTGATAAACTAAGCTTGAAATTAAACTGACTAGGAACAGCAGTGGCTGGAATTACCTTTGATACGCACGAATTTTTTAACGAACTTAAGTCATCAGGCTTTAGTGACCAACAGGCCGAAACTATCACGCGCTTACAAAAAGCAGCGGTTGCATCAACACTTGAGCAAGCAAAGCATGAATATGATCTTGATAACTTAGTTACTAACAACTCACTAGATAACCGCCTTAGAGAACTAGAGCTGCGCTTAACCATCAAAATGGGTACGATGCTGTCTGTCGCAGTTGCTGTTATTGCCGCGTTGGTCAAGTTGCTTTAACCTAAAGTGGGACGTCATCATTAAAATTATCAAAATAAGGATGATTATCCGGATAATCGGGCGCTGACTGCTTGGGTGCTTGTTGAGCTTGCCCACCATAAGCGGCGGCTTGCTGTGTCGCTTTAGCGCCGCCAGTGTCGGTACGTTGGCCGCAGAACTGGAACTCAGAGACAACAAACTCAGTGACATAAACCTTCACGCCGTCCTTATCGTAATCACGAGTCCGCGCTTTGGTCGTGATGTGAATCTGACTGCCTTTTTTAAAATGCTCCGCGATGACCTCGGCTCTTTTGCCAAACACAACCGCTCTGATCCATTCAGTTTTCTCTTTGATGTCGCCTGAAACCTTATCCTTCCACTTCTCGCTACAAGCGACTGAAATATTCGCCACAGCCGTGCCATCTGGTAAATATTTGATTTCAGGGTCTTGACCTAAATGACCCATGAACGTACAGTGATTTATTGACATTTCATGCCTCCGTGTGAGTATTGTTGAGTTTCTTTCAAGTACCACGGCTGTTCCGCGTACTGATCGTCGGTTAGCGTGATCTTCTCACGCGGTTTTTTAGTGCTACTGACTAGCGATAACTTAATGCCAGCCATCGCGTCTTGTCTGATTTCTGCCGTGGTCTTGCTGACATAGCCCTCGATCAGCTTTGTCACGGTTGTGGTCGGTGCTTCAATGCGGTACTTGTCAGCAGCTCCCGCAGGCAGTCGTCCCAGTTGCACGGCTTTAAGTGCTACTGCCTCGGCCTGTGCTTTATCTTCACCCACCGACATAAACCAACGCGGCTTAATGCCAGAGGCTTTGACAATGCGGTTGTAAGCCTCACGAAAGGCCATACGTGCGGGGTTTTCATCACGATTGCTGTACACCGCTTGCACCGTGTCAAACGCTTGCAGAATCTCATTCGTTGCACACACCGAACTATTCGGGTTCATCGCAGTCTTAGCGATAATCCACGCCTCATCAGCGCCGATATGCTCCTGGGCGTTAGCGTTGGGGATGTGTTCTATAATTTCCGCAATCGTTGGAAAAAATTTACTGGCCCGCAAGTGCTGCCTGAATGCTTTCTCAACATCGCCGATGTCATAATCTTTCAAAAAATCCCAAAAAATAGAGATCGCATTTTTTTCCATTTGCTTGCTGTAACTGCTTGCACAGCCGTTCATTAGCTCTAAAAAGCGTTTTTTATCATCAGTCGTCATGCTTGACCCTCTGCCAGCCATTCAAGGCTCACGGCTATGTTGTGGGCAGTTTTTGGCGTATACTGGCCCCGTTGTTGATATGAACCTGAGTTAGTCACTTGTCCGGTGTTGCTCAGGTTTTTTTGTTTTTCCAGCATGACCTGCTCAACAAAGCGCCGGTAATACGTGGGGTTGGCTGGTTTTTCTCCGTTCAGCACATGGTTTGCAGAATGTAATGCCGTGTCTATGTCAGCGAATGACACCCCCAGCGTTACCCAGTGATTAAACATCGGGACTGTCTTTGCGTTTTGAGCTTCGTGTATTTGAAATCCCCTTTCATTAACAAAATACTCAACCCATTGCATCCCCTGCGTTGGCTTGTCATCCCCTGACAATTGTGTTTTTTGCTGGCTCGCACCTTCCACCAGAACAGTCTCTTTTGTTTTATTGTTTAATTGTTTAATTGTTGTTTGTGTATCGACCGATGTATCGACCGATGTATCGACAGGTGTATCGTCAGGTGTATCGTCAGGTGTATTACCACCCTGATAAACTGAGTAATTACAAACACTTATAACCGTTGTTAGGTGATCGCCTTGCACCGAAATCATACCGTCATTTTTTAGTAGTTCTAAAAACCTCTGAACCTTAGATCTTGACCATTTCCAACGCTTAGAAAGCGTTACTTGCGACATTGCAACTTGACCTCTTTTGCACTCAACAAGCTGCCCTTTAATCATAAATTTACGATCTTCATGGTTTGCTGACAAAAGCAAATCAGTCCAAGCCATATACTTATCAGGCTCATCAAAATTGAACAGCCAGTGTTCTTGTATATCTCTGTGTAAGCATATCCAGCCAGCCACACTATCCTTCGATAAAGGCTTCTGCCTCTGCTAACCAAGCCCTAAGCATTACCGATTCATGCACGCTTAGCTCATGACTATCTAATTCACCAGCAACGTGATAAATAACAATAGTTCCATTAGTAGTATTAATCTTTACTCCAAATGCCATTTCTTTTAAAAAAGAACTCATAATCATCACTCTTAAAAAACTTTCCTTTAAAAAAAATACCTGCCAGCGCAAGGAGTGAAACGCTTTTTGTCTGGCCAGACTAGGCAGGTACGGTTTAAAACTCTTTAATACTCTCGGCTTCTGGCTTGACTCAGTGGTACATCAAGCGCGGTTGCCGCTTTGAACTTCTCACAGTCACGCTCGACGTTCGGCCAATAAGCCTTAC
>Ga0265593_1000740_pt1 | contig 16655 bp, 21 predicted proteins | sample saktaG_8_FD_190136 | JGI IMG/M metagenome (GOLD analysis project Ga0265593, IMG submission 190136) | Saline water microbial communities from Sakinaw Lake, British Columbia, Canada - sak_2011_5_24_36m | ecosystem: Environmental > Aquatic > Non-marine Saline and Alkaline > Saline ...
TAGTTCAAATAAACATTACAAATCAAGCAGAGTTTATGGAGCGCTATGCCCAGCACGTCTTTCCGATCCTCGCAAAATGGGGTATCGAGATGATTGCAGGATCTGACACTCCAGTCACCAAAGAGGGAACTTTTACAGGAAATTGGTCAGCGGTGCTGCGCTTCCCAAGCATGGCCTTGGCAGAGGAGTGGTACGTCTCGGATGACTATGCTCCATACAGAGACATCAGAATGAATGAGCTCACCGATTCTGGCAGTCTTGTCTTTGTCCAGGGAATGTAAACAAACATTCGGCTTATAGGGCGACTCTTCTTTATTTATTACCTCAAGTATTTTACAATTTCTGCATGGCTGAGAAAAAAGTTACGGGTCCTGCTTCATATTTTCCTTCTATCGAGAAGAAATATGGCAAACCAATTGAGCACTGGATGAAAGAACTCAAGAAGGTTTCAAAGTTGGCTCACATGGAGCAAGTTGCTCACCTCAAAGAGAAATTTGAGATGGGTCATGGCCATGCAAATGCGATAGTTGCCGTTTTCCGTAAGAAGAACGGCTTATAGGGTGGTTCTTCTTTATTTACTTAAGCAATTTTCTAGCTGCGGTTGTAAGTGAGTAGTAGGCCCACTTTCCGCGCTGCGTTCTTTCTAGCAATCCAGAATCCACCAACAGCTTTAAGTGGTGACTAACTGTGCTTTGTGCAAGTCCGGTTTTGGGAGTGAGATCACAAACACAGGCTTCAGCTCCGTCACTTGCTGCAACAGCCATCATTAAACCCAGGCGCGTTTCATCCCCAAGAGCCTTGAATTGCTCTGCCAACGTTGCAAGAGACTTTGGCGATTTAGATAATTTCAGATTCTGAGCCACGTCCTAACTATACATTGACATTCTTCGATATGTGCATTACCTTTAAATCGAAGTTAATCGATGGGAGATATTGTGGCTGAGGAACTTAAATTGATTCCGGTATTGGATTCGCCATGCTGTACTCCCGAGCCAACAGCCAGTGCTGCGTGCTGTGATTCCGGGCAGTCTCCTCAAGAGGCTTGTTGTCCGCCATCATTGCAAACTTCAGAAGGCTTGCCTCTCTGGAAATCTGTAACTGTATTTCTTGGCCTAATTTCTTCCTTTATCGTCTCGGATTATTGGTTTGGATCATTTCTGAGCTCTCATCTAAGTGGGTTCAGTGAATCAACCACCGATTCAATTGCCTTCTTTATCTCTCACTCCATCGGACTTCTCAGTCTCCTCGCCGCGATTACAACGGCTGCAGTCTTTCTTCGCTCATTTATTGATGCAGAGAAAGTTCGCACACATATGGAGAAAGTCAGTTCGATAAAGGGTCATGGCATAGCCGCGGGTATTGGAATGGCAACTCCATTTTGTTCATGCAGCGCCGTCCCTGTATTTACAGGTTTTATTCGCGGTGGCGTTCCGGTCAGCCAGGCAATCTCTTTTCTAGTTGCGAGTCCTTTGGTCAATGAGATCGCCGTGATCATGCTTGCAACGACAGTTGGCTGGGGTATCGCAGGCGCATATGCAGGAATGGGTTTTGCGATTGCTGTTGGTGCGGGAATTGCTCTTCGCAAATTCGCAAAACCAAGTTTGACGGAAGTTACACAGGTGAAGAGCCTCAATGTGATTGATTCACAGGGCAATGTCATTAAGCCATCACTGCAAAAGAGGGCAAACGCTGCCTTGCTTGAGGCTATAGACACAGTAAAAACAACCTTTGTTTACATACTTTTTGGTGTTGCTGTTGGCGCGCTTATTCACGGTTGGGTTCCAACTTCGGCGATTGAAGCTATTTCTTCATGGGGGCCAGTGGCTGGGGTACTTGCTGCCACAGTAATTGGAGTTCCTCTGTATTCTGGAATTGCAACAGTGATTCCGATTATTTCGGCGCTCTCTGAAAAGGGAATGCCCATGGGAACCCTCTTAGCTTTTGCAATGAGCGTTACTGCTCTGTCATTCCCAGAGGCGATGCTTCTGCGCAAAGTGATGAAACCGAAGTTACTAGCTGCGTACTTTGCGGCAGTATCCCTGGGAATTATCTTTGTCGGCGTAACATTCAATCTCATATTATAAAAACGAAGTAAATATCCGGCATATAGGGCGGCTTTTCAATATTCCTCCAATTATGATTACGCTATGACAATCGCAATGGATCGGCTCTTGCGTCATATGGCTTGGGCAAATCAGAAAACTATCGAACACCTGCAGACACTTTCTGAAGAATCACTTAGTTCATTTGCGACTAATCCCGAATGGTTTGTGGCTGAAATAGTTCACCATATTGTTGATTCTGGTGACCACTATGCCTATCGCATAAGTGGAATTCCTGCCTTAACAAAGCCTGGCGATCCTTGCATTGACGATGTTAAACAGATTTCTGATCTTGCTCGGATAAAACAGCAAGCCGCAATTGTTGATAGCGCACTTTTTGAATGTGTAAAACTTGAAGATATTCAAATTGAGTTTACGAATTATTCAGGAAACTTAGTCAAGCGATGGAGATCCACCATCTTGTCCCAAGCTATTCATCACGCTACTGAACATCGTGCCCAAATAGCATCGGCTCTGGAAGCAAAGGGATATACGCCAATTGATTTAGATGAATTGGATTTATGGGCATATGAGGTTGAAACAGAGTCATAAGCGCTTTGCTAACCATGCATTATAATTTGGCCATGAAAAAGTTCATGATTTTTGTAATTGATGATCTATCAGGCTTAGGCACGCCTGAAGAGATGAAAGCAATCGATGCCTTTAACGATCAACTTAGAGCAGATAATCAATGGATATATGCATGGGGATTAGAGAAGCCAGAGACTGCAACGGTAATCGATAATCGCAATGATGCAAATTTAAGTACCGGTAAACCTCTTTTCGATGCTGCCGAAAACTTCAGTGGCTTCTGGCTGGTTCAGGCTGAAAACCCAGAGATGGCAAGAGAATTAGCCTTTCAAGCATCTAAAGCCTGCAACAGAAAAGTCGAATTACGCCCACTTCACTAAAGTTGTTAAGCCTGGATTGCATCATGAACGTACTGCGCTAAACCGCGTACACGTCCGTCGTAATACTCCTTAAAACGTGGATCTTCTATATACATGATCGCTAATTGTTTTTGCATCTCAATCGAGCAATCGTAAAACCATTTTGTTATGGCTGCCCGATGAGCGATAACAGCCTCTTTCACCTTTTGAGAATCAATAGGAAGGCTGTTTCCAAATGCGTAGACGAAAAGCTCAGTGGCAGCCTCCTGATCAACTTTCGCAGCAGCAAAATCTGCTTTTGAGTACTTGGAGGTCTTTGCTGAGGATTGGCGATAAGCATCGGTATCACCCCAACGTTCTTTAGCTTCATTTTCGTGCTCGTGCATGTTCATCCTTATGCGAGAGATGGGTGCCCTGTAATGAAATTTTAATGCATACTTACCTAATGTTTAGCATAATCTTTCTTTCAACTGGTGTCGTTGCCCTTGCCGAGATGGGCGATAAAACTCAGCTCCTTGCCTTTCTCTTAGCGGCGCGCTTTAAGAAACCTGTACCAATCATCTTGGGCATCTTGGCTGCGACCATTGTTAACCATGGTTTTGCCGGAGCACTTGGCGCTTGGATTACGACGGTATTGAGTAAAACTACGTTGAGTTGGATTTTAGGTATTTCATTTATTGCCATGGCAATTTGGACATTGATTCCAGATGAGATTGAAGATGAAGAAAGTTCAATCGCTGGTCGCTATGGCGTCTTTGGTGCAACAGCGATTACTTTCTTCTTAGCCGAGATGGGCGATAAAACGCAGATCGCTACAGTGGCTCTGGCAGCGCATTATTCAAGCGTGCTTTTTGTAGTCATGGGGACGACTCTTGGAATGCTTATTGCTGATGTGCCAGCAGTATTTATTGGCAATAAGTTTGCAGAGAAAGTCTCAATGAAACTCGTTCATGGCATAGCAGCAGCAGTTTTTGCAATTCTGGGAATCTTGACCCTGTTGAATGTGACGATACTGGCTTGAAGGTAGAATGCCGTTATGAGCGAACTTGCCCCATGTCCTGAATGTAAATCTGAATATTCCTATCAAATGGGTGAACTCTTAGTCTGTCCGGAATGTGCACATGAGTGGAACCCAAATGTGCCCGACAGTGACATTCAAGCTCCAAGAATTGTTAAGGATTCAGCAGGAAATATTTTGGCCGATGGCGACGACGTGACCATCATTAAGGATATGAAAGTTAAGGGCAGTTCTACACCACTCAAAGTTGGAACCAAGGTTCGCAATATTCGCTTAGTGGATGGTCCAGGAGGCCATGACATTGATGCAAAGGTAGATGGTTTTGGTCCAATGAATTTGAAATCGAGCATCGTTAAGAAAGCTTAGTTTTAGAGAAGTGCTACCCCTGCAGTTTGCTATTCACTGCTAACTCATTGACTGTCACAATCTCTGCACCTTAAAAGCGGCCAACTGAGATATAGGTGAAGCAATGGACCAGTCCAATAGATATGCCCGTCTTGATTTAAACGAGTCCGACCTAATTGCAGATGGCAAGCATGTCCTTTGTGCATATGTCATGAAGCCAAAAAGTAATGCAGATTTCTTATCTACTGCTGCACACTTTGCCGCTGAATCATCCACTGGCACAAATGTTGAAGTGGGAACCACTGATGATTTCACTCGGGGGATTGACGCACTTGTTTATGAAATAGATCCAGCTAACGAGGTTATGAAGATTGCTTATCCGTTAGAACTCTTTGATCGCAATATCACCGATGGTAAAGCAATGATGGCCTCTTTTCTAACACTTGTCATTGGTAATAACCAGGGAATGGGCGATGTTGAGTATGGAAAACTCCATGATTTCTATTTTCCACCAGCTTTCTTAGCTCTCTTCGATGGCCCAAATAGAAATATCGCCGATATGTGGAAAGTTCTCGGAAGGCCACTTGTTAATGGCGGAATGGTTGTTGGAACGATTATTAAACCGAAATTAGGTTTACGTCCAAAGCCATTTGCAGATGCATGCCATGAGTTTTGGCTGGGTGGAGATTTCATTAAAAATGATGAGCCACAAGGAAACCAAATTTATGCTCCGCTCAAGGAAACAATTCCATTAGTTGCCGATGCGATGCGCAGAGCTCAGGATGAAACGGGTGAAGCCAAGCTTTTCTCTGCAAATGTCACTGCAGATGATCCCTTAGAAATAATCGCTCGCGGTGAGTTTATTTTGAAAGCTTTTGGTGATGATGCAGATCACGTTGCTTTTCTTGTCGATGGTTATCTTGCTGGAGGTACTGCAGTAACTACTGTTCGACGTCATTTTCCAAATGTTTTCTTGCACTATCACCGAGCTGGCCATGGCGCAGTTACTAGTCCGCAGAGTATGCGCGGCTATACCTCATATGTTCACTGCAAAATGGCGCGCATTATCGGCGCTTCAGGTATGCATGTTGGCACGATGAGCTACGGAAAGATGGAAGGTGAGAAGAAAGACAAGAACCTTGCATTTGTATTAGAAAAAGACAGCACTGATGGTCCATATTTCCACCAAGAATGGAGTGGAATGAAGGCATCCACCTCGATTATCTCCGGTGGAATGAATGCACTTCGCCTGCCGGGCTTCTTTGAAAACCTTGGTCATTCAAATGTCATTCAAACTTCTGGCGGCGGCGCATTTGGTCATAAAGGTGGTGGCACTGCTGGTGCAAAGTCATTGCGCCAAGCAGAGCAAGCATGGAAGGCCGGTGTTTCACTTCCGCAATATGCGCTAACCCATCCTGAACTTCGCGGTGCGTTAGAAACGTTTCATTGGGATTCTGATGAACTCTTTCCTGGTTGGCGAGACATTCTTGGATTTAAAGGGTAATTCATGCGCTCAACAAATACGACGCTGAGTAAATTTCTCATTAATGAGATTAGTTTTGATACCGAATTAACTGATTTGAGTTCGCTGCTCATTGATGTTGCAACAGCGGTAATAAGTATCTCTGCGATGCTGGCAAAAGGCGCACTTGGTGGTTATCTAGGTTCGGCTGAAGTTGAAAATGTTCAAGGTGAAGTTCAAAAGAAGTTAGACATAATTAGTAATGACACCTTTATTGATCAGTGCCAATGGGGTGGGCAACTAGCAGGAATGGTTTCTGAAGAGTTAGAACTTGCATATGAAATACCCGCAGATCAAGAGCGCGGCCGATATCTCTTGCTCTTTGACCCACTAGATGGCTCCAGTAATATCGATTTCAATGTATCTGTTGGCACGATTTTTTCAATTTTGGCAAAAGAGGATAACTCCCCAGCAGTTACACAAGACTTCCTGAAACAAGGCATCAACCAAGTTGCAGCTGGCTATGCAATATATGGACCATCAACGATGTTGGTTTTAACCCTTGGCCGTGGAACCCATGGATTTACTTTAGATCGCGATACCGGAAATTTTATTTTGACACATCCTTCGATCACGATCCCTGAAGAAACATCCGAGTATTCAATTAATACAAGCAATTCGCGTTTTTGGGAGCCACCGATTGCTCGCTATGTTGCAGAGTGTAAAGAAGGCTCAACTGGGGTTCGCAATCATGACTTCAACATGCGATGGATCGCCTCTATGGTCGCTGAAGTTCACAGAATAATTCTGCGCGGCGGAATCTTTATGTATCCACGAGATACTCGGGATCCGAGCAAGCCAGGCAGATTGCGCCTGATGTATGAAGCAAATCCCATGGCGATGTTGATCGAACAAGCTGGTGGATGGGCAAGTACCGGTCGAGGCAGAATGCTTGAAGTCGAACCTACCTCTATTCACCAACGAATTCCTGTGATTCTTGGATCCAAACGTGAAGTTGAACGTGTTGAGCGATACCACGGTGAATACGACTCAGGAACAGATACTCCATATGACTCACCGCTTTTCGGTGAGCGATCACTCTACCTAGATAAGTAAGAGAAAAGAGGAGACACAGATGTCAAAGAAATTTCCTGTAATCGCTGTAACCGGCTCTTCAGGTGCGGGAACAACTACCGTCAAAGCATCCTTTCAGCATATCTTTAGACGTGAATTGATTAATGCCCAAGTCATTGAAGGCGACTCGTTTCACAGATATGACCGCATTGAAATGCGCGAACGAATGGCTGCCGCCGAAAAGGCAGGCGAAAAACATTTAAGTCATTTCGGACCTGATGCCAATTTACTTCCAGAGCTATCAAATCTCTTTGAACAATATGGAACTGATGGAACTGGAAAATCACGGCTTTATTTGCATGATGATGCAGAGGCTAAGCCTTTCAATCAAAGCCCGGGAACATTTACTCCTTGGCAAGAGATTCCAGTTGGAACGGATGTTCTTTTCTACGAAGGTCTACATGGCGCTTATTCCGATGATGAAATTGATGTTTCTAGGTATGTTGATTTACTCGTAGGTGTTGTACCAATCATTAACCTTGAGTGGATTCAAAAGATGCACAGGGATCAAACAGCTCGCGGATATTCCAAGGAAGCCGTCGTTGACACAATATTGCGACGCATGCCAGATTACGTCAAATATATCTGCCCACAGTTTTCTAAGACCCATGTCAACTTTCAGCGAGTGCCCATAGTAGATACTTCAAATCCATTCATTGCCCGCGATATCCCAACTGCCGATGAGAGCATGGTGATCATCCGTTTCACTAATGCTAAAGGAATCGATTTCTCATACCTGCTTTCGATGCTGCATAACTCGTGGATGACTCGACCAAACACACTTGTGATTCCGGGTGGGAAAATGGGCTTGGCAATGCAGTTGATTTTCACTCCAATGATCTTAAAGATTATGGATCAGAAGAAGAAGGCTTTCTAACTCTTTAGTTGCTTATCTCGTGCGTTTTCTTGGGTGCAAAGATGAAGATTGTTAGCGCAGTTGCAATTGCCACCCACATAATCATGCGCATGCTTTGCGAAGTTCCATGCTGAAATGATTCATAGGCAGTTTGCTTCAATGCAGCGAATTGAGTTTCCATTCCCTCAGGGGCGGGCATGGAAGTGAAAGCGATTGAGTGTGAAACTTTGTCAGCAAGGGCTGCTGGTAGTCCTTTCACCGCATCGGCCATTCCACTTCGATAAGTGGTGTTTAGAATTGCACCAACAATTGCGATTCCAAGAGCGCTACCAACTTCGCGAGAAACATCATTTACAGCTGATGCAACACCTTGTTTTTCTGCAGGTAATGAGGTGGTAATGGCAGTTGTTGCGGGAGTAGAGGCAAGAGCCATACCAAAAGCAAAGAGAACTAAACCTGTCCAGAAATGCCTGTAAGAGAAAGTCAAAGGCATTGTGCTAAAAACAAACATTCCAATTGCCAGGAAAGACAAGCCAAAGGATCCAAGGTATTTCTGCGGAATTGTCTTACTAAGAACTCCAGCGACACGTGACATAGGTAGCACAATTAGGGGCACAATCATGAGTCGCAATACAGCCTGCCAAGGAGATAAACCATAGACGAACTGTAGAAACTGCAATCCAACAAAGATAAAACCAAATTGCCCAAAGAATTGAAGTGTTATTGAAAGCGAGCCCATGGTGAAACCACGATTAGTGAATAAACGTGGATCAAGTAACGGGGCATCTTTACGAAGTTCAACCAAAATAAAAGTTGGCAGAGCTATCGCAGTCAACAGGAATCCAGCTATGGCCTGGCTTGAACTCCAACCAAGTTCTGAACCCTCAATAATTGCATAAACCAATCCACCCACAAGAACGATTGAAATCAGCCCGCCAGTCACATCTAGCTTTCGTCCGGTCTTATCGGCTGAGTTAGGAACAACTGTGAGCGCTCCTATTAGTCCCAATATTGCAAGGACCATATTCATTGCAAAGAATGAGTGCCATGAGTAATAACGCATCAAAAATGCACTTCCAAACAAACCAATAAATGCACCTCCACCAGCAACACCCACCCACACTCCAACTGCGCGTGAACGATCTTCTGGTGGAAACGATGCCGTAATTACCGAAAGCGTTGACGGCATAATGAAAGCAGCACCGATTCCCATAACTGCCCGCAAAATAATTAGGTGATCGACGCTATTTACAACTAGGCCCCATGAAGCAACAACCAAGTAAATTATTAGACCAAGAACTAATCCATTACGGCGACCAAAACGATCTGATAGTGCCCCTGATAGAAGCAAGAGACCGGCAAATACAACGGTGTACGCATCAACAATCCAGGTTAACTGTGTTTGGGTCGCATCTAAATCACGGGCGATTGAAGGTAAGGCAACATTGAGACCTGCGACTGCAGATATAACCGTCATCAAAGATAAAGCAATCGCTGGAAGTGTTAGCGGATGAATCTTCTTTGGCATAGTTTCAACCTTACGCCTTGAAAGTTATCTGGGGAAGAGTAGCTAGTTACTGTTTAGCGAATCTATTGCGGATTGAATTATTGGCAAAGCTTCTTCAACATTTTGTAAGAATGAAGCATTTACTTGAATCCAAACACCTTTGTACAGAAGATTTACACCCCAGATATGCATTTCATCAGCGCCTGTAGCTCCCTCTTTAAGAATTGTGGCATCGGTCTCATCAAAGCCAGGAAGATCAATCTCTACTTGTCCATCTTTAAGCCATTGAATTTTTTTACTTTCCCATAAACCATTTGAATTATTAACCCACATGACTGTGCCGCCTATTTCAGCGGTCTGAATTCCATAAGTACATGCAATTCCTTTGGCATTAATAACATCATACAAATCAGTACCAACAGATGGTTGCCAGTCGGTGGGTACATATTTAGAACCCGCCACTTGGGCATCAAAGGCTGCAATTACTTTTGGTTGACTACATGAGGTTGGTGCTGAGTATTTAATAGCCGTGATTGGTTCGGCCTTGATTGTTGGATGAGCGCATCCAGCCAAAAGTAGCAGAGCTAGCAGCGAAGCAAATTTTCTAAGCATGCGCACATTGTAGTACGTGGAAAGGAAATAGCCCCGAGGTTACCCCCGGGGCAATTTCACCGTGATATTCGGCTTATGTAATTTTCTTACTATTTGCTTGTTATGACAACCTTTAGTGCTTTGGTTTCAGCTGCACGACTAAAAGTGTCGTAAGCATCAATAAATTGATCAAAAGTAAAGAAGTGAGTTGCGAATTTTGCTGCATCAATTTTCTTGCTTTCAACCAACTTAAGAAGCAGCGGTGTTGTATTCGTATTAACTAGACCCATGCTTATTGAAATATTCTGAATCCATAAGTTTTCAAGGGCCAGAGAAACGGGCTTACCGTGTACTCCAACGTTGGCTACGTGACCACCTGGGCGCACGATTTGTGTTGCCATTTCAAATGTCTCCGGAATACCGACAGCCTCAATAGCTACATCAACACCTGCTCCATCAGTCATGGCCATAACTTCTTCACGCCATTGTGGTGTTCCTGACACAACAACATCAGTTGCTCCGAATTCGCGAGACTTTTCAAGACGATTTGTGTCAAGATCGATTGAAATTACTCGAGCCGCTCCATATAGACCAGCAGTGATAATCGCAGCTAAACCAACAGGACCTGTACCAATTACGGCAACAACATCGCCCGGTTTTACAGCGCCGTACTGCACGCCCATTTCAAATCCCGTCGGCAAGATGTCTGAAAGCATTACCGCTTCAACATCGGTCGTACCCGTTGGCATTAGATGCAATGAGTTATCTGCATATGGAACACGTACTAACTCAGCCTGTGTTCCATCGATTAAGTGCCCGAAGACCCAACCCAAACCTGAAACGCCTTCTTCTCCAAGACAGTGAGAATACAAACCAGATTTACAGTTCTTACAGGCTCCGCAAGATTTAATACAGGAAATTATTACGCGATCTCCAACTTTGAAGTTCACGACCGAGGAACCAACTTCGGTGATTGTTCCTACGCCTTCGTGGCCAAGAATTCGACCAGGTGTGACAGCCGGAACATCACCTTTAAGAATGTGTAAATCAGTACCGCAGATAGTCGTAGTTTCAACCTTAACAATGACATCGGTTGGCTTTTGGATTGTTGGGTCAGGAACTTCTTTCCATTCCTTCATACCGGGTCCGCCATAGACTAGAGCCTTCATTTTCTTGCCAACTCTCTAATAATTGCAAAAGAGGCTTTTGCAATTTCATTGTTCTCCTATTTCGTAATGGCGCAATATGTCGGCTTCCCAAAACTATGTGATTTTAGAGATAAAAAAAGCCCCGAGGTTATCCCCCGGGGCTTTTTTAAAGACTACTTACTTAGCAAGAATTGTTGAAATTTCAAACTCTAGCTTGATGTTATCTGAAACGATTACTCCACCAGTTTCAAGCGCTGCATTCCAAACAAGACCGAAATCCTTACGGTTAATCTCAGATGCACCTTCGAAACCATAACGGGCATTACCGTAAGGATCTACTGCAGTACCTGAGTACTCGAATTCGATTGTGATTGACTTAGTTACATCTTTGATTGTTAGGTTTCCTTCGACTACAAGCTTGTCTGCACCTGAATCTTTAACAGAAGTTGATGCGAAAGTTAGCTTAGGAAATGTTGCTGCATCAAAGAAATCTGGAGACTGTAGGTGGCCATCGCGGTCTGCATTGCGAGTATCGATTGAAGCTGCACCGATTTCGATTGTGATAGCGGCGGCACCATCTGCAACTACAGCAGATCCTGAGAACTCGTTGAATGATCCGCGAACCTTAGTAACCATCGCGTGACGTGCGCTAAAGCCCACGCGGCTGTGTGATGGATCGATTGTGAAAGTACCTGCTGGCAAAGTTGAAAGAACTGACATGAATATTCCTTTGATAGTTACTGGATTGAGGTCACTGAATGTGACACAGGAGGACCATATAACAATTTAGTTGAAATTTCAACTAAATCTGTGTGAACGCAAAATTAACAGTTAAATTCAACTACTTGCAAAGCTTTCGCATAAAGAGCTATAGGCTTGCTCAATGCCTGGAATTGCGATGACAAATAGCGAAGCGATTCGAAAAGGCCTACCAATCTTTATTACAGCCATCAATATGCGGGCCGGTTTAACAATTATGAGCCCGTTATATCCGATCCTTAAAGAGCAATATCACTTAAGTTCATTTCATTTATCGTTTCTCACCTCCCTTTCAGTGCTCTGTTTTGCAGGAAGCGCTTTCCTAATGCCATTAGTTGGCAAAATCGGTGGCACAAATAGAGTTATAGCTTGGACTCTGACGGTTTTGACTGCCGCGATATTTTTACGCGCAGTTGGAAATGTCCCTATGCTCTTTATTTCATCAATCACTGTTGGCATAGCGATTGCAGTTCTCAACTTTTCATTACCGGTTTGGGTAAAGGAAAATGCTCCAGATCACTCAGGTTTGTTAACTGGCATCTATATAACGATCATGGGCACTTTTGCTGCGCTCTCAGTTGCAGTAGCTGTTCCATTGGCTGAGGCAACATCGTGGGGCTGGCGGCTTTCGATGGTGCCATGGTTGGTCATTGGCTTCATCTCATCTATGTGGTGGTTGATTCGAATTTCAAAATCCCAGGAAAAGGGACATATGGAAGCCAGCTCTAAATTCCATACTGCGCTATTTAAAAAACCAGCGGCGTGGAGTATCGCGGTTTTCTTTGGGCTTCAATCCATGCTCTTCTACGGAACCGCTACCTGGTTACCTACGATTTTGGTTTCAAAGGGATATTCACTTAGCCATGCAGGCCTAGCTGTTTCAATCACAGGTTTTATGGGATCGGCTATCGGTATTGCGGCACCACACTATGCATCAAAACTTAAAAATATACGGGGCTTCTTACTCTTGATGGGTTTAATGATTTCAGCAAGTTTCGCGGCAGTTATTTTTGATAGTGGCTGGCGCTTAGTTCTTTGGCTCTTAATTTCTAACGTTGGTTTATCAGTTACCTTTCCACTATCTCTCTTGCTCACTGTCACTCGTAGCGTTGATGCTGGCGAGACACGCTCCCTGTCCATTATGGCTCAGTCCATTGGCTACTTAATGGCAGCTTTCGCCCCTGGAATTGTGGGAGCGATATTTGATGCAACTCTCAGTTGGAACTCAGCGCTAATAGTTCCAGTGGTGCTTGGTTTGATTCTCGGAGCAGTTGGATTCTTCGCAGGAAAACGGGAAAAGATCGAGATTTAACCGAGTTAAAAAGCTTCGGCAGTTACCATTGGACATTATTAATCGGATGTAAAGGTGAGCTCATTGTTTGAATCAATCTTCTTAGGAATCCTTCAAGGGCTCACCGAATTTTTACCTATTTCATCAAGTGCCCACTTACGTATTGCCGGCGAATTATTTAGTACGGCCCAGGATCCTGGTGCTCGATTTACCGCTATTACCCAAATCGGAACCGAACTTGCTGTTCTTATCTACTTCCGCAATGACATTAAGAAAATAATCATGGCCTGGTTTAAGCAAGTAGTAATGCGTAAAGATTTAGCCACCGATGAAAAGCCTCTAGCGCGCATGGGTTGGCTCATTATTATCGGCAGCATTCCAGTGGTTGTGCTGGGTGTTCTAGGAAAAGACATCATCACAAATGATTTCCGCTCACTGTGGTTAATCGCTTCAGTCATGATTATCTTTGGCCTCATTTTGGGATTGGCTGATCATTACGGAAAGAAAGTTAGAACCTTAGATCAGCTCAATGCAAAGCACGGCATTCTCTATGGCCTTGCGCAATCACTTGCCTTGATTCCAGGAGTTTCACGATCCGGTGCAACTATCGCGATGGGTCGCTACCTCGGATACACACGCGAAGCCGCGTTGCGATACTCATTCTTATTAGCGATTCCGGCGGTATTTGGAAGTGGTTTATACGAACTCAAAGATGCTTTTGGCGCATCTGCCGCCACCAATGTTTTCACTATTCCTCAGACTTTCGTAGCAACGGCAATCGCCTTTGTGGTGGGATACGCAGTTATTGCTTGGCTACTCAAATTTGTGACCACCAAGAGTTTTATGCCTTTTATTATCTACCGAATTCTTCTTGGAACAACCGTGTTAGTTCTACTGTCAGCAGGCGTTATTAATCCATGAGCAAGGCACAAGTAACGGCGCATTTGAAGAAGTTCGAAAAGGCGCAACGGGCCATCCTTAATCAACTGCGCTCAGATATTTTGGAAGAACTTCCTACGGCTCAAGAGATCATTAAGTATGGAATACCTACATTTGCTATTGACGGTGTTCCTGTTCTGGGTTTAGATGGATATAAGGCGCATAACTCAATATTTCCTTACAGCGGCTCCACCAATAAATATTTAGAAAAAGAGCTCGCTAAGTACGTGCAGACCAAAGGTTCAATTCATTTTCCGTTAGACAAGCCTTTCCCAAAGCCACTGCTCAAGAAGATCATTAAAGTCAAGATCGCCCAGATAAATGCTTCATATCCCAATAAGGCGGGGGAGTACTTAGAGTTTTACGGTAATGGAATCCTGAAAGCCAAAGGCAAATTCAAAGAAAATGCGATGCATGGATATTGGGAATGGTTTCGCAATGATGGAACAAAGCTTCGCTCTGGTTCATTCAAAGTTGGCGTTCAATCAGGGCTTTGGACTACATATGATCGAAGTGGGAAGCCTTATAAGAAAACAAACTTCCCAAGTTAATTCGAACTCATTTATCAACAAGTTCAACCTAGTGCTTTCCCTATTCCTATTGAGGCAGCTTCTAAACACTATTGTCCACATCGGGTATCCAAGATATTTCATCTCTCGCTAACTATGGAGACCCTTGTCTTATCTATATCAAGGGAGAATCATGAGACAGGGCCTAACAAAAGCGTTTGTGCTAGTAAGTGCGATTTCAGTAGTTACTCTAAGTAGTTTTGGAGCTACCCAACTCACCTCAAAACAACCTGTTTCTTACAATGCAGCGACTGATTTTGGCCGAAGGGTCACACTTTCTGGAGAGTGTGCTGGGCGCTCAGATCTTCCACACATATCAACGCATTTCCCAAGAACGGTGAATGTAATTACTGAAACTTTCTGTCCCGGCGAAGAAGTATCAGTTAAGACAACTCTCTCCAGAAAAGGCTGGTGGATATTTCGTCAATCCATCACAGATTCTAGAAGTGGATTTGCTAAAGTGCGCCTTAGTGTCGCAATGGCTTGTAAATGGAAACCAGGAACGCCTCTAATAGAATATATAGTTGAATCACTGCATACGGACTCAAGTGGGTCAAGCGGCATTACGAGAGCTCATAATTTTTTAAAGTGCTGATTAGCTGGAGAGGGTGGCGAATGAAGATTATTGGCTGGAACTCTTTTCCAGATGGGTGCACTGCGGAGGTAAATTTTGATGGCGCACCACGGTGGATGCGGCTAACTGCACATGTGATTTTTGTTGAGAGATTTGTATATCCAAGAGCAGTCAAAATGGGTCTTGGCATACTTTGGATTGAAAATGATTCGCTTATTGAAAGTGAACTCTTGATTCGAAATGGGTGGTTAATACGGACAAGAGCGTCTAAGACTGACCTCGAAAAATTCCTAGAGGGATCTCTGGTTTTTCTTTCAGCGAATCCTAAGAAGACATATCGCAGACCATTGGCAATTTCTAAATGGGGTCGAAAGATAGCCCTCGAGAAATACATCCACAAATGCAATGGGACTCTGGCTAGTTATAAGCAGAGGAGCCTTCCTCAACTTGACTAGGTTGCGCGCGCTAGGATTGGAAAATGATTATTGATGTGTGGTCAGATGTGGTGTGCCCATGGTGCTTTATTGGCAAGAAAAGGCTTGAGAAGGCGCTTGAAAACTTCGAACATAGCGATCAGGTCACGGTTCGCCATCACGCATTTCAATTACAGCCTGATGCAGTCGAGACGGTGCCGACTAAAGAACATTTGGCGAGTAAATATGGAGTATCCGAGACTGAAGTAGCAGCGATGCAAGCAAATGTTTGCGCCGTGGCCGATGGTGAAGGTCTTTGCTACAACTTAGATGAAACTTTGTCTGGAAACACCTTCGACGCTCATCGATTATTGCTGTGGGCCGAAACTATTGGCAAACAAGATGAATTGCTGACAGCGATGTATTCAGGTTATTTCGAGCAATCCAAATCCGTCTTTTCCCATCATGATCTCTGCACAATTGCCGAAGGTATTGGAATTAATCCAGTCGACGCAATGAACGTTTTGGAGTCAGGTAGCTTTAGTGATGAAGTGATCGAAGATCGCGAATTAGCTGCACAACTTGGTGCCACAGGTGTTCCGTTTTTCGTCGTTGATATGAAATTTGGAATTTCAGGTGCGCAACCGTTAGAGCACTTCGTCGAAACAATTAACGCCGCGTGGAATGAGAAAGATTAACTTCCTGGGCTCACAGTAGACATATTGAAATCTTTAATAACTAATGGTGGAACTGCCATATTTGTAATATCGCCGGCCCATTCACGTGGCTGAGTCCATTGCGTTGCACCAGCACGAGCAATACGACCAAGAGCAGATACAGGTGAGTCATTCCAGCGGAAGTTATTTGTGGCACCAACTACCTCTCCACCTTTAACGTGATAAACACCATCACGGGTTAAGCCCGTAAGTAATAGTGAGTTTGGATCAACCATTCGGATGTACCAGAAAGTTGTCAGTAGAAGTCCGTTATCTACTGTCTTAATCAGATCCTCTAGAGATCCACTTGCTCCATCAACACTCATTACTAAGTTTTCACC
>Ga0265593_1000741_pt1 | contig 16655 bp, 13 predicted proteins | sample saktaG_8_FD_190136 | JGI IMG/M metagenome (GOLD analysis project Ga0265593, IMG submission 190136) | Saline water microbial communities from Sakinaw Lake, British Columbia, Canada - sak_2011_5_24_36m | ecosystem: Environmental > Aquatic > Non-marine Saline and Alkaline > Saline ...
AGCAGAGTCGTTCAATGCAAAACTTAAAAGTTTTAGATCTATTGTGCGTGGAGTCAGAGACAAGAAATTTCATCTTTTTAGAGTTGCCAAACTCTATGCCTAGAACCATGATTTGCGTATGACCCAATAAATCTTGCCAGGAGTACAATTGGGTCTCTCCTTCAAAGAAAATACGACCTCAATGGGCTCCTTGAACTGCTCCCAGTTCTTAGACTTTTTCATCTCCCTTTCATCCTTTGATTCTTCCATTGGATCACCAAATTCACTGATGTAGGGCCTCATTCCCCAATCAGCTTTTGCCGGTCCTGAAAAGAAAGTCGCAAGAGAAAGAGCCAAGCAAAGAGTTGCAATGATTTTCACAATAAATCTCCGTTTCTGAGTCATAAAAGACTCTGGGTTGATAAAATAACTAATAAATTTTCAACTCAATATCTTAAGATATTTTTTCATTTTTGTCAACCCAAAAATACAAAAAACGCTTTAAAAAAGCATTTTTTTAACAAAAAATGACTGAAATAAAATGACGCCACATTCATTCAACTATTTTTCCCTGATAGCATTTGAATATTCCGGAACATCCCAGACTCGTTCGGAAATTTCATTAATATAAAATTTCTTCCTGGCCTCTTGGATGGAAAGATCAGTATCCAGAAGTCCCTGCTTCAAAGCAAGCTCATCAGCCGAAGCAGTAAACAACAACTGCCAAGAAAATATTGAGATCCTTCCGGAGTCAAGCTTATTAATATGCCCTGCGATGAGCGAAGTGCAATTGGCAAAAACCGTGTTATACCAAGCTGGCTTGGTCGTTGTCAGCTCGTTCATCCGTCTGAGCATATCCACCAAAAGTAATCTAGCATTTTCGGGTTTCCCCAATTTCACAGGATAAACATAGACCTTGTTTTTAAGAATATTAGCTCTTGAGAGAACTGTGTCTCGCTCGTCAGCAGCAATATAAACCAAAGGAAAAGTGTGCAAAAGTCCTCGCCAAATTCCATATTCCTGACCTTTTAACTTACGAGCTTCAATACTGATAGATAAAAAATTTCCGTCATTAAATTCAAAAGAAACAAAAGTATGCGCAGCTATACTTCCTTCGTCAAAAGGTTCGGCAATATACCATATTTTCTTGACCTGGTTAAGATCGTAAGTCCGATCATAGTAAGCAAGATGCACATCAGTCTCATTTGGAAAATAGCGAAAATTCCTCACATTTCGAACTGTAACAAAATCACCATCAAACTCCGCCGTTGAAATCACCATTAATTGCTCCTGCCAATCACCTTTCAAAGATGGCTTATCCAAAAAACACCAAGCGATAAAGACAACTATGATGCCCAAAAAAATCAACCATTTATTTTTCCTGCTAAACTTATGCTTAAAAAGTTTCATATAAACAAGCTTAAATTATGAGAAGTTGCTTTTTTTCAAGGCAATCCTTTCAAACAAATCGTGAATCGGCTTGATCGAAACTTCCGTTCCGCCCTCTCCGTGCTTGGAATAATCAAAGGGGTTGTCCAAATCTCTGATCAAAAAAATCATATATACCATCAAAAAGGAAACTAGGGCTGTGAAGAACAAAGCCTCATAAAATGGCTCGACTTTCAAGATTAAAAGCCCCACCACCACAAAAAATGCCAACGATTCAACAATCGTATAGGCAGATTCAATAAATGAAAGGTCTCTGATATTATCAACTCGAATAACCAACTTTCGCAAGTTGCTTTGTTCATTCTTCATTCGAGTTAGAAAGTTTGGCTGAATAATGCTTTCGAATTTGGCAAAATAATCATCCATTTCGTGCAACTTTTCAATAATACCCTTTGTTTTTTCTTTTCTATAAAACCAATCGTTTATTGATCTCAAAAATTTTTCATAAAAAACCAAAAAATCTCTCGTCACCTCGTTGCCATGATTTTTGTCAAGAATATAAGCCTCGTCATAAAGAGCTTCCAGTCCAGAAGCCATATCACCGGGGATTTTTTCACTTTCCTTGTAATCAGAAATAACCCCTGTGATCAAAAAACCGATCAAAAAAGTGGTTGCCCCTATTAAACTTGTAAACAAAGCATTAAGCGAAATGAATTCTGCTCCAAATTTATGGAAAAGTAATTTCAAAACAACAATCGACAATAAAATTGGCGCTATCTTGATGACTAAATGCCACTTTTTTAATTTTGATGATAATTTCATATATTTGCTAATTATTTTTTAAAACTATCAGTAAAAATAGAAAGATCCTTACTGAAGTTGGCTACTGTTCCCTTTAACCCTTCCCGAAAGGCATTGCCTGCGATAACCAAGGCCAAAAACTGGTCAATCCACCACCAACCCAAGATAGCATTCAAAATCAGACCGCACAATATTGAACCAGAAAGTGCCGAGTCAAGTAACGTGAAATTTGCTTCTGCCAAGATAACGGGGTTTTTCATTTTTTTACCCAGTTTCTTTTTTAAAGTTCCAACAAAGAACATTATCAAGGAAATAAAAAACATTGCCACGATTCCAGTCAGTGTCGGCTTTGGACGATGACCTTCAAAAAAACTCTTGATCGCGTTAAAAGCTATATAAATCGCAACAACAATCAAAGCTCCGCTGATCATTTTCAGCGCAGATTTTCTCCTTCCATTTCCAGCGCCTCTCAATTCCCAAACAGTGACCGATGAAGAAAAAACCTCAATGCCTGATTCCAGCCCAAAAGCAACCAGTGAAACAGAACCCGAAATGATTCCAATTGTGATTGAAACGATGCCCTCCACCACATTCCAACAAATGGTGAAATATTCCAGCCAGAGAATTTTCCGATGAAGTTGTTTTTTTGTTTCGATTTTTGTTCTCATTTCTGCTTAATTTATTTGTCAGCCAATTTGTTCATTAACCCAATAATACCACTAAGTCAAAATCCACTCAAACAAAAAAGGCAGGTTAATAAAAAACTTTAAAAGAAGAACGCCCCTCTAAAAAGGAGTGTTTTTTTTAGGTCTTATTTCAACTTTTTATATAAGAGAAACGAGCACCCCGCCATAACACTAATGTAAAAAAGTGGATAAAAAAAATCTGGGGCATCAAAAGTGCTGGGCACAGCCCGCAATTGCATATCAGCAATTCGGAAAAAAGAAAACCATAAAGCAAAAACAAGAATTGCCACACCCGCAGGATATTTTTTTCTGATAAAATACACCGCTACCACACTTCCAACCAAGGCTGCCAGAGCTTCATATATTTGAGTCGGATGAACTGCTGATGCTGTAAAAAAATTTCCTATTCCATTTGAGAGCTGATATTGATGAGCTTGGCTAAGATTAGGAAAATGCACGCCCCAAGGCAATGTTGTTTTTTTTCCAAAACAACACCCATTCAAAAAACATCCAACGCGAGCTATAGCAATTCCCACACCCAAAAAAACCACACTAGTGTCGCCCAATTTCCAAAAATCTAATTTTAATTTTTTCGCAACTACCCAACCAACAAGCAACGCACAAGCAATCCCACCTGAAAGAGCAAAACCTTGCATATCCAAAGAAAAAAGATCGTATTCCCCAGAAGTATAGGCATTCCGATTAGTCAAAAAATGCAAAACTCGCGCGCCCATAAATCCACCAAGCGAAACACTCAAAAGAAAAATGACCAGTTTATTTTTTTCAAATCCTCTTTTGTGAGCAAGAAAAAACGTTCCAACCAAAGTTGAAAATATCGCCAAAAAATAGAAAAAGCTATAGGCTTTCACAACCAAAATGAAATTTCCCCAATGAACCACAAATAATTCTGGATGCATAAGCTATTTTTGTGCAGTTGTGCTTCCTTTAATTTTAATCTGCCCGCCAGCATAATCAACATTCATTTCACCACCAAGTTTAAATTTTCCATTTGGTTGCTTTTCTGCCTTGAAAGTCATCTTTCCCTCAGCCTTGTCTTGTGACATAGGAACCTCAATAACCCCGTCTTTATACGTAAACGGCACCGCCTTGCCACCATCATCTCCCACTGGAACAAACATCCCACCATTTTCTCCATCAGGCTTGAGCTGAAATTTCATCGGATTAACTTTTCCTTTTAGCTCATCAAGTTTTGTCAGGTCACACCCCTCTTCACCCTTTCCCTCTTTCACAAGAGCTTTATACTCATCAGAAACAATAACATCAGTAATCGTGATTGATCCATCCCAGACACCAGACAAATCTTTCAGTGGTGGATATGGAAGGATGCCAAAACGATCCTTGATATATTCGGCATATTTTTTCTTGCCGTCAGGTTCGGAAAAATATGCTCTAGCGCCAGCCACAATATCGCTCAAAGAAATTTTTGTTTCCATAATCAATCCCTCCTTATCAGAAACTTCAAACCGATTAGTATCCTGCATGATCTTTTGCGCAAAATGATTAAGCACGGCCAACTTTTCTTCATATCCAAAACCTTTATCCAATCCCTGTGGCCCCAGCGAACTACTGAACATATCAGCTTTCTTGTAAGCATCAAAAATTTGTGTCAATTTTTCTTCTTCTTTTTTAATAGCTTCTTCTTTTTTATCCCGTTCTGCAAATTGTCGCTGATAGGCATTTTTTATTCTATCTCTGACTAAGTCTGCCTCCCTTTCAGTGAGAGTTGGCATTCCAGCCTCTTCCCTGGCATCGTTTTCCTTTTTAATCGCCTCTATTTCCAATTGGCGACGAATGCCTCGCATTTGATCCCAAACACCATTGAAATCACCTTTATCCACACTATAGCCCCAGAAGCGACCATTGGCTCCATTTTTATAAGCAGTATATGCCGCATCAACCTCTTCATTTTTCCAACTGTCAATTTGACCATTCACAGCTTCAACTGCAATTTTCCCAGCAGTGGTGATCAAAAATTTATCCGCAATATTTTCTCCGATAATTTTTGCCGCATCTTTATATTTTCCTTCCGCTGCGAGTCCCGCTGCCTGTGCAACCTTGGCCACATCATCAGCTCCGCCAGTCACTTTTTCCAATGCGCCTTTCCAAACTGAGTCAGGAACAATTTCAGCAATTTTTTCCCCAGCCAGAATGGCTATTTTCTGACTCGCACCCTCAGTGTCACCACTCTTATACAAATCAGCAATTTCCTTATATTTCTCCGCACTGGCTACTTTTTCCAAAACTTTTTGCTGAGTTTCTTTGTCTGTTATCCCCATCTTTCCCAATGTCATTCCAATAATTTGATCCGTGACTTGAGAGGATGCATCATTGACTCCATCGCGCATCACTTTGTCCAAAGACTGAGAATGAATCCATTTTTCCGTAATCTTAGTTTCATCTGAAACCTTGGGAGCATACCAACTAAAATGATATGTCTCAAAAGTCATCACGCCTTTTTCCATATCCACAGATATTGGCTTGATGTAATCCCATTTATCTCCGCTATAATAAGCTACCTGCATTTGATGCGCTCCTGTTCCCTTGGGCAAAGCTGCGAGATCAAATTTAAAACTCACAGTTGTTTTTTCATTTAACCTCACTGGCTTTTCTCCGGCTGAAATTTCAATAGGAGAATTGACAAGCTTTGAATCTATATCTGCTCCAGGAACATCCTTAGGCGTTATGACTGAAATTTCTTGTGCATTTTCAAATGCCCCCTTAGCTACAACTATTGAGACTTTATCTTTTTCCAAATCTCCTAATTTTGCATCAGCCTCAGCTGTCACTGTGGCTCGAATAGGTTGCGCAATATTAATCTTATAACTTTCTTTCTTGGTTAATTCCTTTTTTGTATTTGTCCCAAATTTCCAATACGCCAATCCTCCCAACACAATCAACAGCAATATAACAATTATTGATATTACTTTTTTCATAGATAGTATCTTTAAAAAAAATTATACCACCATTATAGCACAGTTCTAATTTCCTACCGCCCCATACAAAAACAAAGCCTTTAAAAACCTTATTTTTTGCCTACACGCCTCAGATAAGCGTTTTTTCCAATTTTCACAGGCTAGTAAAAGGACGTTGGGACTTTATTTGAAAATAATATTGAAGATATATATATTCCAACTATGTGAACTATTATACAAGTATTATTATTCAATCATTCTTCCTACATGACAAAAGAGAATAATAACTTGTTGTCTTTGTGATGTTGGATCCAAGTAAGTCTGTCGAATTTGCATGATCTATAACATGAATAACACTGTCACCTTTTTTCTGTGCAATGTAAAGGAACGTTGAAACAGAAGCCGGAGAATCAACATTATCATTTCCAAGGTTATAAAGCTTTTCATAATTAAAACCTCTAATAATTTCAAGTGTAATTTGATCATTTTTTTCAGCATCGGATCGATTCAAGTAATGAGAGAAATCTGAAGAAGCAATTAGAACCTTTTTCCTATCATTCAGAATAAAATCGATTTTTTCATTCAAATTACCAATTTCAACAATGCTATTTTTAGCACTTAACATTATCGGAACTATTTTAACATTTGGCATGTAATATTTAAGCATTGGCAAAAGACCAGAAATAGAATGATCATTTTGTAAAGCTAAATCCCCAAATTCAACCTCGCCATTCTCAATAAGATTTTGAATTGTCTTTTGATCAGGATAAATATTGCCAAATGCAGTTTCCCACACTGCATCACTAGTTAATATCATACCACCAGTTTCATTATGATTCGGACCGACAATTACAATTGTTTCGACACCTTGCTTTGAAAGTTTTAAGAACAATCCTGCCAACATGAAGCCTGCGATATCATGATGAGGCACAACCGCCGCAGCAACAAGACAATCGGGGAAAACTTCCGGCTTCTTTTTTAACCATGCCAAGGAATCGTAAAATGTTTTTTCACTATAAAATTTTACAACCAACTTTTTCTGATAATTTTTCTCAAGTAAATCAGTCTCCTTGGTGCTATTTTTTATTTCAGATTTAAATAGATATGTACTAAATACACTCCTACTTAACCATGAAAATCCCATAAAGATAATCGCAAAAGAAAAAACGATTAGTATTTTTCTTGCAAACATGCTATTGTTCCAATCCATTGTGATATCTTTTATATGCAACAAAGCAAACGATTGAAACAGGAACGAGAATAAAAAATGCTATTATTATTCTCATTAGCGACTTGCTATTTGAAAAAAACGCTTGATTAATTGCATTATTTATTTTTGCAAATGAACTATTGTCAATTGTAATTATCTCTGGCTTGGATCTTCCAAAAACTTCCGGTGAATACATTAACTCAACCGTCGCAGGTGGCGTCAAAAATATTCCCTCATTTATAACACGTGCATTATAAGAATATATATTAATGCCTGGCTTGATTTTGTAAGTTGTCATCGTCATTCCATTTTCTGTAATCTCTTGATTATATGAATAATAATCATAGATATTTGAATCAGCATCATCACCAAATTGTTCATTTTGTAGGTTTTTGTTTATTGGGATAAGCCCAGAAGGAAGCTCATCATGCACAACAACATATTCTCTTTCTGATACCAAGCCTGAAACAGTTAACAAAACCCTAACGGTATCCCCAACATGCAAATTTTGCCCAGGATTTGTAATATTTTCATATACCCTATTTATTGTTAGACCCCTTGACACTGCTGAAGAATTTTTATCAGTAAGAAATTGCTTATTGATTAATGTGGTATAAGCGCCACCCTCACCATTCTTCTTAATGCTAAGAACTGAACCTTCTGTTTTTATTTTACCGACAGGGACAGAAAATTCATTCAATTGATTAAATTTTGATACATTATTATTCTCAATTTCCACCCCATCCAGAAATATTGAATACGAATATTGCGGATTAAGTTCAGTGTTTATTTTTGAAAAATCAACAATGGCCCTGATTGAATTAGCGGTGGCAAAAGTATTTGACCAATAATTACTCTTTCTATTTGTTGTTAAAAATCTAATTCCCCTTATTGCTATATCCTTATTTTGATTTGATGCAGTAATCGCCCTTATGGCAAGTGCCGTTGAGGCATCATCTGATCCAAAATAATAATTAAGTCCGGTCGTCCAAAATAAACCATCCTCTTGTTCTTTGGCCATTGAAATTAATTGTGATAACCCATTACTACTAGGATCAATATAACCATTACGAAGATTAGCCAGAACTCCCATTGCCAGAATGTCAGTTGTAATATTTTTGAAGTTATAAAGTTTCTCTTTTCCTTTCTGACTTGATGGATCAAGAATTGAAAGAGCATATACTTTTGCAAAAAATTCATCTCTCTTTACTGATTCTTGATCACGGTTTTGTTTGTTTTCGAAATTCGTAAAATCATCTTCCAAAAACATTTTTGCATTATCCAGCACAGATGAAGATACTGAAAAACCAAGGTTTCTAGATTCAACCAAATATTCAACAACATATGCAGTTATGAATGGATCAGAATTTTCACCATACCAACCCCAACCACCATCACCTCCTTGCAATTCTCCAAGGTGCTCCACGCCTTTTTTGATGATATCGTCAATATTTTTATCTGATATTGAATCCTTGAATATACTAGGATTCTTTTTTGCAATAACAGCGGGAACAAAACGACTAGTTGTTTGCTCCACACATCCATACGGATAAGTGACTAGGTATTTCATTGCTTCCGGCAGTGTGCCAAGGAGGGTTGGAGAAATTGAGAAACTCACAGTGGTCTTCTCCTTGTCTGCGTCAGGAGCAATTTTAATCTTATATTCTTGAGTGTTACCCTCTCCGGTCTGAACCTCAGTATCCCAAAATCCAAACTTTCTTACAGGTATTGCTCTGGTCACAATATCAGAAAAATTTTCTTGATTTGAAACAGCCGAAAAAGTCATCTTAGCCAATTCAGCCTCAACCATAGGTTTAATTTTCCAAAATATTTGTTTTTCTCCTTTTGAATCAATAGAAATATTTTGCATTTGAGAATCAATCTCAGCACCATCCATTTTGAAATCAACCTTAAAATCAATTTTATTATCAGAAAAATTATGCAATAAAGCAGACATTTCCATTACATCGCCAACTCGCATTATATTTGGCAACGTTGGGCGGATAATGACATCCTTGGAAACAATAATTTCTTTTTTACCCTCACCAACACTCGTATTCTCAGTATCGGAAATTCCAAAAATAACCCATGTGGTCAAATTATCAGGGAGCTTGAATGATATTTTCGCTATACCTTTTGAATTTGTTTTCACATATGGATTCCAATATGCGGTATCCTTAAATATCGATCTTCCATCATCATCACCGCCGCCGCCACCCTTTTCAGCCCCATCACTAATTATGCCCATCAATGAATGATTTCGAGTGGTATCATTATATCTTTCATACCAAAAAGCATCGAATATTCCTGATGATTTATTAGCAGCTAATTCAAAAATAGCTTTGTCCACTGCCCAAACGGCTGTTTCAGCAGAAACTGGCGCACCAGACATATCAGTCGTCTTCACTTCCACATTAACTTCATCGCCAGGCTTATATTTTCCCTTATCGGGAACAAATAACACATTTATTTTTTTTGATTTTGCCGATACCGCTATATTGACACTGGCAGAATCAAGATTGTCATAAGAAAATGATGAAATCGAAGCAAATATGTTCGGCATATCTGTTTCTATCAATGGAATATCAATTTCTGCAGAGTTTCCATCAAGATGAATTATTTGATATCTATTCACTCTTCCTCTTTCCAATGAAAGGAAGATGTCTCTGTCTGGCACATTAGAGGAAATGTTCAGTTTAACTTTTTCATCTGGATTATATTTATCTTTTTCAATTTGAATCCTCAAACCAGAATTTTCATTTCCCTCCCCCCAATAAAAACCTGTTCGATCGGATACCCAAATTGAAAAAGTCTTCCTCACAACATTTTTACTCTTGTCAGTCACGGAAACAGTTATTTCATATGATCCTGCTTTTGGTGCATCGAATAATATTTGAGCCTTTCCATCCTGATCAGATCTGGCTGAAGTCGATGGAAGATCCTCATTCTCTTCCTCATATTTTCCATATTCTTGACCTGGAACATCAACTTTTTTCCATGTTTTTATCTGAATGTCAGCGTTAAGCTGAATGTCTGCAAGTTTCGAGTCATCGTGCGAAACAAGACCAAGTCCCAATGAAATCTTGTCGCCGATCTTATATCCGTATCTATAGTCAGAGCGAAGAATAGAATATGATCCAGCATTTACGAGAATATTTTTTGCATCAAAAACTGGTATTCCAGACTCATCTGAAAATTCTGTTTCTACGGTAAAGATTCTATCACTAAATCTATCTTGCCCCTGAGATGTTATATCATTTCCAATCTTAACTTCGACACTACCGTTGGAATCCAAAACGGCCTCTCCTTCACTTATGGGGCTTCCATTATAGCCATAGTATTGACGATATTCATCATTATTTACACTATATTCGTAGTCAGAATAGTAATTATAATAATTCAATTCAGAAGAATATATTCTATATTTTACTTTTTTATTAGCGATAGGTTGACCTGAAAAATAATTTCCAGCAATTTTTACACTTAAAGTCTCACCTGAAATAATTTCATTCTTATCGCTACTCAAATCAATTCCATATTCTGGCTTTTGATAATGCTCAACACTAAAACTTGTGGATCCAATATTGCTATAGCGATTATTTTCTTCTTTATTTTTTTCAACAATTCTTGCTGACAAATAATAATTTCCCGTTTTTAACGTTGCTGGCAAAATAAAATCTCCAGCCACACTACCACTATCTGAAATCTTTAATTTCTGAGAATACACCTTTTCACTTTCATTTTCAGAATAATAATTTTCTGAAACATCGATTTGCATTTCACCATTTGGCACACTAAACCTTACGTCATCTTCATTGCGAACAATCGCTTTGAAATTCACCTTATCCCCAGGCTGATAAATTGGACGATCAGTGAATACGAAGAAGTCTCTATTTATTTCCTTTGGCGCAAATGCACCATATGAACCCCAATTTAAATACCGCTTATTAATCGGTAAAATTGCAATTTCTCCATCCTTTTTCATAAAAGCAACCTCCGACTTATCACTAATCTTAACCATACCAATTCCTTCACTATCAGTTATGACTGATTCAATTTTGTCTTTTTTTTCTGAAAAATTATACACATCAATCTGAACACCAGGCAATCTTTTTTTACTATTAAAATCTTGTGCCCAAAAGATCAATTTTTCATCACCATTGCTCACAATAGCACCAAAACGAGATCTTACCACAAATGCTTCCTGATTTATCCCATCCGTATTGACACTAACGAGCCATATTCCTACATTTGAATCAGGCAACGAAACCTTGAGCTCTCCACCCGATGTGACATCCCCAGAATAGGATGAGACCATCTTCATATTGTCAGTATCAGCACTTTCATTCAACTGTTTTCCGTCCTTATCATGTAAAATGTACTTCATCAAATCATCTACGCCGGCCCTATAAATAACAATATTAGCCGCAGTACTTTTATTATCAAAGAAAGTCGCCATAACTGAAGCCTCTTCATTTATTGTTTGCGAGATAATACCACCACTTCCATATGAATCCCTCTTTACACTTGAAATATTTATCCTGGTTGGCCTAGCAACATCATTATCAGTATTTGCTGCGACGGGTGTCGCAAATACAACATTTTTTGTTTCCTTGTTTTTGCCAATAAAAAAAGCGACAGAAGAAAAAATCATTATCGCCAAGAAACCAAATACCACGACCTTCTTTTTAATTTTCATAGTTTTAGTTTATATTTATATATATTTAAACTATAACATAAATTTAACATTCATAAAATCAAGCAAACAACTTGAAATTCAAGGAGGTTAGAACCAAAAAAGATGCTCCGCCGAGCCTAAATTTTTCTATATTTTTAATTGCACGGGCTGGGGCTTGTCTCTGCCCAAGGCAGACAGGTGCCAGCTGGTGGAAACTAATCTGCTGGAAAATTGGGAGTCAGTTGAGGCGAGATTGGAACGGGCAGTGGTTTTAATGAAATAAAAAAGCCATATAAGCAAACATGACTTTCAAATATCAAAAAGATTTTTTCTATTTTCCAATTTGCAATTCCAATTTCTTTAATCTTTTTTCAAGCTCCTTAATTTCAAAATGTTTTTCATGTCAACTGAAAGATGATCTATTTTTTCATGAATAGATAGAAATTCTTGTTGCATCAAAGTCGCCAAATCTTCTATAGTAGTAATTTTTTTGATTTTTTTCATGACTCAATTATATTCCCCCTGATTAATCTTTGTCAAATTTTGTAATCAAAAACGCAAAAAACGCTTTAGATAAGCGTTTTTATGCTGTTTGCACGGGCCAGGGCTTGTCTCTGCCCAAGGCAGACAGGTGCCAACTGGTGGAAACTAACTTGTTGGAAAATTGGGAGTTGCTTGAGGTGAGATTGGAATGCACGGTGGTGCTGCTAAAAATTTAATCTTTCAGCTTGTAATAAGTAGCTCTTCCCTTGCCAACCTTGACAACCATTCCAAGGTCAATGAGCTTTCGAAAGTCCAAATTCCTCGTCGGCTTGGCACGCTTTGTCAATCCTGCGTAATCCTTGTCGGTAATAAAACCTTTCTCTTTAATAAAATCAATTATTTTCTGATGATATTCTCTCAGAACATCTTCGGGTTTTATTGTTTCTTTTTCCAATTCCTTTGTCACCCGCAAAAGTTCATCTATGATTCCATCGGTGAAATATTCCAACCAACTCGTGAAATCAATTTGGCTAGCAAGATCATAATAATTCCCCAGCAGTCCGACTTCTGCAAAATATTTGGTTACATTGCTATTGTAATAATTTTCAAAACTGAACAAATTGAAAGTGTCTAGTCCCATTTTTGCCAGCAAAACCTTGGTTGCAAGTCTGGCTGTACGACCATTGCCATCCACAAAAGGATGCACAATCACAAATTGTCTGTGAAATATTCCAGCCAAAACCAAAGGATCAATTGTCCGATTACTTTTCTCCAAAAATTCAAACAACTCCTTAAGCATCGAAATCACCTCTTGATGATCTGGTGGCCAATAAATGGTTTTTCCAGCCCTCGGGTCATTAACAAAAACTGGCTCTTGCCTGATGTGTCCACAATTATGCTTTGCGACAAGTCCATCAGTAACCATTTGCTGAATCTTCTCGAGCCAATCAAGATCCAAAGAAATTTTTTCCGCTTTTATTAGCCCATCCAATTCAACCAAGGCTTTGTTATAATTCAATACTTCTTTCTCACTGTCACGAACAAACTCCGGCTTATTTTTGAGAATTCTTTTAACATCAGTCAGTGGCAAAGGATTACCCTCAATGCTAGTTGAAGAATAGGCTGAAACTGCGCGAGCACGACGCTCCATTTCCAAAAGCACAACTCTTGGAAAACTGCGACTATTGAGATCGGTAACGATTTCCGCTATGCGCTTTATATTTCCTAAAAGCCTGTTGGTTATGGTATATTTTGGATTAAACATAAAGTTTTTCAACTAATACTTATAGACGTATTTTAGACGATAATTAGACGATTGTCAAATTTAAGTTCAGTTTCCAGTAATTCAAAACATAAAAACGCTTTAGATGAGCATTTTTGGGCTGTTTACACGGGGCTATAGCTTGTCTCTGCCCAAGGCAGACAGGTGCCAACTAGTGGAAACTAATATGTTGGAAAATTTGGAGTCAGTTAAGATGAATTTAGAACGTGTAAACTTTCTCTTAAAACAAGCTTAGAAATTTCTTATCACTTCTTTTCACTTCTTTTCTTTATCAAGTCTATAGAGTGATTTTCCAGCAAAAAACAAAATTGCAAAAACTATGCATGTGCCAACTATTCCAGCGAGAGACTTTGCAAGATTTTCAGCATGAATTTCTGGGATCTGATAGTCAGGCATAATTCCAGCAACTAACTGCTTTCCATTTCCCAAAAATCCTTGCACCTCGGCAACCCTCTCCAGTCCATCTGGAAATGATGAGGCAAGCAATGACAAAAACCCACCGATCGCAATGGAAACAATAAAAACAAAATTCCATTTGTTATTTTTCATATATCTCTTCTTTAATATCCAAAACCTCCAATTTGTAATTCTTTTTCATCAGCGCAGAAAGAACTCCAACGGTAATAATTCCTTCCATAAAACCGATTGCAATGTGCGTCAAGGTCATGGCTGGCAAAACGATTGAAAGCGATTTTGTCCCGGAAAATGCAATTTCAATTGATACTGCAACGGCTGCAAAAACCACCGAAAGCCAAGCAGCCACAAAAACACTTTTCAAAAACACTTTTTTCAAATCCTTAGCACTCTTGGTGAGAAATTTGAAATAGTAATAGCCACCAAGCACACCGACAATCCACATATTGAAAATATTTGCCCCAAGTGCCAGGATTCCGCCATCTCCAAACATAAAAGCTTGAACTGAAAGAATTGCGGTCATGACAAGCAACGCCTCAAATGGACCAAGAATAAGCGCTGCCAACACTCCCCCAAGCAAATGACCAGAAGTTCCATCGCCAATTGGAAAATTAATCATCTGTGAGGAAAAAATAAGCGCACCAATTGTGGCCATCCGCCAAATTTTTTCCTTTCCGTACTTTGTTAATTTATTTTGAAAACTCATATCACTGCTTCCGCCGAAGTCTGGATATGTTGCCAGCTTAGCTTTAAGCACTGGAATTTTTTCCAAAAAACCACTACGGACTTTATTGAAAGCAAAACCAACCGCAGCCACGGCCGTTGCCATAAGACTTCCTGCCGTGCCATTATTCAAAAAACCATCTGGAATGTGCATAATTTTTTATCTTAAAATTGAAACTACATTTTTATTATATCATAGATTCGAAGCTAATTTTCCCCTATTAAAAACAGCCCTCCAAGGAGCGCTGTTTCTTTATGCGCGAGTGGAGAGAATCTTTCTCGCTCCGACTCGAAATCCGAGCGCTACACACAGAAAGCTTGCACCTGCGCGCTTCCTACTCACGCTCTTCGATTCTCTTTCACAATATAAATATATTTTAAAACACCCATCATTTGGGTGTTTTAAAATATATCTTGCACGGGCGGTAGGAATCGAACCCACGACAGAACTTTTGGAGAGTCCTGTGATACCATTTCACCACGCCCGCATATTCTTATTTTGAAATTTCATCTATTAAAAACATCATTTCTTCTCTCACCCTTCTTCCATAATATCTTAAACTGATACATCCCTGATAATCTTCTTTTATTCGCTTTCCAGTATTTGGCTTGTTATAAGGCCTTGTAAATTGAGCAACTGGTATTCTTGTTATATCTGACCAAAATTTAGTTTGTGTATCAGCATCATGATATTCATGAATATGAATCATAGGTCGAAATCTACTTTCATTAATTTCAAAAGCCTTTCTAAAATTATCAACAAAATACTTAACAAGCATCGGATCAGAATTAATAAAGGATAATTTTGCCTTTTCTGTCTTGCCTCCTTCACACCAATAAAGCAAAGCACAAATTATTTTCAAATCATTTTTCAATAACTTGCAACCATCAATACTCAACTTTACACTATTCAGAATATTTTCATCTTCCAATGCTATTCTATTTTTAACAGTTTCTTTTCCCCTATTCCTACCCTCTGTCCCCAATTTTTGAATTCTTTCTTTTGCCTTTTGAGATAGTTCAACATCCCTCAGCCACAAACTTGCTGTGCTTTTTGATATGCCAATTTTCTCACTTATTTCCTTAAATGAAAAGCCTTTCCCTCTTAATCTTTCTGCCTCTTTTTTTAATTCTTCCTTCATAAAAAATTAAACTAAGATTATTGGTTACATAACACCTAATCTTAGTTTAACAATAATTTGACTAAAGTGTCAAATTATTTCATTTCCTTATGATCGGTGTGTTTTCGGCAAAATTTGCAATACTTGCTGAGTTCAAGTTTTTCCTTTATCTTTTTCTTGTTTCGTGAAGTGTAATAGGTGATGTTTTTGCATTCACTGCATTTGAGTTTCACCAAATTCTCCTTAGTCTTTGTCGCCATATTTGTCTGTGAGGTACGAACAGCTACAAATATGAGCGTCCCGCACCAATTCTTTATTAAAATTTACAATTATTACTAACCTAAGCCAGAGGTGTTTCCGTGAAGAAAATTTTATCCAACCTCAAATTCTTTTCGGAATTTGGTGCTGGGTACGCCATACCTTTTAAATTTCCCTGAGCCGTTGTGCGGAATCGAACCGCAGACCTCATCCCTACCAAGGATGTGCTCTACCAACTGAGCTACAACGGCTTACTTGGTGGTGATGGATTTCAAAATTTACATTTGGGCAGAGAGTTCTTTCCGCGTCACTTTCTGCTGAAAGTTCCTTGCCCTGGGCAGCGCTGAATGCTCGCACACTCACATCCATCGACACTCACTTGTCTCGCCTACGCTCGACGTTCGCTCCTGCCCGTTCGAATCCTTTCACTATTCTATTAAAATTTAAAACTAATGCCCTTTAAGGGGCATTTGTTTTAAATTTTGGTGGGCAGAGAGTTCTTTCCGCGTCACTTTCTGCTGAAAGTTCCTTGCCCTGGGCAGCGCTGAATGCTCGCACACTCGCATCCATCGACACTCACTTGTCTCGCCTACGCTCGACGTTCGCTCCTGCCCGTTCGAATCCTTTCACTATTCTATTAAAATTTAAAACTAATGCCCTTTAAGGGGCATTTGTTTTAAATTTTGGTGGGCAGAGAG
>Ga0265593_1000742_pt1 | contig 16654 bp, 17 predicted proteins | sample saktaG_8_FD_190136 | JGI IMG/M metagenome (GOLD analysis project Ga0265593, IMG submission 190136) | Saline water microbial communities from Sakinaw Lake, British Columbia, Canada - sak_2011_5_24_36m | ecosystem: Environmental > Aquatic > Non-marine Saline and Alkaline > Saline ...
CACCAGAATCCCCGCGCCGCTTGTTGTTGACGCTGGATTTTGCCTAAGGCCGAAGCCATGCCAATCGACAAAATAACAAACGGCCGGCTGTTTGATCCTGCACAAAACTTGGCGGGTGAACCGGGAGACATTTATATTCGCGATGGACGCATTATTGCCGCCGACCCTACCCTTAAGATTGATAGGGAGTTTGATGCCACGGGTTTGGTGGTGATGGCGGGAGCGATTGACATACACAGCCATATTGCGGGAGGCAACGTTAACACCGCACGCTTGCTTCTGCCCGAACAACACCGAAATTTTATGGCAAGAAAGCTCGGTCATGCCTTTAGTACCGCCAAATGGTCAACCAAGGAAACAGGTTATCAATACGCCAAAATGGGCTATACCACAGTCGTTGAGCCAGCCGTGCTGCCCGCCAATGCCCTGGATGCCCATTTGCAAATGGCGGACATCCCCATTATTGACACGGCTGGCCTTGCCATTTTGGGCAATGATAATTTTTTATTGCGTCTGTTACATCGCAAAGCCAGCCAAGGGCAAATCAATGATTATGTCGCTTGGACTTTACAAGCAACCCGTTGCTTGGGGCTGAAAGTCATTAATGCTGGCGGCGGCGAAGCATTTAAACAGAATGTCCGCCAGTTTGGTTTGGATGATGAAGTGCCAGATTACGGACTCAGTTCCAGAGCCATTCTCCAAGCCCTACAGCGGGCAGTTTGTGAATTGCATGTTCCGCATCCGGTGCATGTCCATTGCAATAACTTAGGCATTCCAGGCAATATCGACACCGCTTTGGCAACCATGGAAGCGGCACAGGGTTTACCTATGCACTTGGCACATATCCAGTTTTACGGCTATGGCAATGAGGGTGAAAGGGGTTTCTCATCGGCGGCGGCCAAACTGATCGACGGTTTTAAAAAACATCCCAATATTACGATGGATGTGGGACAGGTATTGTTTGGGCAAACCGTGACGTTGTCCGGTGATGTCATTGCCCAATACAGCCGCCGTCACGATGCCAGCCCCAAAAAATGGGTGGTTTGGGATGCCGAATGTGAAGGCAGCGGCGGCATTGTGCCTTACCGCTACCAACCCGCGAGCTTTGTCAACAGTTTGCAATGGCTGATTGGCTTGGAAATATTCCTGCTAGCGGAAGACCCTTGGCGCTTGTTTTTTACCACCGACCATCCGAATGGCGCCCCCTTTACTTGCTATCCGACTTTAATACGTTTGCTCATGGATGCGGATTATCGTGCGCACTGCCTCACGGCTTTACACCCTGACGCGGTTGCCATGAGTTTGGTCAAAGACTTAAAAAAAGAATTTTCCTTATACGACATTGCCATTATGACACGCACAGCCGCCGCACGATTACTGGGACTGACCGATCGCGGCCATTTATTGCCGGGAGCGATTGCCGATATTGCCGTTTACCATGAACAGGCGGATAAACAAGCGATGTTTGCCTCAGCTGCGTTGCTATTTAAGAATGGTGAATTAGTCGTTAAAGACGGCGAGGTACTGGCAAAATCCGCAGGCCAAGCACAAGTCATCACGCCCGCATTTGACACCCGCATCGAACGCGACATCAAAGCGTATTTTGACCGTTATTACAGCTTGGCATTAAGCAATTTTAAAGTTGATGATGTGGCCTTTAGGCAAAGTGACAATAGCCGTTTTTTTGCCCATGCTTGCAATAGTGCCTAGCAGAAATGGTTGCGTCTGCTCTTATTTTTAACCTCATTTTTTTACCAGGACTTATCCATGACTGAATCCAACCAAAGTTTTCCCGTCCCCGTCACCATTCTGACCGGATTTTTAGGTGCGGGCAAAACCACTTTACTGAACCGAATTCTGTCTGAAAACCACGGCTTGCGTATCGCCGTGATTGAAAACGAATTCGGCGAAGCGGGTATCGACAACGACTTGCTATTTAATGAGCGCGAGCAAATCGTCGAAATGAACAACGGCTGCATCTGTTGCACGGTTCGTGGCGATTTAGTGCGGATTTTAGGTAATCTGTCTGCCCAGCGCGAAGACGGAGGTATCCATTTTGACCGTGTGGTCATCGAAACCACGGGGCTTGCTGATCCCGCCCCCGTCGCGCAGACTTTTTTTGTCGAGCCGGACATTGGCGAATACTATCGCTTAGATGCCATCATTACCGTGGTTGATGCCAAACATGCCCCGCAGCAATTGGACGAACATCATGAAGCCCAAGAACAAGTCGGTTTCGCCGACCGTTTGCTGCTATCAAAAACCGATTTGATCAGCGATGCCGAACGCCAGCAACTAGAAGCACGTTTGCGTTCCATCAATGCCCGCGCGCCCATCGCTGCCGCGCATTTTGGCGAAGCTGACATCAGCGAGATTTTGGACATCCACGGCTTTAGCCTGAACGCCATTTTGGAAATCGAACCGGAGTTTTTACAAGATGTCAGCCATGTACATGACGATGACATCCGCTCGTGTGTGTTCCGTACTGAAAAAGCCTTTGATGCGGCGCGGATTATTGCCTTTATGGATGTGATGGTGCGCGAATATGGCGTGGATTTGTTGCGTTACAAAGGCATTATCAATATCGCCGGCACCGACCGGAAAATCATTTACCAAGGTGTCCACATGTTGCTTGCCGATCATATTGGTATTCCTTGGCCTGCTAACCAACCTCGGCAATCGGTATTAGTGTTCATTGGCCGCAATTTGCCGGAGACGGAAATTAAAGAAGCGTTAAACTCCTGTCTTGTCCGTTAACGTTATCAGTCACTATGACAACAGCCACACAACCCGACCCACGTATCCCCGTCATTGTCTTAAGCGGCTTTCTAGGCAGTGGTAAAACCACCTTGCTTAACCGCTTGCTCAGCCATTACCCGCGCTCTGCCATTATCATTAACGAATTTGGCACGACACCTATCGACCAGCAATTGCTGCGTGAACATAACATGCCCATCAGCACCTTGGTGGGCGGCTGTTTATGTTGTCAAGTGATTGGTTCGTTAACGCCGTTGCTGAAGAATCTGCGGATGGCGTGGGAGGCCAAACCGGATAAGCCGTTTGACCGTATTTTTATCGAAACCAGCGGCGTGGCGAATCCTGAGCCAGTGCTGGATACCTTGCTTCGCGAGCGGTGGCTGGCAGCGCGTTACCGTTTGGAAGGGATGATTACCACGGTGTCGGCGGTAAACGGTGTAGAGATGCTAAGCCGTTTCCCCGAAGCGCAAGCGCAGGTGGCTTGGGCGGATACGCTGGTCATCACGCAGAGCGATTTAGCAACCAGTGGGCAAATCGAGGCATTGCTGACGCAATTGGATAAGTTGGCTCCGGTAACAAACCCTATACAAGCAATTCAGGGACTTATTGATCCAGCGTTAGTCATGTCCTTTGCTGGACTGGAGGGTTATCAGTTGAAAAATGCGTTATCAGTTCCAGAACACGGTTTTTACAGCGTCAGCTTACCGCTTGGCCAGCCTTGGGATTGGGAAAGGTTACGGACGATTCTGGAAAACTTGCTCACCTCTTATCCACGGCGGTTGGTTCGTTTAAAGGGCATAGTTACCATCCTTAATGAAGAGGAGCCGCTCATTGTGCAAGGGGCCAACGGGAGGCTGTTCCCTCCAGTGCGGATGCCTGTAAGGGCAGGGGATGACAGCCGTGGCCATCTGGTGTTTATTACTGATGGTGAGATAACAGGTTTACCAACCATCATCATGGGTTTAATGCGAATTGGGGGGAATAACAATCCTCTAAACTGAGCTGTGCCGCCTGGCCCATGCCCGGCGTAAATTCTATGACCTGCACCAGCCCAACCAGCGCCCAATGGCTTTGGAGGCGCTCAACCGTATCGCCACGCTCTATGCTATGGAAGCCGAAGCTGCGGCCTTCGGCTTCCACGAACATCAAGCCCTGTGGGCGGCGCTACACAACTGGCTAACGGAAACCCGTGCCAAGACAGCACCGGGCGGGTGCCGCCGCCAACGCATTGGATTACAGCCTCCGTCGCTGGCAGGCCTTCAGCCGCTATGCGTAAACCAAGCACCTCCCCATCGACAACAACCTCACCGAAAATTGCATACGCCCGATTGCCATTGGCAAGAAAAACTGCCTGTTTGCGGGTTCGGAACGGGCTGGTGTCCGTGCCGCAGCCATCCAAACATTAGTGGGTACAGCCAAGCTTAACGGTATGACCCCCTCCGCATGGCTGAAAGACACCTTGGAAAAACTGTCCACTTGGCCCAACAGCGGTACCGACGAATTGCTCCCCCTGAATCCGGCATTTCTTGAGGCCGTTAAACATTACAAGCACTGGCCATCAATGCGGTTGAGTTGGATGCTTACCGTAGATTCCGCAAAAAGCGCCAAAACACTTCGCATTTTACAAATAAGTTCCAGCATTACTTCGCAAAGGCCAGAAAATTAAATAAATCATAGTGACACGACATGACTAAAATAGGTAATCATTTGGACATGGCGCATCTTTGCCACTGGCAATGCCTTTTTCTGCAAATTGTTCCAAAAATACTTCGTTGTACGCTTGGAGAAATAGGCCGGCCAAGCCGGATGCTTAGCCTAGTCAAACGGCCTGCTTTAAAACGGGGGTGTTGGCATCCAAAAAAACAATTGGACGCTCGGCAACGGGCGTGAGCCGTCCAAAGAACGGAAAAAACGTCATCAAATCGACCCTTAGACGGGCGTATTTTTAAATTACATTAAATCAATCGCTTATGTAATTTCTACAGCTTTAGTTTAATTCCAATTACAACTTTAGTTTAATGAACGACCCTTTCAGGGTTCAAAAAAACCGAATATATTGTTTTCTATAATCATGACAGCCCTACGGGCTTAAAAGACATCAAGCAATAAACAAGATTCAAATGGGGTTATAAAGTTTGTTGAAATGGGCGTTTGAAGGGAAATTGGTGTAAATATGCAGTACTCTACAATCCCGAAGGGATGAAACGATTATAGAAAATATACAACAATCAAACAAAACCCTGAAAGGGTGAAATGATTATACATGCCATAATCATTTCACCCTTTCAGGGTTCAAAAAAACCGAATATATTGTTTTCTATAATCATGACAGCCCTACGGGCTTAAAAGACATCAAGCAATAAACAAGATTCAAATGGGGTTATAAATCATGGCGGGAACATTTTCTCAGATATACATACAAGTGGTATTCGCTGTAAAAGGCAGGCAAAACCTTTTGCAAAAACCGTGGAGAGACGAAGTGTTTAAATATATGTCAGGTATAATTACTGGAAAAGGACAAAAACCAATCATTGTAAATGGCGTAGCCGACCACGTTCATTTATTTATAGGATTAAAACCTGCAATGTGTATATCTGATTTGGTTAGAGATATTAAAAACAACACGTCCAATTTTATAAACGAAAAGAATTTCCTTCAGGGCAAGTTTTCCTGGCAAGAAGGGTATGGGGCATTTTCATATTCACATTCACAAATTGAACATGTTTATGAATATATACTCAATCAGGAAGAACATCATCGGGAAAAAACCTTTAAAGAAGAATATGTTGATTTCTTAAAAAAATTCGCAATAGAACATGATGAAAAATACTTGTTTGAATGGATGGAATAATTATTTAACCCCTTTGGGGTTTAAAAAAATGAATAAATATTTTCTATAAAAATCTCATCCTTTCGTGATTAAAACATAAATTAAAATGAGCAATAACACCGCACAAGAAACAGCAGAACAGTTTGAGCATGAAGCTAAAATGGCGAGGGCGGCGAAGTGTAATGGTCTAATGATTTTGGACAGCGTAAGCGACTAGCGCTACCGCCTATCCTTAATTTCCATCCTGTGATTTAGCATCTACCGACGCAACAGCAAACGGCAGTAACTCATTAGGCCAGGTTGGTAGTTTTTCTAAGGTATCTTTCATCCATTCGCTTGGATTTAAGTCATTTAGTTTGGCAGTACCGAGTCTTGTGCGGCTTATGTTCTTGTGGCCACACACCGCGCCTAGATACCGTATGAATAACGCCACGATAGCCTGCATTGCTTAAGGTGAGTGCCCAATCGACCATCGTAAATCCTGCGCCCATCAACAAACAAGACTCCGTTTTGAGTAATGCTTGCAATACGCCTTATTGCCAAGGATTACTAAAATAATAGGGGCTTTGATAAAAAACTGCATTGGCAATTATCGGATCACCAGGTGGAAAATTGCCTAACGCCAACACTACTTTTTGAACGCGTAAAGACTCAACTCAAAGCAACAACTATACCAGTAACTCTGCTCGACCTCGCTAGCCAAACAAAAAGGCTAGCTCTGCGGTTATTGCTTCTAAAACAACAATTATTGATGAATAAGTGTTGCCGTTTAAGCACCTTCAGTCAGAAAAACCTAGCGGCAAGTCCTTGTGATTGCCTGCTTCTTTAAGCATCGTTGCACTGGACGACCACTCATGAGTTGATAAGGCTTTCATGACTCGCTTAGTCTTAAACTGTTTCGCCTTAAGGTTTAAGGTGACAGCCAAAATGTGCACGTCTGTGCCCATAAATAAAATTAATCGCCTATAGGTATTTTCTTGTAAGTCACTTATTATTTACTTTAGCTACGATTTGTTTATCTTATGCTCATAATATTTCATTAATAATAACTATAAACACAATGAATTCACCTTATAAAACTATAAAATCGTTAGGCGTTATGTGCAGTGGCGGTGATAGCCCCGGCATGAACGCTGCTGTCCGCGCCGTGGTTAGAACCGCTATCGGCTTAAACATTGATGTCTATGGCATCTATAAAGGCTATGCAGGACTTTTAGAAGGTAACGTACAAAAAATGCAGATCGCTTCGGTCAGTAATATTGTGCAACGTGGTGGGACTATTTTAGACACCTCTCGGTGCTTAGAATTTTTTACTCCAGAAATTCGTCAAGAAGCGGCGCATATTTTATGTAGAAAGCAAATAGATGGGCTGATTGTTATTGGGGGTAATGGTTCATTTCAAGGTGCAATGGATTTACATCGTGAACATGGCATTCCTGTCATTGGCATTCCTGGCACCATTGATAATGATATTTCCGGCACTGAATACACTATCGGTTTTAATACTGCCGTACAAACTGCGATGGATGCTGTGGATAAAATTCGCGACACAGCCTCCGCTCATGCCCGCACTTTTTTAGTGGAAGTCATGGGGCATCGCTCTTCATGGATTGCATTACAGGTTGGGGTGTGTACAGGTGCTGAGCACGTTGTCTTAGCTAATGAAGTGATTGATTATGAAAAAATAGCCGGCGATATTAAAAAAGGCATTGAGCGCGGCAAAACATCATCGATTATTATTGTTGCTGAAGGTGAAAAAGCAGGCTTGTCTTACCAAATTAAAGAAGTGCTAATGAAAGACTTTAATATTAATGTTCATGCCTGCGTATTGGGTCATATACAACGCGGTGGAACACCCACAGCGTTAGATCGCTTAATTGCTTCAAAAATGGGCTATGCCGCTGTACATGCGTTAAAAGATGGCTTAGACGCGCATGTGACGGCCATAAAAAAGGGCGAGTTAACGATGGTGCCATTGGCTAATTGTCTGCAAGGAAAAGACGATAGCTTGTCGTTTGAAGTGAACTTAATTTATGCACTAGGGATTTAAACAAGCACCGTGGCTAGTAAGAGTTGTTGCTCTTGACCTTCGCCAAGAACAGCAACTCTTTCAAGACATCACGATACACCTAGCTAAATGTTTGTAGCTAGTGTGTGCTGGTTTTGTGCTGGGTAGCTAATAGATCTAAAATTTCTCTAAAGTGGTCGTAGCCTAAAATATTTAATACACCAACGTCTTCAAGTAACTGCGTGTAGTGCTCGGCGGCCTTGCCGCCCACAATCAAGGCTACGTCATGACCTATTAATTTTTTTAATCGCCTGAGCTCTCTAGGCAGTTGCTGATCATCAGTGGTAAAACTAATACTGATAGTGACTGCGCTGGCATTGGTAAACTTAACCGCAGCGGCAATTTCTTCTGCTGGTAAATTGGCGCCTAAATAGGTGACCTGCCAGCCTTTTAATTCAGCAATAACTGCTGCCAATAACGCGCCTAATTCATGTAACTGACCAATAGGCGTACTAACAATCATTCGAGGTGCGCCTTTCGGACAGGGATTATTGTTTCGTAATAAATAGGTCAGTGAACGAATAATAGAAGACGCCATGTGTTCATGCACGGGTCTTAGCTCACCGGAACGCCAGCGTTCGCCAATCACCGTTAATAACGGTGTTAATAAATGCTCAATAAAGGGTTCAATCCCTAATTCTACCAAGGCATTTTCAAAATGCGTTTCAAGTGCTCGGGCATCAAAAGCCAATACTGCGGCATAACATTTTTCTATGTAATCTTCCGCCAAATACAGACGATCACTGGTTTTAAGTGTAGGTGTAACAATAAGCTCAGGACAAAGATCGGCTTTTAAAAGCTGTTTAAGTTCTTCTAAGGAATATTGTGCAATTTGACTGATGCTGTGACCGTTACTGGTGGCCTGATTTAACAATTTTAACCGTGCAATATCTTGATCAGTGTAAACTCGATGACCTCCTGTGGTGCGTGTTGGTATTACTGCTTGGTAACGCCTCTCCCATGCTCTAACTAGATCAGATTTGACCCCAGAACGTTTAGAAACCGTACTGATTAAATAGCGCGATGATTCGTCAATCATATTAGTCATTTTCTTCAACATTTAAAAAATAAGGGTTATCCTAACATAGCTCTACAATAGCTTGACAATATTTGTACACAATACACTCTGTAGGCAAAAGACATAAATTTACAGCTAACACATATCTTACGGCTATCAACTTAAAACTGAGCAGCCTGTGGTTAAGCCTAACAACATGGCCATTCTTAAGTTGGTAGCACACATCACTAATACACTCGTTAGTTTGCTATTTTATGGCTATATTCACTAAGTTACTTTTATCTAAAGGGCGAAGGTGCAGGTAATTATTTGACTATAGCTAAGCGTGAAATCAGTGATTTCTTAATCACTCAAGACTCAATATGCCATCTTTAAAAAACTAGACAATTTTATATTTGAAAAAAACCATTTCCTTTTCTAATACAATTAATTTGCTAGGAAATTTTTTATGAATTAGTTTTAATATCCGTCTAACAAAATATTTACTGGAGATATTATCTATGTTACGAATCGTTCTATTTTTAGCGACTAATGCAGCAATATTAGTTGTTATCAGCATTATTTTCACAGTATTTGGGTTAAGCAATACCCTTGATGCACAAGGTATTAACTTCAATCAATTACTTATCATGTCTGCCATTATTGGCATGACTGGATCTGTTATTTCCTTAGCTATGTCCAAATGGTCGGCAAAACGAGCAATGGGCGTGATTATTATTGATCACCCGCGTAATGAAACGGAACATTGGTTAGTGGCTACGATTACTCAACAAGCTCAGCAATTAGGCATCAACACCCCTGAAATTGGTATTTTTGACACTCCAGAGGCAAATGCATTCGCGACAGGAATGAATAAAAACAATGCCCTCGTTGCCGTCAGCACAGGCTTGTTAGAACAGATGAACAGCCATGAAATTGAAGCCGTTATTGGTCATGAAATGACTCATATTAGCAATGGTGATATGGTAACTATGGCATTAATTCAGGGTGTGATGAATACTTTTGTTTACTTCTTTGCCACCTTAATAGGCACCTTTGTGGATCGTGCGATTTTTAAAACAGAGCGTGGCTATGGCCCTGCATATTATCTTGTGCAATTTATTGCACAACTAGCCTTAGGTATTTTAGCTTCAATAATTGTCATGTGGTTTTCCCGTTATCGTGAATTTAAAGCAGACGCCGGCGGAGCTAAGTTAGCAGGCCGACAAAAAATGATTGCAGCGTTACAAGCCTTACAACAGGCTCAGGAACACCCTGCTTTACCTGGCCAATTAGCGGCGTTTGGCATTCATGGTGGAGGTTTTAGCAAATGGTTTATGAGCCATCCACCGTTAACAGAACGCATTGCCGCATTACAGAATGCACCCTCAATTAACTAAACCAGCTAACTGCGACAATCTGTCACGCGACAATCTGCCACATTTTCTTTATCGAAGGATAACACTAGAATAGCACCAACTCTTGAGATGCAAATTGTTCTTCGGAATGTTAGAGTTTTATTATCCTTCTCTCCAACGGCTCACTTAGAGCCGTTTTTTTTGTCTGTTGTTTCTCAATCAAACGCCTTTTCTTGTGAAAAATACCGATATTTAAAATAAATCGCTACTTTTACCAATGCAATTAACACTGGCACCTCTACTAAAGGTCCAATTACTGCGGCAAAAGCCTGCCCAGACTGCAAACCAAATACCCCAATAGCAACGGCAATAGCTAACTCAAAATTATTACCCGCCGCAGTAAACGCTAAACTTGCCGTAACGGGATAGCTTGCGCCCACTTTTGCCGACAGCAGAAATGTACTTAAAAACATCACGACAAAATAGATGATTAGCGGTAAAGCAAGATGTAAGACATCGAACGGCAACGCAACAATAACCTCGCCTTTTAATGAAAACATTAATAATACTGTCAACAATAAAGCCACTAAGGTAATAGGACTTATCGCTGGAATAAACACCTGCTCATACCATTGTAAACCTTTAATTTTAACCAAAATAACACGACTTAAAAAGCCTGCTAAAAATGGAATGCCTAAATAAATCAAGACACTTTTTGCTACTTCCCAAATAGTGACTTGAACACTTGGCAGCATCTCTATACCAAAAAACGGCGGCAACACGGTAACAAATAAATAGGCATATAGCGAAAAGAAGAGCATTTGAAATAAGGAATTAAACGCCACTAATGCCGCACAATAATCATTGTCTCCACCAGCCAAATCGTTCCACACTAACACCATGGCTATACAACGCGCCAAGCCAATAATGATTAAACCTGTCATGTATTCTGGATAATCATGTAAAAACACAATGGCCAAGCCAAACATTAATAATGGGCCAATCAGCCAATTTTGAATTAACGACAATACCAGTACCTTGGTATGCTTAAACACCCTAGGTAAGGCTTGATAATTAACCTTAGCTAACGGTGGATACATCATGAGTATCAAGCCTATAGCAATAGGAATAGACGTTGTACCAAGTTGAAATTCACTTAAACCCTGAGTAAAACTTGGATTAACATAACCTATAGCAATCCCCACAACCATCGCTAATAAAATCCATACGGTTAGAAATCGTTCAATAAAGCCTAAGCGTTTCATTGGTAAGTTAGCGTTCTCGTCAGACATCAAAGCCTCCTCGCAACTGTGCTTGCTCACCAATATTATTAATTTCCTGAGCTAATTGTTCAGCGGTTAAGGTCTCTAAAGGTAAGCTCAATAGTTTATCTACCCGTTCTGCTAAAGCGTTAAACGTTTGCTGAAAGGCATCTGCACAGTACTCATCTGAGCCTATTACATGAGCTGGATCAGGCACGCCCCAATGCCCTTTCACTACGGCATTTAAAAAAATAGGACACACTTCTCCCGCAGCTTGATCACACACTGTAATGGCAATATCAATGCCCATGTGTGCAAAAGTATCCCATGATTGACTGAGATACCCTGTTGTGGGCAAACCATTACGCGCCAAGCAAGCTAACGCATGTGCATTGACCTTACCCGTGGGATGGCTTCCGGCCGAATAGGCCTGAACACGTCGCTGACCTTTTTCATTAATTAACGCTTCAGCCAAAATACTTCGACATGAATTACCCGTACATAAAATTAAAATATTAATCATTGCTCACCTATATGTCTATATTCGAATGTCCATATATTATAGGAGCAATAAAAAACTTCAACACTTATTTAGCCACGGTCGACTTGCCATCGCCTGAAGTCGCGCCCTGTCTTCTTGGATATGTGCACGTTGAGTTGTTTCTTGAGCAATCACATCAAGAATTTCATTAACCCAAGCAGGTAACTCAGCGTTAATTTGATAATACACCCACTGCCCTTCCCTACTATCCTGAACCACTTTTATTTGTCTTAGCAACGCCAAATGTCTTGAAATTTTAGGTTGAGACATAGCTAAAGAATAGGTTAACTCGCACACACATAAACGTTTTTCTTGATGTAATAACACCAAACAACGCAAACGCGTGTCATCAGCAAGGCATTTAAATAACTCAGTAGGTGTTAGCATTTTAGAGGTTCAAATAAATAAAGGTAACTAGCTTAACCGACGCGTGCATTTATTCAGCCGAACATTTTTTACATGTGCCATGAATTTCAAGTGCTTGACTAGAAACAATAAATTCTGCACTTAAGCACTCTGTCGATACGGCGTGCATGACCTGTGTTGCGGTGCGCTCCTCCACCTCCAAGCAATGTTTACAAATTAACAGTAATTGTTCGTGTTGCAAGCCCGAACAACGACAGCCTACAAACGCATTTAAACTTTCAACACGATGAATTAAGCCTTGTTCAATTAAAAAATCTAAAGCTCGATAAATCGTGGCGGGCTTCGCCGAATGTTGATAGGGTCTAATTTTATCCAGTAAATCATAGGCTTTAACTGCTTTATGCGTTTCCCAAATCAACGCTAAGACTTGTTGACGAATAGCCGTTAACTGCACACCTCGCTGCCCACACAATTGTTCTGCGGTAGTTAACGCATGATTTACACACGCCTGGTGGTCATGTGCAGGAACAGTCACTGTTGCCTCAGGAAAAGCGGGAGAATCAATCATAATAAGCGAAATAGATAAAGTAGATAATAATTAACTCGTACCCGCTGCCAGCCTTTAATTGCTAAGCAAACGCGCGTTTTTAGAATTACGAAAAACTAACGGTTGTTCGGTGCGAGAAGCATTATGTGCCGCATCAATTGCTTGTTCAATAACCCCATGATGGGGTGATTTACTGCACACTGGATCTGCTTGGTGCATATCACCTGTTAATAAATAGGCTTGGCAATGACAACCGCCAAAGTCTTTGCCTTTTTCATCACAACTGCGACATGGCTCCTGCATCCACTCGTCGCCTCTAAAAAAGTTAAAAGCCTTAGATTCTTTCCAAATGGCTTCAATACTAAAATCCTTAACATTTGGGCACTCAAGTCCAGGCAATTGACGCGCTGAATGACAAGGCAAGGCAACACCATCAGGAGCAATCGTTAAAAAAGTGGTTCCCCAGCCATTCATACAGGCTTTAGGACGGTCTTCATAAAAATCAGGCACGACATAATACACCTTCATTTTACCTGCTACCTTTTCTTTAAAGGCCTGCGCTAACGCTTCAGCCTGAATAAATTGGGCTTTGGTAGGCAATAATAAATCACGATTTAAATGCGCCCAACCATAATATTGCGTGTTAGCTAATTCTAAATAATCTGCCCCTAACTCTTCTGCCATCGCCAAAATATCCGCCATTTGATGGATATTTTCTCGATGCAACACCACGCACAACACCATCGGGTAGCCTTGCTTTTTTACCCAACGCGCCACTTGTTTTTTATCTTCAAAAGAGGACGTGCCGGCTAAGTAATCATTCAGCTCTTGACTACTTGCTTGCATACTTACTTGAATATGATCAAGCCCTGCATTTTTTAACTGCGTTATTTTTTCTTCCGTTAGTCCATAGCCAGAGGTAATAAGATTTGAGTAGTAACCTAAGACTTTGGCATGCGCAACGAGCTCGGTTAAATCGTTGCGCAACAAAGGTTCGCCCCCAGAAAAGCCCAGTTGCACAGCGCCCATTTGCCGCGCTTGCGTCAGCACGCGCAGCCAGTCGTCGGTGGCTAACTCGTTTTTATAATTGGCATAATCAAGTGGATTAGAACAATAAGGGCATTGCAAGGGGCACGCATAAGTCAATTCAGCCAATAACCAACGCGGCGGCGTAATCAGTGTCGTCATGTCAATCTACCTTTTGTTGAATCCATGAGTTTTCTAAAGCAACGTTTAAAAATGCAGTAATATCTTTGGCTAAGCCCGACGTCGCAAATTTAGTTTCTAACTCATCAATAATGTGTTGTACATTGCGCTCGCCATTGCAACATTTCAAAATTTCTGCCGAGCTCTGATTAAGCTCAACCATACCCTCAGGATACAAAATAATATATTTTTGCTGTGCTTCCTCCCATTGCAAGCGATGCAAGGGCGAAAATGTAATCGCTAAGTCAGGATGTAAAGTCATAAAATAAAACCATAATAAATAAGAAAACCACTACTTAATAGTGTTGTGGGTAACATTAAAATACGGCGGCATGGCATTGATATACGCCAGATACATCGCATCCGCCATACTCCACAACACATCTAATTTAAATTGCAAAATGTGTATCATACGATCTTGCTGCTCGCGCGTTTTATACCAATCTAAGGTAATCGCTAAACCATGATCAACATCACGCCTAGCTTCAGATAAACGCTTACGAAAATACTGATAGCCCTCCACATCCACCCAAGGATAATGCTCTGGCCAATTATCTAAGCGTTGTTGATGAATTTTTGGAGCGAATAATTCTGTTAAGGACGAACTCGCCGCTTCATGCCACTCTGCGCGTCGCGCAAAGTTAACATAAGCATCCACAGCAAATCGCACGCCTGGCAACACATGCTGCAAGGAAGTAATTTCTTCACGCGTTAAGCCTACAGCAATGCCCAATTGTATCCATGCCTCAATGCCGCCTGGATCGCCTGGATGACCATCATGATCTAAAATGCGCTGAATCCATAAGGCACGCGTTTCTCGATCTGGGCAATTAGCAAGAATATTGGCATCTTTAAGAGGAATACATACTTGATAATAAAACCGATTAGCCACCCAGCCTTGTAGCTGCTGCTTGCTTAGCTTGCCTTCATTCATTAAAAGATGATAGGGATGATGAATATGATAATAGGTTTCCATGCCACGCAATGCGGCTTCAAATTCTTCCCGTGTCCATGCTTGATCTGTTGTGCTGCTCATACTTATTCTCCTATAACTGCCGATCATTAGTGTGCGTTTATGGCTTATGACGCTCTTTTAAAACGCTAAAATTTGTTAACTCAATACCACCACTAAACTTAATTAAATTGTGCAGTATACCCGTCTACACCATGATTTCCATCCCATCGTAAGCCACCTCAATGCCTACAGCCTCAAGTTGTTTTCTTTGCACTGAACTTTCATCTAAAATTGGATTAGTATTATTTATATGAATCAGAATCTTACGCTTTTCACCTAAACTATTTAATACCTCCATCATGCCGCCTTCACCTGATTGTGGCAAATGCCCAATCTCCCGTGCTTTTTTATTACTGATGCCTTGCGTACACATTTCATCATTGGTCCAAAAAGTACCATCCACCAGCACACAATCTGCCTCAGTTAACGCGGCCATGACATGCGGTTCAATTTCCCCAAGACCTGGCGAATAAAATACTTTTTTGCCGGTACTTCGTTGCTCAATCATCACGCCAACATTATCGCCCTCATGCGGATCGTAACGATGTGGCGAATACGGGGGGGCTTTGCTTTTTAAGGCATGCGTTGAAAAACGTAAATCCTCTAGTTCTGGAATCTCAAAATACTGTCCATCGACAGGAATAGCATGATACTGCACAGTGCAGTAGTGTTCCAGCATGGTAAAAATGGGAAAACCACTGGTTAAGTCCTGCTTAACCATTTCTGAACAGTACACCTGCAACGGCTTACCTTCGCGTAAAATTAACAAGCCCGTGCAATGATCTATCTGACTATCAATTAGCATAATGGCTTTAATACCCGTATCACGCACCCCTTCTTTTGGCCAGCTTTCAGGAAAAGCTTCAAGCTGTGTACGAATATCAGGGGACGCATTAAGCAGCAACCAATTGGTATTATCTGTACTCACCGCAATAGAAGACTGTGTTCTTGGCTGGCCATGAAGTGTTTTATTGCGCAGTCTAAAACAATTATCACAATTACAATTCCATTGTGGTGACCCACCTCCTGCGGCTGAGCCTAGCACTCTTATTTTCATCTTTTTTCTCCAAAAACACTGAATTAATAGGCAAAAAAAAGGGGTTCATCAAGAACCCCTTTTTTAACAACAACACGCTAGAATTAACGGTTGTAAATATACATAGTGACTTCAAAACCAAAACGTAAGTCGGTGTAGCTTGGTGTTTCCCATTTCATGATATTACCCTCTGTTAGTGTTATATTTTATTGCCAGCTTGATCAACTAAGCTAATTGAAAGTATACGATGATCGTTTTTATTTCGCAACAGTTGACCTCATTGCACTGGCTAGTTAACCACGACCTTGTCACACACTGCGCCGATAATGACAGCGTTTTCTATTTCTGTTGATGCTAAGCTTGCTGAAATAAAAAAGCTTTAGCTGTTTTATTTCAATAGCTAAAGCTATTTAACCCCAACAAAAGCTTACTAACATCCTCTACAATCGTTGTAACAACTTGCTCTCTATGTTTGACTAATTTTTTTCAAATCAAAGCCCCATTGCTTAGGTTCTTCACGCGTGACAATGCTGTCTGGTGAAGTTGAAAGATCCAGTAATTCTGGGTAAATATGGGCATGGGAAAGAACTGAAAAGAAGACTTTGACAATAGGTTTTAACAAGCTGGCTTCGCTTTGCTCCATGACGACAGCCAAACGTCCTGACTTTAGT
>Ga0265593_1000743_pt1 | contig 16649 bp, 14 predicted proteins | sample saktaG_8_FD_190136 | JGI IMG/M metagenome (GOLD analysis project Ga0265593, IMG submission 190136) | Saline water microbial communities from Sakinaw Lake, British Columbia, Canada - sak_2011_5_24_36m | ecosystem: Environmental > Aquatic > Non-marine Saline and Alkaline > Saline ...
CGTACCAGTGATAAAGGACGGGTAATTTCAACTGTGTTCGATCAAGAGCAGCTATACAGTATTACCCAGTCTGATGTTGAGGTGCGTTAATGGCTGCCTCTAAGAAAATATTGTTAGTTGAGGGGGGAGTCGGACAAAAGCTTTTTTGAGGAAATTTGTAAAAAGCTATCATTGGACGCCTCTGTACTGGTTGCTCCGCCAATTGATTTAGGTGGTACGCATAATACAAAAGGCGGTGTATCAAATCATCTGAAAATTTTGTTACCCCAACTAGATGATGGTCAAATTAGTCATATTGCAGTCGTTGTGGATGCTGATTATGATCAGAATGGTGGCGGGTATCAGAGAACAATGGCGAATTTGACTAAAATTGTTGAGCCTTTTGGGTTTGTAGTTGAAAACAAGAGTGAAACTGTAAGCGGTATATGTTTTAAAAACACAAACGGGTTAGCCGACTTGGGTTTATGGATCATGCCAGATAATAAGAAAGAGGGGATGCTGGAAGATTGGATAAAGTCTTGTGTAAGTGAGTCTGAACAAGAACTCTTTCAACAGGCTGTTCAAGCCGTAGATCAAATCAGTACGCCTAAATTTAAACCCCATTCATATTCTAAAGCTGAAGTGGCAACATGGTTGGCATGGCAAAAAAAACCTGGACAAGGGCTTTATGCAACGATTGAAAATAAACTTTTGAATGATGAATATCCGTTGTTTAAAAATTTAGAAGAATGGATGGTTAAGATTTTTCCTTAATACATTACATCGTATATGGCACCAAGTAGGCACTAGGTTGGCACCAAGTACAAAGTCAAATCTAAACTATGAGAATGGCATGGTTGAGCCTATCATCCCCCGATAAACCCACCAGTTCAAAACAAAAATACCGACTCAAAAGAGATAATCGTTAATGGAAACAAGCCAATTACAACAAGGTATCGAAGCCAAATTTGCCACAGGTTCTTCTCAGGAATACCGACTTGTTTTCTGGTACGACCCTGAGCAGAGTTTTCAGGAAGTGCTTGCAAGTCTGGTTATCCCTGACGTGACGATATTAGATATGGCGGGGCGTTCGCTGTTTGAGACTAAAAAACGTATAGAACTGGACGAGCCTAAAAGTCGTTTTTTATTGTACTTTCCTTATGCCGAACCTGAACCGGATAAAGATTGGTTTTTGGATATTCGTTTGTACAGTGAACAGTTTTATGCCGATGCCAATTCTTTGTTGTTGAACGAGCTGGGCCTTTCTAAAATGTCCTTAAGAGCGCACCTTCGCAGTCGGCAAGAGTTCTTCGCCAATAAACAGCGCACTGCTGCACTCAAGCGTTTTATCACCGAAAACGAGGATGAACGCTCGTTGGATCGTAAAATGTTGGCGGTTTTGGTTAAAGCTGATTCGGCGTCGTTACCAGATATTTTGTTAAGCCTGCTAAAAGATTATAGTCTTGGACTTGAGGCGGAGGCCTTGCCTTTAATGGAGGCGATTATAAAATTTAAGCTGGCAGAGGCGTTATGGTTAAGTGTGGCTGAGGATTTTGCTTATGAAACTAAAGATCCCAGTGTGCCTGATTTTGTGCTTAAACTATTTTGCACAGAATTATGGAGCCAGATTGAGGGCGCGGAACGCGATTGGTTATTGGCTAATGTGTTAAAAAAGGCGTCGGGTCGGGCGACAGCGTTGGCTTTTATGGCGAGTTGGCGGGACAGTCGTAGTTACGCGCAGTATCACGATAGGATTTCTCATTTATTAGGTCAGCGTTTAGGCGTGGCTGATAAATGTGCGTCTTATCCACCGCAGCAGTTAGTTGATTGTGTTAGTTTTGAGGCGGTTGAACAAGCACTTATTCGTGGTTTGGTAGGTGCTTTATTGGATAGGTCTACGGCGTTAGATCGGTCATTGTTTGAAGGTATTTTGTCGCGGCGTTTGGTGGAGCATTGGTGTTTATCCAGAAAAGAATATACGGCTATTTATGAGGCAATGCGCAATGCAGAGTTGTTGTTACATTTACGGCAACGTTTTGTGGATGGCTTTCATTATGCTTCTGCCAAAGCCATGTATGAGGCTTATTTGACTGATGTGTATCAATTTGATCAAGCGTATCGCTTGTTTAATGAGCATGTTCAGACCTTGGTTAATGTGGGTGCAGAAATTCTTAGGCAATTGGCTGAGGCCATAGAGAATTTATACACGCAGTGGTATGTGTATGAAGTGGGTTTTGCTTGGGATACCTTGCTGGAGCAAGAGCAACGTTTAACAAACTGGTGTTTGCCGGGCATTGCTTCGCAGTATAATTTTTATCAGGACAGGGTTAAGCCACGGCTTGCTTCTAAGCAAACCAAGCGTATTTTTGTGCTTATTTCTGATGCCTTCCGTTATGAACTGGCGCAAGAATTAAGCGTTATGATCAATGGTGAGCAGCGTTTTAAAGCAGAGTTGTCTTCGCACTTGGGTGTGTTACCCAGTTATACGCCATTGGGTATGGCGGCGTTGTTGCCACATAAGACCCTTGAGTATCAAGTCGGCAGCGGCACTGTTTTAGTGGATGGTCAATCAACGGTTGGTTTAGAAAATCGCAATACGGTACTGCAAAACTATAAGGGCTTGGCGGTGAGCTCAAAAGAGCTGCTGAGCTGGAGTAATCAAGAGGGGCGGGAAAAAATACGCGACAGCGAAGTGGTGTATATTTATCACGATACCATTGATTTTATTTGCGATAAACAAGGTGGTGAAGACAGAACGCCGCAAGTGTGTCGCACTGCACTGGCAGAACTCAGTGATTTAATCGGTCGTATTATTAATCGGTTGAATGGCAGTCAGGTGTTGGTAACCGCCGATCATGGTTTTTTGTTTCAACAAAAAGCCTTGGCTAAGTCAGATAAGACGGAGTTGTCGCTTAAACCTAATGGTGCGATTGAGGCAAAAAAACGTTATGTCGTGGGTGAAAATCTACCCTCTAATGAGCTGTATTGGAAAGGCAGAGTGGCGGATACCGCAGGTGCTTTAGGTGCTACAGAATTTATAGTGCCTAAGGGGGCGCAACGTTTTCACTTTGTGGGCGGTGCCAAGTTTGTGCATGGCGGGGCGATGTTGCAGGAAATCTGTGTGCCGGTGCTTTATATCAAAGAATTGCAAAAAGAACAGGTCGCCAAGCATGAGCAACAACGGGTGGGCGTGGTCGTGGTCAGTCAACCCATTAAGTTAGTCAATAATATCGATAAGATAAGTTTTATTCAAACCGATGCAGTGGCTGAAGGTTTTATCGCTAGGCAATTAGAGGTTTATATTGTCGACAGTGCTAATCGGCTGGTGTCTAGTCGGGAAACGCTTAACTTTGATAGCAGTGCTAAGATGATGGATGAACGAACACGTGAAGCACGGTTGAAATTAGTCGGGTCGGATTTTGATCGTCATGCTGCGTATACCTTGGTCTTGGAAGAATATGAAACACACACGCGTTATCAACAGTATGCCGTCACCATTGATCTGGCTTTTCAAGATGACTTTTTTTAAAGGAATGAGGGTATGAATGCAGTTGATGAGGAATTCGACGACTTCGATGATTTCGACGAGCAATGCGCTGAGCTTAAGGCGCTGCGTAGTGAAGATTTAGACAGTTTGTTGAATAAATATTTTGCTGGTCGGGTGGTTAGAAAAGATTTGACTAAGCAACTTAAAGAAGGTGCCAATGTGCCTGTTTATGTGCTGGAGTATTTGTTAGGTATGTACTGTGCGTCTGACGACGATGACGTGGTCAGGGTTGGTATGGAGAACGTCAAACGCATACTTACGGAAAACTATGTGCGTCCTGATGAAGCGGAAAAGGTGAAGTCGCTGATTCGTGAGCGTGGCAGTTACCGCATTATTGACAAGGTCAGTGTTAGGTTAAACCAAAAAAAAGATGTCTATGAAGCCTACCTTTCTAATTTGGGCATTAACGATGCCTTAGTGCCGACGCATATTGTTAAGGAAAACGAGAAGCTGTTAACTGGCGGTATCTGGTGCATTATTACCACGCAATACTGTTATGAAGAAGGGCAAAAAACCTCGCCTTTTTCCATTCAAACGCTTAAGCCTATTCAAATGCCATCTATGAATATGGAGGAGATTTTTGAGGCAAGAAAACAGTTTACGTCTGATCAATGGCTGGATGTGTTGCTGCGTTCGGTGGGCATGGAGCCGACCAATCTGACCTTGCGCGTGAAATGGCATTTGCTTGCTCGCCTGATTCCCTTTGTTGAAAATAATTACAATGTCTGCGAATTAGGGCCGCGCGGCACGGGTAAGAGCCATGTGTATAAAGAATGTTCGCCCAATAGTTTGCTGGTTTCGGGTGGGCAAACGACGGTGGCTAATCTTTTTTATAATATGTCTAGCCGCCAAATTGGCTTGGTGGGAATGTGGGATGTGGTGGCTTTCGATGAAGTTGCAGGGATTCATTTTAAGGATAAAGACGGCATTCAGATTATGAAGGATTACATGGCTTCTGGTTCGTTCTCGCGTGGACGTGATGCCATTGAAGGCAAAGCGTCGATGGTGTTTATTGGTAATATTAATTACAGTGTGGACACGTTGGTAAAGACCAGTCATTTGCTGGCACCGTTTCCTGAAGCGATGATTGATACGGCGTTCTTTGATCGTTTTCATGCCTATATTCCAGGCTGGGAAATTCCTAAAATGCGTCCAGAGTTTTTTACGAATCGTTTTGGACTGATTACTGATTATCTGGCTGAATATATGCGCGACATGCGTAAACGCAGTTTTGCCGATGCCATCGATAAATACTTTAAGTTGGGCAATAATCTTAATCAGCGTGATGTGATTGCGGTGCGTCGCACGGTGTCTGGTTTGATGAAGCTGCTTTTTCCCAATGGGCTTTATGAAAAAGAGGATGTGCAACTGTGTTTGACCTATGCGCTAGAAGTGCGGCGACGGATTAAAGAGCAATTAAAAAAACTGGGTGGCATGGAGTTTTTTGACGTGCATTTTAGCTACATCGATAATGACTCGTTAACAGAGTTTTTTGTTAATGTGCCCGAACAAGGTGGCAGTCAGTTAATTGGCGAGGGTGTTACTAAGCCTGGTGTCGTGCATTTAGTCACTAAAGGCGTAACGGGTCAACTTGGCTTGTATCGTTTTGAAACACAAATGACGGCGGGTAATGGTAAACATTCTGCCTCAGGATTAGGTGCTAATGTTGCCGCTAAAGAATCGGTATGGGTGGGTTTTGATTATTTTAAAGGCAACTTAAATCGTATTAGCGTCACGGCTAAATTTAGTGAGCATGAATACCATCTCCATGCTGTTGAACTGTATAACACGGGGCCAAGTAATAAAATAAGCCTCGCCGCGTTGATAGCTTTTTGCTCTGTTTTAATGAACAAATCTGTTCAGGAGCAGATGGTTGTTTTGGGTGATATAACCTTAGGTGGGGTGACTAATCCCGTTGATGATTTGGCAGGTTGTCTGCAATTAGCGTTGGAAAGTGGGGCTAAACGCGTGCTGTTGCCGATGTCTTCTGCATCAGATATTCCCACGGTACCGGCTGAGATATTTTCAAAGTTTCAGATTAATTTTTTCGCAGATCCAGTGGATGCCGTTTATAAGGCACTGGGTGTGATGTGATAGGTAGCTAATTTTCATTAGGTCGGGTGCACAAGTGTTAAGCTAAGTGGCTACCAACGTAAAGAGGGGAAGAGTTAAGGGTTAAGCCGTTCGTGGTGAGCCTGTCGAACCATGAGCGGTTTAATCGTCCCTCCTTCGACAAGCTCAGGATAAACGGTCAAGCCTTGTTGAGTGCCCCGTGTTAAGTGGGTGGCCAGCTAAGTTAAGCATCCTTGCCGCAGTTTTAACGTAACAATGGTTGATTTATGAATACGACAGTAATTAATGACACGTCTTTTGCAGACTTTCTTTCATCAGAATTTTTGATGGGTAATATTGGGGCGCCTTTTGCGATAGGCTTGGCGGTGGGGTATTTTGTAAAAAAAATGTTGAAAACATTTTTATTTGTTGCGGGTGCCGTGTGTGTGGCACTCTTTGTGAGCGAGCATTTTGGCGTGGTTAGCATCACAGACACTGAATTACAATCTGCCGCGCAATCAGCAACGGCAACGGTTAAGACCTCAGGAGACTTTTTGGTTAACCGCTTATCCAGCATTACCAGTAAGGGCGTGAGTGGCGTTGCGGGCTTTTTTTTCGGGTTTAAAGTGGGTTAGTTAATTTACGCGGGGCGTTCTTGAACGCGCAGAGTAAACGTAACCGGGCCATTATTGACAAGTGCTACGCGCATGTCCGCTCCAAATTGACCCCAGGCAACTGGCGAATGCTGTTGCTTAGCCTGAGCACATAAATAACTAAATAACGCACGCCCTTGTTCGGGTGGCGCGCCTTCAGTAAAGCTTGGGCGATTGCCCTTATCGGTATTGGCGGCCAAGGTAAATTGCGGAATAAGTAATAAGCCGCCTTGAATATCACGTAGGCTCAGATTCATTTTATCGTTCGCATCAGCAAAAATTCGGTAATTTAAGAGACGTTCCACTAAACGTTCTGCCGTTTTTTGGGTATCTGGTTTTTCTATTGCAATCAATGCGACAATCCCTTGTTCTATTTGACCAAGCACTGCATTGTCTACCGTAACACTGCCGTTATTGACACGCTGAATTACCGTTATCATGCGTTTATTAGTGCGTAAATAATTCGCGTAACTTTTGCCCAGGGCTGTCTGCACGCATAAATGCTTCGCCAATTAAGAACGCATGAATACCATGAGCGTGCATTGTTTTAACGTCTTCAATCGTGTGTACGCCGCTTTCGGTAATTAATAAACGGTCTGCTGGAACCTGTGACTGTAATGCTATGGAGGTAGTTAACGATGTGGTAAAGGTGTGTAGGTCACGGTTGTTTATGCCAATTAAAGGCGTCTCTACACGTAACGCGCGTTCCAGTTCAGGTTGATTATGCACTTCAATAAGCACGTCCATCCCTAATTGTTTGGCAAGCGCAGCTAAGTCATGTAAGACGCTATCTTCAAGTGCCGCTACGATGAGCAAGATGCAATCAGCGCCCAGAGCCTGAGACTCATAAATTTGATAGGGATCAATCATGAAGTCTTTGCGTAATACAGGTAAAGGACAGAATTTTCTGACCATTTCTAAATACGCTTCAGAGCCTTGAAAAAAATCTTTATCGGTCAGGACAGATAAGCAGGTGGCACCGTTTCTTGCATAATCTTGAGCAATGCTTACGGGATTAAAATTCTCTCTTATGACACCTTGGCTGGGCGACGCTTTTTTTATTTCAGCAATGATGGCGGAGTCTTTAAGGGCAACTTTGCTTAATAAGGCGTGATAAAAGCCACGTGGTTTCTCAACCCCAGAGGCAATTTCTGCCAGTGCGCTGATGGGCATTGCGTGTTGGCGTCGAGCAACTTCCTCGGCTTTTTTAGCGAGAATTTTGGTTAATATCGTGGCGGGCGTAGACATAATAAATAAGTGTTAAGTGTTTGAGTAAGTGATTAAATCAGTGAACTTTTGCAAGGCAGCACCACTGGCAATGACCTCGCGAGCGCGCTCAATACCTGTGTGGAGTGTAGGCGTTAAATTCGCTGCATAAATAGCTGCCCCTGCATTAAGCAACACGATGTCCGTGGCGGCACCGGGCGTATTGCTAAAGACTTCGTGCATACGTTGCAAACTGCTTTGCGCAGTGAGGGCGGTCAGTGCTGATAACGGTGCACGTTGCAAGCCAAATTGTTCGGGCGTAATGGTGTAGCTGATAATTTGCCCGTGTTGAAGTTCGGTAATATGAGTGGGCGTAGCAAGGCTAATTTCATCCAAACCATCTTCTGCATTCACCACTAACACATGTTGACTACCTAATTTTTTTAACACTTCAGCAATGGGGTTAAGCCACTGCTGAGCAAACACGCCAATCAGTTGATTGGGGGCGTTGGCAGGATTCGCTAACGGGCCCAATAAATTAAATAAGGTACGCACACCCAATTCTTTGCGCACCGCAATAGTGTGACGCATGGCTCCATGATGTTTAGGCGCAAACAAAAAACCAATGCCTAGGGTATTGACTAAGTGAGCCACTTGTTCAGCATTTAAGTCTAAATTAACGCCCGCCGCTTCTAAAACATCAGCACTACCGCAGTGACTTGAGACCGAACGATTGCCGTGTTTGGCAACTTGAGCGCCTGCCGCCGCCGCTACAAATGCGCTTGTGGTGGAAATATTAAAGGTATTGGCACCATCTCCCCCCGTGCCGCAGGTGTCAACGATATGCTCGCCTTGAATAAGGACTTGGGTGGCTAAGTCACGCATTACTTCGGCAGCGGCAGTTATTTCATCGATACTTTCACCTTTGCAGCGTAAGGCAATAAGAAAAGCGGCAAGTTGTGCTGGACTCACCTGACCTGTCATGATGTCATGCATCACCGTGCGCATGTCAGCAGCACTGAGGTCATGCTGGGCTAATAATTGGGTTAATGCCTGTTGAATCATCATGAGCGTTGCGGGAGTAAAGAGGCTAAAAAAAACACTTATACATTCTGTGTCATTAAGAAATTGCGTAATAAATCATGTCCATGTTCGGTAAGAATTGATTCTGGGTGAAATTGCACGCCTTCGATTGCTAAGGTTTTATGTTTAACACCCATAATTTCTTCAATTTCACCAGCAGGGGTTTGTGTCCAAGCGGTTATGACTAAGCAGTCTGGTAAGGTGCTTTGTTGAATAACTAAGGAGTGATAACGGGTCGCGGTAAAGGGATTTGTCAGCCCTTTAAAAACACCTGTATCGTTATGATAAATCAATGAAGTTTTGCCGTGCATGATACTTTTTGCGTGAATAATGTCACCACCAAAGGCATAGCCAATACTTTGATGTCCCAAGCACACGCCTAAAATTGGACATTGTCCGGCAAATTTTAAAATAGTCTCAACAGAAATGCCCGCTTCTTTAGGTGTGCACGGACCTGGAGAGATCACAATTTTATCTGGAGCAAGTTCAGCAAGCGCTTCTGTGCTGAGTTGATCATTACGCACGACAATCACTTCCGCGCCCAATTCACCTAAATATTGCACTAAGTTATAAGTGAATGAATCGTAGTTATCGACCATCACTACTTTAGTGGCGGAACCTTGTGCGGGGGTAGTTAGTTCCTTCATCATTGTTGTTCTCCTTCTAAACCTGCTTCAGCCATAGCGACCGCCCGAAAAATAGCGCGTCCTTTGTTCATTGTTTCTTCCCATTCGTTGGTGGGGACAGAATCATAGACAATACCCGCACCCGCTTGAATGTGGAGGGTATGGTCTTTAATAATAGCCGTTCTAATCGCAATGGCGGTATCGACATTACCCGACCACGCAATATAACCAATAGCGCCAGAATAAATGCCACGCTTAATGGGTTCGAGTTCGTTAATGATTTCCATAGCCCGAACTTTTGGGGCGCCACTTACGGTGCCAGCAGGAAAGGTTGCGGCGAGTACATCAAAGGCATTTTTATCTGTCTGGAGCGTGCCAGTGACATTAGAGACGATGTGCATGACGTGCGAATAACGTTCGACAATCATTTTATCGGTGAGTTGGACGCTGCCAATTTGCGCAACACGGCCAGTATCGTTACGACCCAAATCAATCAGCATGAGATGTTCGGCAAGCTCTTTAGGATCGCTAAGTAATTCTTGCTCTAAAGCGGCATCGAGTTCGGGCGTTGTACCGCGTCGGCGTGTGCCGGCAATAGGCCGCACGGTGACGGTATTCTCTTCTAAGCGTACTAAAATTTCAGGCGAAGAACCCACCACATGAAAATCGTTTAAGTGTAAATAAAATAAATACGGCGAGGGATTTAAGCAGCGCAGCGCACGATAACAATTTAAGGGCGAAGCGGTATAAGGAATCGATAAGCGTTGAGACAGCACGACTTGCATGATATCACCATTGCTAATGTACTCTTTGGCTTTGCCCACAGCCGCTTCAAACCCTTGCTGGGTGAAGCCTGAAATAAAATCAGTCTCGTTGATGTGTTTGGGGTGAGGGTGTTTTTCTGGTTTAGCAGTGGATTCACGTAAGCTAATAGCGAGATGCTCTAAGCGGTTGAGGGCACCCGTGTAGGCGCGTTCTTCGGCTGGATTAGCGTGTGTTATAAGCAACATTTTGCCTGATAAATTATCAAAGACCAGAACATCCTCGGACACCATTAACAAAATATCTGGGCAATTTAAGGTGTCAGGTTTTTTTTGTTGCAGCGCTTTAGGTTCAATATAGGCAATGGTTTCATAGCCAAAATAGCCAACTAAACCGCCATGAAATCGTGGCAAACCTTCGATATCTGGAACAGAAAATGTGGCTTTAAATTCTTCAATCCAGTGCAAAGGATTGGCGTGCTGCTGAGAGCTGATGACGGTGCCGTTGTGTTCCGTCTGGATAGTATGGTCATAAATTTTTATCACGGTTGCGCAGGGTAAACCAATAATGGAATAGCGTCCCCATTGTTCGCCGCCGTGAACGGATTCAAATAAATAAGAATACGCGCCGTTGGCTAATTTTAGATAAGCACTTAACGGCGTGTCCAAATCAGCAAGCACTTCTCTGCTAATCGGGATGCGATTAAAACCCTGTTGGGCGTAATGATCAAATTGTTCTGGTGTCATTCAAAAAGGGAGGCGTTATTTTTAAACTGCTCAATGATAGTGGCGAAGATTATAACCGATACCTGCTAGATTGGCAGAGTCGCCATGCATAAATACAGTTTTTACAAGATAACTATGTGTTTAGCGTTTAGAGTAGCTGTGCTGCGGACGCTATTGCGCTAGCGGTAGCTCTCTTGTTAAATCATGAGTAAATTGATCGTGGATTAAGGTCTTTTGTAGAAGATTTTTATGGTCATTAATTTGTTCAGCAGAATAAGCGGCCAGCGGAGCAAATCCCCACACCGGCGCAGGCCAAGCACTATCAGTAGTGTATCTAACCACATGATGAATATGCAATTGAGGGACGATATTACCAATGCTGGCAATATTCATTTTATCGGCGTGGTAGGTTTGTGCCAATGTTTTAGCCAAGTACGTAGACTCCTCATTAAGTTGCAGCCGATCAGCATAATTCAATTCAAAGCTTTCGCGAAGATGTGGACGTTGTGGCACAAGAATAAACCAAGGAAAATAATGGGTATTAAGTAATAACAAACGACATAACGGAAAGTGACCTAACGAAATACAATCATGTTGTAATTGTGGGTGCAGAACAAAGGAATCAGGCATAGGTATATTAATAAAAAGTAGTGACGAGAAGTGCTGAGAACACGCCGCAGCGTTGAGTCCAAAAAACGGTGTATGCTGTATCGTTAATTGCTTAAGATTGTCATTTTAGCATTTACAATTACCTTTAAACGTATGTCGTATGAGATCCTTTTAAAGGAAAAAACAGTTACTTGAATAACACCCACTAAACACGGTAAGTTAATCCAGTTTAGTTCCCTAATAAAACGATCAGTTCTGTGCTATTCGTACTAATAATAAAAACGAGGATTCTTATGTCAGTTACCAGCCAAGCTGTACCTTCTGCGCCAACGTTGGCGTGGTCTATTTCTTTTCGTGTGTTGTTAGCGCTGTATCTTATTATTCCTGCCTGTGTGCTGTTGCAGTGGTGTGATGTAGGTTTGTGGAACGGATATTTAAAAACTCATTTACCCAGTAGTCCAAACCATTTTTTATTGTTTCAAATTTTATTTGGTACGCCGCATATTATTGCCAGTGCCCTAATTTTAGTGACCAATGCCGAGTATCGGCGGCAGTATCGACGGCATGTGGGTGGCTTAACGTTGGTGTTGTTAGTGGTGTTTGGAGTGGGCAGTGTGTTTATTCCTTACCGTGTATTTTATGTTTTTGTTGCGGCGTGGACGGTTTTTCATGTGCTTAAACAACAGCATGGGCTTGCGCGGGGGGTGTGTAAGTTACCGACGTGGGCGTTTTATTTACTGTTGGGTTTAAGCGTAATGACAGGTCTGCTGGTGTATATCGGGATTTTTTTAAAGAATAGCTTAGGCGTGCAAGAAACAGAGTGGTTAAAACATCTGGCAGGTAGTGGTTGTGTGGCTTTATTTTGTACGGGCTTGTTATGTCAACGCATGCTTACTACGGCGCTGGGTAAATGGTTTTTGTGGGCCAATATTTTATTGGTGATCAGTAGCTTTTATTTTTATGTGCAAGACTATTATTTTTTCGCCATTTTAGTGCCGCGCTTGGTGCATGATGCCACGGCGTATATTTTTTATGTTACCCACGATCATAATAAACATGCAGTGCAGCCACAAAATACTTTGTATCGTTGGGCAAACTCTCTGCATATTCCTATTATTTTGGTACTGCCAGTGCTGTCGTTTACCTTAGCGTTTGTTTTGCAAGCTTATGGTGACACTATGGTGACGCTGGCTACGCGTTATCTTTTCGATGTACAGCTTAATAAAGCCGTAACCATTGGTGTGTTGGGTTATTTGGCATTGCTGCATTATTACTCTGAAGCCTTAACTTGGCGGCAAGGTTCACCCTATCGACAATTTATAGCGTTTACAAAGTAAGCGCGGTGATGCTTTGGGGTTGGGTAAGGCAGGTGAGGGGGTCGTCTGTTGTACAGCAGTGCAGTAAGCTAATGCGTTTTTGCCGTGCGAGCTGGCTTAGTGTGTCGACGCGTTGAGTAAACTGCTGTTGATAGTTGTTTAAGGCGAGAGTGTCGTCGGCATCGATTAAGAGCGTGCGCAGTTCATCGGTAAAATGAAATTGCCCTTGACTAGGTAGTTGGCGTTCCAGTGGGTCGTAGATGAATAGCAGCGCGACTTCGCAATGGTGACTAAGGTTAATGATGTGGGTGAGGGTTTTGTCAGTAAGTCCCCTAAAATCACTTAAGATGTAAACCAAGCTGCCAGGGTGCGCGTGGTGCGTTAGTCTGGCCAAAGCGTGGCTTAAATCAAGGCGTGTTGTGGGCGCGGGAGTAGGTTTACTGAGTGCGTTTAATAATCGCAATACGGCACGTTGACCATTTTGTGGTTTAAATTCTAGGCATTGTTGTTCAGAAAAAAGTTGTCCGCCGATGCGATCGCCGTGGTGATGGGCTGACCAAGCAAGCAGTGCTGCAAGTTTCGCCGCTTGAACTGATTTAAATACGCCTCGCGTGGCAAAGTGCATGGCGGCGCGATTATCAATAGACAAAAAAATCGGGCGTTCACGTTCCTCTTTAAAGACTTTGGTGTGCACTTTGCCCGTGCGTGCCGTCACGCGCCAATCAAGGCTACGAATATCATCACCTGGTTGATAGAGCCTTGATTCATCAAAGGCCATACCGCGCCCTTTAAAATGCGCGTTATATTGACCGCTTTGTCGGTTCGTGGCGGGTGCTTTTTTTTGTTTAATAGAGGTGCTAACTTTAGCTAAATCAATCAGCGATTTTAATGAAATGCTGACGCGTTCTTCCGCTGTGTGCTTGGTGGACGAGGCATTTGTTTTCATTAAGGTACCGCTACTCTAGCCAGTAATTCTGAAATCACATAATCTGCTGTAATCCCTTCTGCCTCGGCTTCGTAAGATAAAATCAAGCGGTGTCGTAAGACATCGTAGGCAAGGTCTTGAATATCTTCAGGCGCAACAAACTCACGTTGGGCAAGCCAAGCCTTGGCGCGTGCGCAGCGATCTAAGGCAATGCTGGCGCGTGGACTGGCACCAAATTGCAACCACGACGCAAGGTCTTTTCCATAAACGGCAGGTCGTCGCGTGGCGAGCACAAGTTGTAATAAATAATTTTCCAGATTTTCGGCCATGTAAATGTTTAGCACTTCTTGGCGTGCCGCAAAGAGTATGGCTTGGCTAAGGGGCTCAAACTCGGTATTTTGCTTGGGTGTGTGCGATTGCAGAGCTTCTGCTCTGACTAAATGCAGTATTGCTTTTTCATGAACGGCATCGGGATAATCTACGGTTACATGCAGTAAAAAGCGATCCAATTGCGCTTCTGGTAAGGGGTAAGTGCCTTCTTGTTCAATGGGGTTTTGGGTTGCCATCACCATAAATAAGTCAGGTAAAGGGTAGGTCGCTTTTCCCACAGTAATTTGTCGTTCTGCCATGGCTTCAAGTAAGGCGGCTTGCACTTTTGCTGGTGAGCGATTGATTTCATCTGCCAAAATTAAGTTGTGAAATAACGGGCCCTTTTGAAATTCAAAGCTGCCCTCTTGAGGACGAAATATTTCTGTGCCAGTTAAATCGGCGGGTAATAAGTCTGGAGTGAATTGGACGCGATGAAAGTCAGCATCAATGCCTTTGCTTAAGATATTAATCGCTCGCGTTTTGGCCAGTCCAGGTGCGCCTTCAACAAGGATATGCCCATCTGCGAGCAAGGCCACGCACATGCGTTCAATTAAGCGTTCTTGTCCAATGATGTGCTGGTTAATATAGTTTTTTAAATTGAGTACCGCAGTTTGTGTGGTGCTGATATGTGTTTTTTGAATGGATAGGTTCATTTTAACGAGATCAGTAAGTAAGTTGTAAAGGGTGAGCAGTAAGGTAAGTGTTACAGTTCACGCGTGGAGCTGAAGGTGATTTCTGGCCAACGTTCTTCCGTTAATTGTAAATTTACCCGACTTGTTGCTAAGTATACGAGATAGCCGCCACCGTCTTCGGCGAGGTTATCAAAGGCTTTTTTCTTAAATTCTTCAAGTTTTGTGGCGGATTCTGCACTGACCCAGCGGACGGTAGAAATGCCAATCGTATCGTAAACGCATTCCACATTGTATTCGCCTTTTAGGCGAAAGGCGGTGACATCAAATTGTAAAACACCCACGGCACCTAAGATAAGGTCATTATTTTTAAGTGGTCTAAACAACTGCGTTGCGCCTTCTTCGGTTAATTGAATCAAGCCTTTTTGGAGTGCTTTGGCACGAAGTGGATCTTTTAAGACGACGCGGCGGAACAACTCTGGGGCAAAATAAGGAATGCCACTGTATTTTAATGTTTCGCCTTGGGAAAACGTGTCGCCCACCTGAATGGTGCCATGATTATGTAAGCCGATAATGTCGCCAGGGTAGGCTTCTTCAACAGCTTTACGGGTATCTGCCTGAAAAGTGATGGCATTGGCAACTTGAATTGATTTGCCTAAGCGGACATGGAAGACTTTCATGCCTTTATCAAATTTTCCTGAGCATACGCGCAAAAAAGCCACTCTATCTCGGTGTGCAGGATCCATATTGGCTTGAACTTTAAAGACAAAGCCAGAAAACTTTTCTTCGTTAGGATCAACGTTACGTTGCTCAGCTGCACGTGATTTAGGTGCGGGGGCAAATTCAGCAAAGGCGTCGAGAAGTTCTAAAATACCAAAGTTATTAATGGCTGAGCCAAAAAAAACTGGGCTAAGATGACCATTTAAGTAGTCTTCAAGCACAAATTCGTGGCTTGCACCTTTAACTAATTCAATTTCATCGCGTAATTCTGAGGCTTGGTCGCCAAGTAACGTATCTAATTTGCTGTTGTGCAGACCTTTAATAATTTCTGCTTGGGCAATTTTGCCGCCATGTTGTGCACTGAATAAATGAATTTCATCTTTATAAAGATGGTAAACGCCTTTAAAGCGTTTACCCATGCCGATAGGCCAAGTGATAGGCGCACATTTTATTTTTAGGACATTTTCAACTTCGTCCATGAGTTCGATAGGTTCACGGCCTTCGCGGTCAAGTTTATTGATAAACGTTAAGATGGGGGTGGCGCGTAAACGACAGACTTCCATTAAATTAATGGTGCGTTCTTCTACGCCTTTGGCAACGTCAATGACCATTAAGGCAGAGTCAACGGCGGTTAAGGTGCGGTACGTGTCTTCAGAAAAATCCTCATGCCCCGGCGTATCCAGTAAATTTATAACACAGTCTTGGTGTTCAAATTGCATGACCGAGGTGGTCACTGAAATACCCCGTTCTTTCTCCATTTCCATCCAGTCTGAGGTGGCATGGCGTGCCGCTTTTCTGCCTTTAACTGAGCCGGCGAGCTGAATGGCACCGCCAAATAATAAGAGCTTTTCAGTGATGGTGGTTTTCCCCGCGTCAGGGTGGGAAATAATAGCGAAGGTGCGCCTACGCTCAAGTTCTGATCGTGTGTGTGACATGGATGCTGGACAGGTGATAAAACAAGAAGTCAGTATGAGACCACGAATTATAGCTGAAATCAGTAGACTCAAGTAGAGCTTTAGCGTGGGTAACAGCAATTCTCATTATGGCAGGTAACGTCAAGGTGGTGTTCAATAGTCTCAGCCGATGTAATAGTCGTCATGGGCGCACGCACTAACAGCCGTGCCTAAGCAACACACTGACCAATGAATGCGTTTTTCTGTTTAGTAAAAATAATATTTTTTAGAAAAGCTTAAGTGTGACGTATATTTTGGCAAGCCATTCAAAAACAGATTAACTTCTTTCTGGAAATAGTTGACTATTACAACTTTACATAATGAGTGCTATTAAGTTTGCTACCAAATTATCTTTTGAAGGAGGTTGTGGTGCGATTAAGTGCGTGTGGGGATATTAATTATTTAAGGCTTGCTGTGTGTGTGCGTATCGGTTCGGGCGTATGGCAAAAGCAAGTGTGTCTACGAGTGATAGGTTTTGTGTTGGCGCTTGTTGGG
>Ga0265593_1000747_pt1 | contig 16599 bp, 19 predicted proteins | sample saktaG_8_FD_190136 | JGI IMG/M metagenome (GOLD analysis project Ga0265593, IMG submission 190136) | Saline water microbial communities from Sakinaw Lake, British Columbia, Canada - sak_2011_5_24_36m | ecosystem: Environmental > Aquatic > Non-marine Saline and Alkaline > Saline ...
CGTCACCAGTACGTTTTCTACGCCGGCGATTGAATTCGCGGCAACGGGGTAAAGGCGGGCTATGTTTTCGCGCAGCGCAGGAATGCCATTGACATGGGGGTAGTTGATGGTGGTAGCCAACAGTTCGTCAATGGACAGTGGGCCGTTGGCCAGCAATTCCTCCAGCGTCAACGGATGGACACCGCTTTCAACGAGATTAAACTGGGCAATTTTCTCCCACTTGGATTGGATGACTTCAAGGTCAAACGGTATGAATGGCATTTTTGGTTTCCGCATAGACATGTATTTTTCGCTTGACAACTTACGGTAGACTTTATCGGGAACCCACTTAGTGACCCCGCCGTTGCTGCATTAGCAGAAAGTTTCCGATAAGGTCTAGTATTATAAACTAACCTCATGATTGCCGTGTTGACGAGCCATATGTTTAATAATGATTTATTAACAGCCTTTTTTGCGTTGGGCGCGGCACTCGCCTGGGGATGTGCTGATTTTGGCGGCGGACTGGCATCAAGGCGGCACGATGCGCACAGTGTCGTGATCGCTGCCCAGCTAATCAGCCTTGCCCCCTTGCTGATTCTGGTCGTGTCATTTGAATGCGTGATGCCTAAAGGCTCAGATTTGTTATTTGGTGGCCTAGGCGGCATGGTTGGCGTATTTGGCCTGCTCAATCTCTACCAGGGATTGTCCGTAGGCCGGATGAGTGTTGTCGCGCCACTGGCGGCCATCATTGCCAGCGCCATTCCTGTGCTAGTTGGCATTTTGACCGACGGATTGCCGACGCACATTCAACTGGCGGGATTTGCCCTTGCACTGATAGCCGTGTGGTTTTTATCCAGTGACGGGAAACGACTTGAGGCCACGGCGGGTGAATTACGCTCCGCCATAATGGGCGGCATTGGGTTTGCCGCATTTTATGTGTCCTTAGACAAGGTAAGCGGCGAGACTATCTTATGGCCAGTTTTGGCAGCTCGCGCCGCATCTATCGTCGCGCTATCGGTTTACACCCTTAGCCGTCGCCATTGGCTGGCCCCGCCAAGGTCGTTGCTCCCGCTTATAGTGCTAACAGGCTTGCTGGACACGGCGGGCAACTATTTTTTTACGATGGCGGCACATACTGGCCGCTTGGATATCGCCACCGTGGTATCCTCGCTTTATCCGGGCATTACCGTCATGCTTGCCCTGGTCATCCTTAAAGAGCGCCTTAAGCTGAATCAATGGTTCGGCGTACTAGCTGCGTTCGTTGCCATCGCCATGATTACTCTTTAGGATTTGGCTAAAACAGCATTCCGTGTGAATTTTCGGCATTATGGAGCCATTTTGCTTTCGGCATAAAGGAGCCAGTGGATTTTCGGCGTAATGGAGCCAGTGGATTTCCGACATAAAGGAGCCACTTCAACTTTAGTCAGTGGCTCGAACTTTCATTAATCGGTTATCCTCACGGCTTTTTTTGCCGGAGGTGGCCTACGACTAATCGGAGGTTTGAGATGTATCACTATAGACAGATCCTGGTGCGGATGCGCCAGGGGGATTCCGACTGGGAGATTGCCCGGTCCAAGACCATGGGGCGCAAGAAAGTCGCCCATGTGCGTGCGGTGGCGACCGAACGCGGCTGGCTGGCACCCGGTTCGCCGCTGCCCGATTCGAATGGTTCGGCGGGATCCCGTGCCGCCTGATCATCGACAACCCCAAGCGCGCCATCACCCGGGCGTGCGTCCACGACCCCGAGGTGCAGCGCGCCTATGCCGAGTGCGCGGAAGGTTACGGGTTCCGCATCGACCCTTGCCCGCCGCGCGACCCGCAAAAGATAAGGGATCGTCGAGGCCGGCGTCAAATACGTGAAACGCAGCTTTCTGCCGCTGCGCGAGTTCCGCAGCCTGGCCGATGCCAACCGCCAGGTGGCGGAATGGGTCATGGCCGAGGCGGGCAACCGCGCTGCCACGGCACCACGCGGGAGAAGCCGCTGACCCGCTTCCAGGAGGCCGAGCGGGCCTTGCTCCGGCCTTTGCCGGACGTGGCACCGGTGCTGGCGGTGTGGGCCAAGGTCAAGGTGCATCGCTAGCACTAAGTCCAACATGACAAATGCCCGTACTCGACGCCCTTCCGCCTCATAGGGCAAGACTTGTGGCTCAAGGCGACCGGAAGAGGAGGCGGGGAAGTTGCCATCGAAGCCGGGCGCGACCTGCTGGGCGAGATGGAAATCTCCGCCCGGCTGATGATCACCGGCGGCGACGCGCACGAGGACGCGAGGCTCACCCGCGCCGACCGCTGGCTGATCCAGCAGGCCATCCTAGTCGCGGTGGGGCAGGTTAAAAATTCAGGCCGGGGTCAAGTATTGACGGAGGATGTCGCCCATGCCTTGCGGGCGATGGCAACCGAGCGCCCCAACGAACTCAAGGACATGGCCGACGCCTTGGGGCATTTCTGCACGCCGGGCAGCCTCGCCGCGCATTTCTTCAACCGCCCCGGAAAGCTCTGGCCGGATGCCGACGTGACCACAACGAGATGGGCGTTCGCCTAAGGACGGCTACGGGGAGTGGCCTATGTCAGCCTGATGAACCACATCCATCGCGCCAATCATGCCATCGGCGGTATTGAGCGGGATTACTTTCGCCTTTCGACACCGTTTCGGGAATCATCCTAAAGAGATCCCGAAGGTGTTCAGGAACATCATCAAGTGACTCATCGGGATCTCTAGGTCTAGCAATTCCCAAGCTGACGCTTCAGCGTCAATCGAGATTACGACCTCAAAGATAAAATAATAATTGTGTTTTTTATTGCTACTTGGCCTTCGAAATCCTGATTTCAGTCTTAAGTCAGAGATACCTACAAAGGTGAATGAACCAGGGAATAAGTCCAACACATTTTCAATGATATTGGAAACGGCTATTCCCCACTCATTATATGGGTCATATGTGATAAATGCAGCAATCAAATCAATGACGATATCTGATGATATATAAACTGAAAGCTCTAGGTTCTGTGGCAGGAGATCAGGCGATACGTTCTCGTTCAATAGTGAGTATATAGAAGAGTAAATAAGGAGATTTGCGCCATGCTCCTTTACTTCATCACCAAGCTTTTCTAAACCGAAGGCTTTCTTTTCGTTATGGGGTTTGATCGGATTGGGCCAGCAACGCCTTGAGCCGTTCAATTTCCTCTTGCAGAGATTGCTCGCGCTGCAATGCGGCTTCCCTGTCTCGCAACGCGGCTTCCCTTTCTTGCAAAGCCGCTTGTTTTTCCATCCGCTCCCGCTCTAAATCCTGTTGAGCCTGTTCCATCTCCCGCTTAATCTTCTCCATTTCCCGCTGATCCTCCTCCCTCTCCACTTCAATTGTACGTTGCTCGCGCAAGTAATTTTGTCGCGCTTGGTAAGCGTGGTAGTCGCGTTCTTTCTCGGAAAAAAGTTTCAAGGTGTTCATGGCTTGCCTCATTTCAGTCGTGTTCATCGCCTAGATGATGAAAGTGGCGCAACATTTGCCCGAACCCTGAGCGCAAACTCTATCCCAATCACGAAGGAATATCCAATTGAAACCTTTAAAACCTCGTTTCCCCATCCTGCTGCTGTTGGCCGGGATGGGCCTTGCCTCCACCGCCGAAGCCGAGCTGCTTGACCGGGCGTTTGCCGTCTACGACACCGTAAGTCACCTCTCTTGGCTGAAGGATGCCAACTACGCCCAGACTTCGGGCTATGTAGCCGACGGCCGAATGGATTGGAATAACGCCAATGGTTGGGCAACCGGGCTGACGGTCGGCGGGTTCACTGGCTGGCGTTTGCCGACGACTTTGCAGCTTGATGCGACCTGCTCGGGTTCATTCGATGCCGGTTCGCCCTATGGCGTGCAAAGTGGGGGCTTCAGTTGCACTGGCAGCGAGTTAGGGAATTTGTTTTATAATGGGTTGGGCGGTACGGCGGGTCAGAGCATTGCCAATCCTGCCTATCACAACGCCAATTATGATTTGTTCACCAATATCCAATCCTCCGCTTACTGGTCCGGTACTGAGTACGCGCCCGATCCTAGTTACGCGTGGGGCTTCGGTACCGACAATGGCTCCCAGTACTACGACTATAAGGACTATAACTACTATGCGTGGGCCGTGCGCTCTGGCGATGTCGCCGCCGTGCCAGAGCCGGGCGTGATGGGATTGTTGGGGATTGGCGCATTGGCCTGGGCGGGCACGAGGGCACGGCGGCGTGGGTGATTCGACCCTTTGGGGGGTTAGGGGGGATTTCATATCGCTGGCCTTGGCATGGAGCGTCAAAGCTTGCTTTGACCGCCTGTCGCAGACAGGCAGGGGCAAGGCAAGCCTTGCCAGTCAAAGCAAGCTTTGACGCTCCTTGCGTAACATCAATTAGTTGATTATGGCGCGTTACGAACATTTGCCGATTTACAAGCAAGCCTTGGACGTGGCGGTGTATTTTGAGCGGGCGGTGGCGGGTTTTTCCCGTTACCATAAATACACGCTAGGCTCAGAACTGCGCAACCAGAGCCGGGAGCTTGTCGGACTGGTCATCCGCGCCAATTCGGCAAGGGACAAGCAGCCGGAACTGCTCATCCTGCGCGAGCGGCTGGAAGCTCTGCTGGTGACGATGCTATGCCTAAAGAAGTGCAAGCGTTCAAGAGTTTCGGCGCGTATCAAAGGCCCTAAGGAAGCGGTCGTTTCGGTTTGCAGACGAAATGTGAGGGAGTGTGGATTGGAGCCTCGCCCCGTGAGTGAAGCCAAAGCAAAAGGGCCAGAATCCGTCCGGCGTTGACCGGGCGGAGTGTGCCTAGAACATCAGTGTGCGCCTGCCCCGCTTGTCCTTTATGGGGCTTGGGCTTGAACTGGTCTTGGGCGGCTATTGGCGTAGGGCGGTATTCATGCCGCCATCGGTTGGTCGAAGCCAACCCTACAACCGAAACCGGCCCGTTGCCAAATAGTCCGCCCCTCAAGTTCCCCGCGCCTTCGGCAAGCATGACGATACAGGGCGGGATACCCGTTTGGGATTCCCGCCCGGTGGGCCTTTGGCAGGTGCGGATTGATTCGCACCATCCCAAGGCCAGAAGTGGGCAGGCTATGCGCGGCCCTCCGTTTACTGGTCCGGTACCGAGTACGCGCCCAATCCTAATAACGCGTGGAACTTCAATACCAACAATGGCAACCAGAACAACGACAATAAGGACAATAACAACTATGCGTGGGCCGTGCGTTCTGGAGACTGATGCCTCTTGCTATTTTCCTTTGAGAACCTCCACAAGCGCCCGCCGCCGGTCGCCACCGGCAAAGCCAACACCTGGGCCTGTGCCATCGTTTACTCGGTTGGCAAGGTCGAACTTCCTGTTCGACAGAAGCCAGACGCCGCACATGCGGGCGGACGAGCTATGCCGGCACTTTGGCCTCAGCGCGAGTGCCGGGGGGGCGAAATCGACGGCGATCATGAAATTGTTGAATTCCGGGCAGGCGGACCCGCATTGGACGCTCACGAGCCGTATGGGTGACAACCCGGTGGCCTGGCTAATCCAAGTGGACGGCTTTATCGTGGATGCCCGCCGGGCATCGCGGGAGATTCAGGAGGAAGCCTTCCGGCGAGGGATGATACCGTACCTGCCGTAAGCGTTTTTTCTGGAGTGGGCGACAAAAGATAGTCGAAATCCTATGGGACTTTAGTGTCGTTTGTTTAAACTCACCCAGATTTCATGAACATCAAGGATACGCAAGTCGGCAATTTCGCCAATTTCCCCCTGTTCCAAGGTGACGTTTTCGCGGCTATTGTCCGCCAAAATTGAGGGGTTCGACCGGGGCGGCATGCTGGACTTGAAAACCATCTTCAGTGCGCGAAAATACACGCGGCGGATTTTAAATTCGCCCGGCAAAAATGGCGAGGCGTTTTTAATCGACGACGCGATCTTCCGAGCTGCGGAAATCGGCAGGATTCATGCAAAAGCAGCATGATTTTTGGCGAAGGTATTGCCTGTGTCACCCATGTCAAAAATAAAACATGCCGCCTTCTCATGGTACAATTGCCCGCCTGATCGAAATGCGCGTCGGGGCCGCTGTTGCGGCCTTGTATTATAGATTCCGTGATGTACTTGAGGTTTATGGCTTTCGCTACCATACTACCCCAAGACAGCACACTTGGGGGGCACCCCAAGTAGGGCGACTGCATGCCGTTTGCGCCCTTTGGACACCAAGCCCGTGCCGTAGATTTTGCAGCCGCCGACCGCTCTCAATTTAAAGATCGAACAGTATCTTCGGCCAGGCTTGCCGGAAGCCTGGATTCACAAGGTTGAACATTTGAGGTTTGCCATGACCCTATTTTTTCTCGGTATCGATAGTGACACCAGCCGGCAAGTCGCCGCATTCGCCGGACTCGACCCTAGGCAACATGAATCCGGCAGCAGCGTGAAAGGCATGCCCAGGCTGTCCAAGGTCGGCCATGCGTTCCTGCGCGAGGCGCTTTACATGCCGGCCATGGTGACGCTTTACAAAACCGACTGGGGCAAGCAGTTCAGGGATCGCCTTGCCGCCTCGGGCAAACCTGAGAAACTGATCATTGGTGCCATGATGCGCAAGCCTGTCCAAGTGGCTTTCGGGGTGTTCAAATCCGGAAAAAGATTCGATCCGGCACTTCATGGCGCTTGACATTATTAACAGTATCTACGGCCCTACCCTATGAACGCTCCCCGCGTTGCCGGCCACGCAAAAGAGGCCAATCCGCCCCCGGTCCAGGAACAATGACCTCGCAACCCCCTAAAGCGCCCCCGCCCCTGTCTACGGCCGAACACAAGAAGCTAGATCGCTCGTTCGTCAAAGGCGTGGCATGGACAGGGGCGTCCAAGTGGTCAATCCAGCTATTCACCTGGATGGCGACCTTGGTCATCGCTCGCTTGCTGACACCTTATGACTACGGTCTGATGGCCATGGCGGGTGTGTACCTCGGTTTGCTTCAAATGATGACAGAGTTCGGGATTGGCAGTTCGATTGTCATGCTGTCGGGTCTGTCCGAAAATCAGATATCCCAAATCAACGCACTATCCATTTTGATAGGTTTGGCAGGGTTACTAATATCTTGCGTTGTGGCGGTGCCGTTGGGTTGGTTTTTTGATGCTCCTTCCCTGCCTGCCGTCATAGCGGTCATGGGTTTTGGATTTATCATCAGTTCTTTTCAAACTGTGCCATCTGCATTATTGCAAAAGGAGCAACGCTTCAAAGCACTTTCTGTGATCGGAACCATTCGCGGGGTGGCGCAATCGTGCATCGTAATGTTGTTGGCATGGATGGGCTTTCGCTACTGGAGCTTGGCGCTGGGGACCCTCCTGAGTTCAGCCCTAGGCGTAGGCTTGACGTTATGGGTGCGGCGGCATGGGCTGGCAATTCCCCGTTTCTCTTCATTGACGCATATTCTCAGGTTCAGTTGGCAAGTGCTGGTGACGCGCTTCTCGTGGTATGCTTATTCCAATGCCGACTTTGCCATAGCCGGGCGACTGTTGGGGCAAGCCGCCCTAGGCAGTTACGATCTCGCGTGGACTCTCGCAAACACGCCTCTGGAGAAGGTGACCTCGATCGTGGGCAGTGTGACTCCTGCATTCTATGCGGCGGTCAAAGAAGACCCCGCAGCCCTTCGACGTTATCTGTTGAGGCCCATTGAGGCGATTGCCTTGGTGGTCTTTCCGACTATGCTGGGCCTCTCGCTGGTGGCTAGAGATACTGTACTCACACTGCTCGGTGCGAAATGGGAGGCTTCGATTCCGGCCTTGCAGTTACTAGCCCTGTATGCATCTGTACGATCAATAATGCCGTTGTTCCCGCAAGTGTTGATGGCGGTCGGGGAAGCAGGATTCGTCATGTGGAATGGAATCATTTCGATGATCGTGCTGCCTGCGGCATTCTTATTTGGGAGCCGATGGGGAATTGCAGGGATTGCCGCTGCTTGGATAGTCGCTTACCCGGTGAATGCGGTTCCTCTCTACTGGAGAGTCCATCAGAAAATTGGGCTGACTCATGTGGAATTTTTTCGCACACTTTTACCCGCCATTAATGGGACGGTTTTTATGTCGCTGGTTGTGCTGGCTTCAAAGTCACTACTGAATGGTCACTTTTGGCCGACGGCGCAGCTTGTCATCCAAGGGTGTCCATCGGATGTGCCTTATCTACCGCAAATTACGCAAATGCTGCAATGGTTTCTCGATGGTCACTTTGGGCATGGGGTTCGTCTTGTCGTCCAAGTAGCGTGTGGGGCGTTTGCCTATGCCCTCACCGTTTGGGTCTTTCATCGTCAACGGCTGTTGGCTTTTCGCCACGTCTTCGCAACGATTCGGCAATAGTGCCTTACCTTCAGACTTTGCCCGCTTTAAATGACAGGAAACAGAAATGGACATATTAACTTATCGTCGATCTCCATCGGAACAAGAGCGAAGCAAAAGTCTTGCCTCCTTAATTTCAGCGCAAGGTGACACATGCCTTGACATTGGCGCACGCGATGGCTTTTTTGCCATGCAAATGACGGATCGCTTTTCGACTGTAACAGCACTTGATCTTGAAAAGCCAAAGATACTACATCCAAACATCGAATGTGTTAAGGGTGACGTGACTGATCTCCAATTTGCCGATAACTCGTTTGACTTCGTTTTGTGTGTGGAAGTACTTGAACACATAAAAGAATCCCTTCTTGAAAATGCTTGTAATGAAATAGCAAGAGTAACACGCAAGGCTGTTGTCATAGGTGTGCCTTATCGACAGGACATAAGACTAGCTCGTACGACATGTGTAACTTGTGGCGGCATCAATCCACCATGGGGGCATGTCAACAGTTTCGACGAAAAACGATTAATTTCACTTTTCAAGGATCTGCATGTTGAACGAATAGAATATGTAGGTACTTGTAAAGATGTCACCAACTGGCTATCTACGAAGCTTTACGATTATTCCGGTAACCCTTTTGGAACATATGCACAGGAAGAACCCTGTATTAATTGTGGATATAGTCTTTTACCGCCGACATCACGCTCAATATTCCAGCGAATAGCTTCGATAATAGCTAATACTTTGAATCACCTACAACAAAGTATCATGCGCCCACGTCCTATCTGGATTCATATTTTATTTACTAAAGTTTCGGAACTCGAAAAAATTTAAAATAATATGATAATGATTTTCACATAATTGCTATAGTACAACGCCGCTTTACAAAAGCACATTGCAGGTTACCTAATTTAGCCTTGGATAGAGGCTTTACCCATTTTTTGTATAAACCTCAAAAACCTCCAGGATCCAGTACCTAAAGGAGTGGCGCACAACTGTGCAAACCAAAAAAATGGCCAGTGCCGGGTTGACCATGGACAGAACTGCCGCAATAAATGTCGGCCTTCACGCCAGTGTCCCCAATAACTGAGTACGCAGGCCGTTTTCATGGCACGTAGCGCCAGCACCTGTTTGAGCAGTTCGTGTAGCGAAGCCGGACAAGATTCCTCGATGCCTTCCGGATGGGTGAGCATGGGTTCGACCGGTCGCGGGCCTGGCAAGTTGCTGCTCAGGGCCGACGCTTCGCTGTGGATAGACACTAGAGGTTCAAGAGTAACCGCGATCGTCTCATTCAGAATAATTTTTAGCCACAGGTACGAATCTTCGCCATAAACGCATCGGTTTTTCGAGAAAAACCCGCCCCATTGACAGAGTACGTCGCGCCTAGCCAAGGTGTTGCATGGAGTCAGGTAGGCAAGCAAGTAAACTAAAAATTGGGGTGGGGTCGCCGCGTTGATCTCATAGATGCCTTCCCGCAAACCACGTTTCTTCCACATGGATTCTGTGGAGTGACCTTTCGGATAGAGCAGATAACCCGAGGTCACGCTCGCCACGCGTCTGCCCGGACGCTCCAGGACATCCAGACATTTTTCCAGGAAGGTTGGCAGCCATTCGTCGTCCGCGTCCAGAAAGGCGACATATTCCCCCTTCGCTTCGGCAAGGCCGCAATTGCGGGCTGCGCCCGGACCGGCGTTTGCCTGGGTAATCAGTCGAATGCGTGGATCGCTATATTGGCCAACGATCTCGCCACTGTGGTCGGTGGACCCATCGTCCACCACAATGACTTCATATTCAGCCCATGTCTGGGCAAGAACCGAATCCAGCGCACGTTGTATGTACCGGGCTTTGTTATACAGGGGAATGATTACGGAGACTTTCACAGAAAAACCTATTTTAAGAATGTGCCGGACAGTTGGGCTGTCATGTGCTGTCGGGGGTTGAACATGCCGTTTACCTATTCGTCAATTGGCCTGTTTTACAGTAAAATATTAAGGTTCTCTGGGAATTCGCATGGTGACCAGCGACGGGCTACATACATGCCATTGTTTTTACAGTGTACCGCAACCTGCCTAAAGCCGTTTACCATGCGAATTCCCAAAGAACCAATATTAACACTTCGCCATATCATAAAAATGATAAGTGAATTATTTGAATTTGTGAATCATAATTTACTAATTCCTAGATGAAGCAAACTAAATGAGGCGCATGCGTGGCGTTCAAAAACCTATTGATCATAACTTACAACTTTCCACCTTCTGCTGCGGTGGGCGGGCTTCGTCTCTTGGGGTTTTGTCGGCACTTGCCGAAATTCGGCTGGCAATGCGAAGTTGTAGCCCCTCCGGAGATGCCATGGGAGCCTACTGACCCGATGCTTCTCGACCAAGTGCCGAAAGAAACCATCCTCCACCATGTGCCATATACAAATTCGCGAATTGTCCGCCGTCTCGCCAGTGTCGACAGTTGGCTTCCGAAGGCATGGATGGCCTGCCAGCGAGCGATCCATCAGCGGCGGCCAGATGCCATTCTGACATCCAGCCCACCGCATCATGTTCATCTACTGGGGCTTGGCCTAAAGAAATGGCACGGGATTCCCTGGATAGCCGACTTTCGCGATCCTTGGGCTTGGGTTCGCCCCCGTGTTAATGTATTGAGTTCGCAAGCCATTGCCTCCTGGCGGGAAAATACCCTAGAGCAAACTGTAGTTCGCCATTCTGATGCGATCATCGTGAACGCCCCACAGTCTTGCGAGACTTTCGCCACAGTCTATCCCAAACATATGGACAAGACTGTAGTGATCACTAATGGCTACGATCCGGAGTCGTTCGAAAATCTGACTAAACTTGATGCCGCCGATCCAGCTATCCGCATGATCCACTGCGGTCATCTCTATGATGGACGCGATCCGCGTCCATTTTTTGATGCGTTGAAGTCATTGTTGGTTGAGCGGAATACGGAACAGCCATCAATCCGAGTCGATTTCTTCGGTTTGCTGAAGTTTGACAATCGTGCCTTCGACCTTGATGTGGAAATACGCGACAGGGGGCTGGAAAATATTTTATCGGTGCGAGGAGAAATCCCCAACATTCAATCCCTAGCCGAGATGGCCCGCGCGGATATTCTTTTGCTCTTCGATACGCTAGGGCGGCGGGTTGGGGTTCCGGCAAAGCTCTATGAATACATTGGCTCGGATCGACCGATCCTGGCCATGGCGGAAACCGAAGGCGATACTGCATGGGTGCTTCGCCAGACAAGCACTATTTACCGGATCGCAAACCCAAACGATCCGGGTTCTATTGAACGGTGCCTAAAAGAACTTATCAATGCCATCGAAAATAAACGTGCTGCCATTGAGCCAAATCCGGGACGGCTACAGTTCACTAGGGAGAACCTTGCCCGGCATCTTGCCGCTGTTCTGGACGGCTGCGCGTAGCAGGTTCGCCTCCGACACCGTGCATGAAACCGGCTACCCCTGCCTTCCGACGGCAACTTGAAGGTTTGGTGTGACGTACCGATAAACTGTGCCACCTTAATTCTGGTCATTAAACATGAGCTTCTTCCTTTTTATACTTCTCACCGGGATGATATTTGTCCGCCCAGGGGAAATCATCCCGGCGTTGGTTGGTTGGCAATTTTTCTTTTATCTCGCTGTACCTTGCATTTTTCTGTCATTCCAATCTATTTGTGGACAGTTGTCCGGGCGGAGTTTGCAGGAGCAACCCATTACACTTTGCATACTTGGGTTGCTGTTAGCCATGCTGGCATCAAACTTGGCGCATTTCGATATCGATGCGGCGACATCAATTGGTCGGTTATTCCTTCAGAACGTAATCTATTACCTTTTGTTAGTTAGCCTGGTAAACACGCCTAGCCGTTTAAGGTGGCTTCTCTTTTGGCTATGGCTTTTTACGGTGTTCTCGATTGTTTTGGCGTTGCTCCAATTCCACGGTTTCATTGAGTTGAGTAATATGGAGGCCGTGGACAGCCGTTTTGTCATGGAGACGGGAGAAGAAACGATGTCCAAGCGGATGACAGGCAGCGGCCTTTTCGCCGATCCAAACGACCTGTGCGTAGTAATCGTCATCGGTTTTATCCTGAGCATCTACTTGATCGGAGAGCGTTTTTTTAGGTTGCCAAGACTGCTATACGTCATGTCACTGCTTGTTTTCGGCTATGGACTGATGAAAACGCAATCTCGTGGCGGTTTTATTGCTTTGATGGTTGCTTGCAGTGTGCTGCTAATGGCGCGCTACGGGTGGAAAAAAGCGGTTATGCTGGGGGGTGCGGTTTTGCCTGTCCTATTGGTCATTTTCAAGGGGCGGCTTACCGCTATTTCGACTCAAGAAGCCACAAGCCACTCAAGGATAGAGTTGTGGAGCGATGGCGTTGAGTTTTTTAAAAGCTCTCCAATCTTCGGCATCGGCGCGGGAAAGTTCGCTGATTTTACTTCTGGTCACCATGTCGCACATAATGCCTATGTCCAGGCTTATGCCGAACTGGGGCTATTTGGAGGCCCGTTTTTCACAGGTGCTTTTTTTTTGCCTTATGGGGGCTTTATCGCATAGGCAATGCCCGCACAGAGATTGCGGATCCATTTCTCCTGCGAACACAGCCCATTATGATGGCCATCACTGCTGGCTTGGCAACCCAATTGCTGACACTAAGCGAAAACCTCTACATGTCGACATACATGGTTTTAGGGCTGGTGACCGCCTATCTGCGCCTAATCAATTTACCGAAGATATTGGGTTTTCGAGTAAATTCAGCCCTTATAAAGCGTTTTGCGCTTATAAACATAGCCACACTGGTTGGGCTGTACACTTTCATACGATTGTTTAAGTGAGCATAAAGTAGCGAACCACGATTTAACGGGCCAATGTCAAAGCTTTGGCTTGCCGTAAAAGATGGGAAAATCCACTGACCTCGGATTCGAAAACAATCTGGGGGGTTGATTGAAAATCTAGAAAACGCATCATGGCGAAAGGCGGTGTCTTGGGAGAATTAATGCCTGGATCGCATGTCGTGGCAGTTTTTATCCCTTCTGCTTCCAAGACCGACCAACTGGCTCGACTCCATATTCCGCAGGGATAGCACAAATGGTTTAGAGTGCGTTGCGTGATGGGTTCAAGTATGGCCCGGTTGTCAGAAATCTCCCGTTTTATTTCAATATCGTTTTCGGGCAGACGGTGGCGATGGGTATGCAGTTGAATATCAAAGCCTTGGTTTACTAAGCCAGCCAACTCTGCTTCATTCATAAAATTCAAACGGCGCGAAGAGACTAACTCTTCAAAATTAACTTCAAGCCGACACGCCAACTCCCGGGCAAGCCCCATACGTTCCTGCTCATTAAGCTGAGTTTCGCCAAATTCGACAAACTTCTGCTGAACGCTCCCAGCCATATCTCCTTTTGGGTCTATACGCGCTTCCAGTCCGGGCAGCAAATCGTTTAACACTACCAACCTGCGAGTCGTTTTCCAAAAAAGGTAGAATAAACAGAGGCGGAAAACAGGATTATTATTGACGACGTAATAGGTTGAGACGTATATAGTTGCCGTGAATCCTAGACCTTTCAAAATGGGCACGGCGATGGCTGCAACACTGTAAAAGCCATCATCAATGGTGATCACTAAATCTTTGCGGCCCAACCCGCCATCACACATACGCTGCATGGCTTCATCTAATGACAAGGTTTGATAGCCTTCTTGCTTTAGCCAGCACATTCTTTGCTTGAACAACTCCGCGCTCATAAATAGCCCAGGACGAAACAAGTGCTCATCTGTGAGTGAAAACCCGTGGTAACAAAGAATAGGCAAGCAGCCACCAGTCCAATAGCTAGCAAGATTAAAAATACCGCCAAATTTAGCGGCGGTAAAAACAATATTTTTAAGTGACATGATTTATAATCCAAAAGTTTATTGACGGAGGCATTTCCAAGTGACCATTAATAATGGTGTAAAGTTTTGCCCATGCCATCCCCTTATTTCGGCCCTACCAAATAGAGCGTTATGCGGTGCGCCAGGATAGATTAAGGTTTTCTGCCGATTTTCATACGTGTACACGAGCCTAGTCCCCACCATAGGCGAGGACAGGCGATCCGAATGTGACGTGCAGACCTAATCTTCACTCATGTTTCCAGATATTCTTCAAGGAAACAAGGGCAAACCCTGCCTTTATTGATACAGGATACAGCATGGCAGGATTGCCATCCAGCACGGCATCCCGTTAGGCGGTTTTCCTAGCAATCATATAGAAAGCCCCTGCTGTTTTGTTTTCATCGACCGTCCTTATCCATCTAAATGGATAAAGTAGAATCGTAGCGATTTTACCTAAGCCGTAATTTATGTATTTATTTGAAGTTAGAGTCCGCGCTATGTATACACCTTGCATGGCAAAAGCGGAACCCGGGCGGATTGAAGCACCAATCTCGATAATTTCAAAATCAGAAAAAATTACTCTTAGGCCTTCTTCCGAGTAACGAAACCTATCTGGCGTATCCCGGCAAAAAGGCTGTACCCAAGGAGCATCGACAAACAAATAACCTCCGGGCTTTAAAACACGATAAAACTCCTTGGCGACTTTTTGCGGGCTATGGCAATGTTGCAGTACGGCGTTGCATACGATTGCATCGAACTCACCCAATGAATCCGGTAGATCATGCACGTCACAAACCACGTCCACATTATCTTTACTCTGTATATCGACGTTAACACAGTTTGTCCCATACCGTAAAGTGCTTGAACCAGCATTAAGTATTCGCTTGTTTCCAGTCAATAGATCGTACTTGACCAAGAAATCAGAATCTGTATAATTTTTGTATAGTAAATTTATCACCTGATACCCCTCTATGTTATAAATACTTAATTTTATCCGCCGCGCCACTAGGCATAAAAAAAGAGTCGGCATCGGATTTGGCAGATAAACCCTACTGGACTGAACCGTCGGAACGGCGGTTTATCCGGGTAATTAATACCCTGTCTAGATGGCTTTGTCAAGGTTGGCCAGACAAATGCCCGTCCACCTGTAAGCGTTCACTCCCCCCTGCCTTTTCCTAGGAACGTGACCATCTTGGCCACCCCATTTCAGCGGGCGAGACACCCGCGATCCCGTGGTAAATGGTTACGTCCGCCTCACCCAGCAACCCACCGAGATGCCCCCCCGAAGACAAATCTACCTCTGGGAATACGGGAAATAGTCCAACCAGCGGCAATCGCGCCTAATAAACTCGCCGATGTGACCACTAAATGCAGATATAACGGATTGGTAACAACCTGCCCCGCGACCAAAGCAACGCCAAATATTAGTACTGGCGCATGCAAAAGATATATTTCCATCGTGTGCTGCCCCAGCCTCACCAAAACTCCTACGCGTCGAACCGCGAATAGGTACAGTGCGTAGTTTGCCGTCATTGCAACAAGCTTTGTCAGTATCTCAGCAGAGACGGGTAGCAGCCCCCGAACCTCCAAAGCCACCATGATCGTATATCCGAATAGGCATGAGAGGGCAACGGGTGGCGCTCGCCGGCGAAAGATGCCGTCAAGGTGGAAATATAGGATACCCAACAAATAATACTGGAACCCCGCAATGGCGTTGGTGACCGGATCGGTTCCAAGCTTGAAGTTGCTGGAATTCAAGATAATAATGTAAACGACGGTTGCCAGCAGTGCCGCAAGGCCCCCTTTAATCACCAGATGCCGGGTAACGGGGGACAACGCACGGATTAAAAATAGCGACATCAGAAAATACATCTGCATGGCAAATGATGAGTTAAACAGGCTACCCAGAATTTCAGTGAAGGAATGTCCGATTAGCAGATAAGTGGTAAAAAAACCTACTGACTCGAAACCGGCCCGCAGCATGCCATACGACGCTGTGAAGATCAGCCAAGGCAGAAGCAGCCGCCATGCGCTTTTGCGCATGTAATCAACATACTCGAATTCTTGGTATCGGCTCATGTGGCGCGCGAAGAGAAACCCATCGGTCAAAAAGAAAAACGCCACACCGGGATTGATGAAGCGAAGAACAAAAAGTGCGGTAGGATCGGTAATTTCGTGGTGGCTATATGAACTTGCATGAAGCCAAACCACAAAGATAATCGCCATGCCCCGCAGGGCATCGAGATAGAGAAGGCGATCCGATGGGGTTTTCTTTTGCATGGCCGAGGTTGGATTTGCCGTGGCAGTCATATTAATCGCAGCTGTGTGGGTGTATGAACAGTAAACATAAGTTTAGGGCCATGTCTTGCGCTGGGCGTGGGACAGGATGACGATGAATCGATTTATCAGGCAAAAGACCATTTTTCGGATTTCCTCGGCTGGCACACAA
>Ga0265593_1000748_pt1 | contig 16587 bp, 9 predicted proteins | sample saktaG_8_FD_190136 | JGI IMG/M metagenome (GOLD analysis project Ga0265593, IMG submission 190136) | Saline water microbial communities from Sakinaw Lake, British Columbia, Canada - sak_2011_5_24_36m | ecosystem: Environmental > Aquatic > Non-marine Saline and Alkaline > Saline ...
CCAGGTGCGCCTTGACCGCCTGTTTGGTCAGACGCAGAATCAGGGGGCTGCTGGTCTGGATTTCACCAATGAGCTTGGCGATTTCAGCATCGAATTGTTCATCTTCGACAGCACGGCTGACAAAACCCATGGCAACCGCTTCATCCGCTGAATAGGTTCTGCCGGTTGCGCAGATTTCGATTGTTTTGGCAGGCCCCACCAGGGCAGGCAGCCGGATGGCCGCATAGGGTGGGAAAAAGCCAAGTTTCACCTCGGGCTGGCCAAACTTGGCTTTCTTGGCAGCCACCACCATGTCGCAGGCAATAGCAAACTCCATGCCGCCGCCGAGGCAGGCCCCGTGAACCGCGGCAATCACCGGAACCGGAATGGCTTCAATCGATTGAAGCGCCTGGTTGAAGGTGCCTATCATCTGATCCACCAGCTCCGGCCTGTGGTCCCCGACATCCACGCCCGCGCACCAACTGGGACCTTCTCCCAGAATCACCACGCATTTCAGATCCTTTTCCGCGGTCAGGGATTGCAGTGCGACATTGAACTCCTGCATCATTGCGATATTGAACACATTGTGTTTGGGCCTGGCAAATGTCAGGCGGGCAACGCCATCGGCATAACGGGTCCGGATGGTTTGAGAATCGGTCATAGTTTGCCTCCTTTCTAACTCCACTATAGCTCTCTTCGGATGATCATGGCGGTAGTGACACCGCCGCCGCCGCAGATGGAAGCGCAGAGCAGTTCCTTGCCCGTTGTTTTCAGGGCATGGTATCCGGTGATCAGAATCCGGCATCCGCTGATGCCCGTGGGGTGACCCAGCGCAATGGCGCTGCCATGAATGTTGAGTTTGGTGGTATCGAGTTTCAGGGTCTGGATATTGGTCAGAACCTGCGCGGCAAAGGCTTCATTGATTTCAATCAAATCCATGTCACCTAAGGTCATTGCGGCTTTTTTCAGGGCCATGGGAATGACAATGCCCGGACCTTCTCCCATGGTCGATGGCTCAACAGCAGCCTGGGCAAAGCTGACAAACGAAAACAGGGGCTTTGCGCCAATGGCCTTTGCTTTTTCCCGGGTGGTGACCACGACCGCGCAGGCCCCGTCGCTCATGCCGCAGGAATTGCCGGCCGTTACACTTCCGCCTTTCCGGAAGGCCGGCGGCAGCTTGGCCATTTGTTCGACATTGGCGTCATAGCGGATGGTCTCATCCTTGCTGAACTGAACCGGCTTTTCTTTTTTACTGGCTGCCGGCACTTCTATTGAAACAATTTGTTCATCAAAGAAACCTTCTTTCTGGGCTCGCGCCGCTTTCTGGTGACTGGATACCGCAAACTGGTCAAGATCTTCGCGTTTGAGCCCGTATTTTTCAACCAGATTCTCCGCCGTGTCTCCCATCCCCTGGCCGGTGGTGGGGTCGATGGAGTCGCTCCAGCCGTCTTCGAGAATTTTCGGGCCCATCTTGAAGCCCTGCCATCTGGCTCCTTTCAGCAGATAGGGAATGGTGCTCATGGAATCCATGCCACCGGCAACCACGATCTCACTGTCTCCCAGGCGAAGGGCTTCTGTCGCCAGGTGAACGCATTTCATGCCCGAGGGGCAGGCCATGTTGATGGTGTTGGTGGAAATGTGGATGGGAATGCCGGCCTTAAGACTGGCGGTCCGTGAAGGGTTCGGGCCGTTTCCGGCCTGGCGGCAGGAACCATAGATGACTTCGGACACGTCACTGCCCTGGATTCCCGCCCTGAGAAGCGCCTCTCGAATGGCTACAGCCCCCAGTTCATATGAGGGAACGTCCTTGATGGTGCCGCCGAAACGCCCCATCGGGGTGCGGACGGCGCTGATGACAACAATGTCTGAAAGTTCAATAGACATGTTTTGGATCTCCTTTATATGTATTGTCCGCCATCAACCTTGATGACTTCTCCGGTAACGTGGCGGGCCTTGTCCGATGCCAGAAACACGATGACGTTGGCCACATCCTCGGGGGTTCCCACGCGTTTCATGACGATTTCACCCAGGGCCAGGTTGACGATTTTGTCATGGGCCTCGGATTCCTTCAGCATGGCTGTTTCAATCAGCCCCGGCGCCACGGCGTTCACATTCACATTAAAGGCGCCCAGCTCCTTGGCCACGGCTTTGGTATATCCGATGATGCCGGCTTTGGAGGCCGAGTAATTGGTCTGGCCGAATTTTCCGCGAATGCCGTTGATCGAGGTGATGTTGACGATTTTCCCGGATTGCTGTTCTTTTAACAGCGGGGCGACATGGCGGGTGAAATTGAAATAGCCTTTCAGGTTGACCTCGATCACCTTGTCCCACTGCTCCTCGGTCATTTTCCAGGAAACCCCGTCCCAGTTCATTCCCGCATTGTTCACCAGGATATCGATCCGTCCAAAGGCTTCAAGGGTCTTTTTCACCACCTGCTCGGCTTCTGCAAATACGGCGATATCACAGGAAAGGGCAATGGCCTTTCGCCCCATTTGAATAATTTCATCTCTGATTTTAAAGGCCGCATCCGCATGTTTGCGGTACAGCAGGCAGACATTGGCCCCTTCTGCAGCCAGCCCCAAGGACGTGGCAGCCCCGATTCCCTGTGATCCGCCGGTCACCAGCGCATTTTTACCTTCCAGCAGCATATTTATTTACTCCTTTTTAATTCCCTTCCGGGATGAGTAGCCATTTGACAGTTGTTTAAAGCCATGGGCCGCTTTCTGCCCACAGCCCCTGCGTTGTTACAATTTCGGCTTTGCCAGTACCGCCGCCATGAATTCGGCGTCAAAGGCGGAACTTCCGGCAATCCGCCTTCGGTATTCGATAAAATCGATGGTGTCCTTGCCGGTGATTTTTTTGGTATTAAAGGCATTGAATCCCAGATAGGCTTCGGTGGCCATATTGGCGGCCAGCCAGTGGCGGTTGATGACCTTGGCCTGATCCCAGAAAAACTTCTTTTTCAGGCGGATGCCTTCCACGCTTTTGATCAGGCAGCCGGGGAACAGGTTGGTGAATGTCCAGATGATTCTGTTCAATTCCGCATCCAGCCTCTCAAAGTTGGTCGTGGCGGTTTTGACATACTCCCTGGCCTGTTTGGCGGCATCACCGGACTTGAACTCCCCATATACGATTTCGCCGTCATCCAGGTACTGATCTGTTACCACGGCCGGATTTCTGACCCATTTGTCACCGTCCTTGATGACCGGAATGCACTTGGAAATGAGCCCCAACTGCTTCATTTTATAGGCGCTCCAGAACTCGCAGGACACGCAGTTCCACATGGCCAGTTCCAGGGGCAGCATCCAGGGCAGAAAATCGGTGCTGCCGCCATCCGGTGCGGACCCATGCCGGGTGCCGGCCTGACCGAATATGGCCAGATCGCTTGAAATCGTCAGATCGCAGGCCATGCCGATTTCCTGACCGCCTGCCACCCGCATGCCGTTGACCCGGCAGATCGTCGGCTTCTTGCAGCCCAGAATCCCATCCACCATGGCATTGAAAAGATCCATATACAGGCCGTATTCATTGGGGCGGCCGGAATAGTATTCCGCATATTCCTGGGTGTTGCCACCGGTACAGAAAGCTTTGTCGCCTACCGCGGTAAAGACGGCGGCGATCACCGAACTGTCTGCGGACGCCCGTTGAAAACCGGCGATGACGCCTTTGACCATTTCCGTGGTGTAGGAGTTGTACTGGGTAGGGTTGTTCAGGGTAATCCAGGCGGAATAAAGTCCTTCCACCGGCTTGCCGCCGGCATCCAAAACCGGTTTTTTCTCAAACATCACGCCAGGGGCCTGGAGTGAAAACTGCGATTCGCTCCAGAGAAAATGATCTTTTGTGCCCGATTCTCTCGGTAACCAGCTTAAGTCGGCCATAATGTATCTCCTTTGTCGTGCAATGCTGTCATTAAAGTATCCGGATGGAAACGAAACCATATTTACAATTTAAATACATTAAAGCTACATTACAGCTACTCTGGTTTTTGTCAAGAAAAATCTGGGGGAATGGGAAAAAGCCAGATCAAACTAGTTGGGTAAGATCCGCCTGGATACGCTGTTCCGGAAGGCGAGTCCATCTCTATCTGTCATCAATTTTTGAAGGCTTTGGCCAGAGACATGTCCATTACGGCCTCATAGCCGGATAACCGGGCGATGACGGCATGATGGGAATCCAGAAAGGTAAAATCGCCCGTCATCTTGTTCGGGCCTGTGTTTCTGATTTCAAGCACTGCCGTGACCCCTTCTTCCGGAAACCGGCTGCAATACTGGCGGTAACTGGCTCCGAAGCTGGGCAGGGAAACCATTCCCTTTTGCTCGAAGCACCATACGATGGCCATCTGTAAGGCTGCGTCCAGAACCAGCGGATCGCCGATCCACCGGCTGCGAAGGGGTTCAGTTGTCCACTGATCCGGTGGTGGGGCCGAGGCCAGCTCCGCAACCATGGCCTCTGGCGAGAGGGTGAGGATGCGTTGAAGTCCCTTGAGCGCTTTACCGTGAAAAAGGATTTTGTCGTATACTTCTTCCATGGAGCGTGTGTAAGCACAAGACTTGCCCAGATACCGGGAAACGTCAAATTCCGGGGGTGCAGAGAGTTCGTTCGACAGGACGGCCTTGGCGCGGGTATGAATAATTTCTTTTCCGTTTTTGAATCCATCCCGGATTTCAATGTTCATCTCAAAATTGGAGCCGTTTTTCCGGGTTTTTCCGGTCATCAGGCGAATGGTCTTTTTCCCGTCGTCGAGCCGGATTCCCTTGAGAAGCCGGATGTCATCCAGGCCGGAAAACTGAAGCCCCGGGTTTTCATGAAGTGCGCCATGTCCCAGCCATTCCGTGATGAGCGCAAAGGGCACCACCGGTTTGCCGTTTAAAATGTGAGCACCGAGGATGGGATACCGGTCGATGTCAATTTCACGTTTGATGCTTAAGGAAAGGGTTTCGGGAGCCGGCAGCAGGTGTAATGCCGATTCCGGATGCGAAAAGCCGGAGCCGATCACCACCTCAACCGGACTGTCCGGGCCAGCCTGCAGTTCCAGCATCATGCTTTGGGCGCCTGCCTTGAGCGGAATCAGGTGAATGTGGCTGCGCTCGAATTCGCGCCGGAGCGAGTCGCCGACCATCCCGCCGTCCCAGGGCCCCCAGTTGATGGAGACCACCCGGCATTCTTTTCGTAGAAAAGATTCCCGCTGGGCCATTTTGTTCAGAACCTCGTTGGCCATGGCGTAATCCGCCTGGCCCCGGTTGCCGATCCTGGCGGTGATGGAGGAAAAACAGACGATATGCTTGACGGGATCTTTCCGGGTGGCGTTCAGAAGGGAGTTAAACCCTGCTACCTTTGTATCGAACACCGTTTCGAACTGTTCCGGCGTTTTCTCCAGAATGAGCCGATCCTCCAGTACGCCGGCGCCGTGAATGATGGCCGTGATGGGGCCGTGGAGCGTCCGGGCGGTTTCCAGGGCGTGCGAAAGCGCCTGCGCCTGCCGAACATCTACGGCATGATATTCGACACGGGCGCCGGTAGATCGAATGGCATTCAGGGTTGATAGGATCTCGCGGTTTGCCTGATGCCTTCGATATGAAGATTCCAGTTCCCTTGGCGAAGCCTGGGGAGGCAGCTCATGGCGGAGGATGGCCTGCTTCATTTCTGATGGGTCGCGTGCCAAAGTCAGCCATTCAGGTTCAGGAACCGGCGCCGGAGAGCGCCCCAGAAGGATCAGCGCAGGCTGACAGGCTTCGGCAAGGGCGATGGCGGCCTGGGCCGTTACGCCTCTGGCGCCTCCGGTAATGACCACCACGTCCTGATGGTTCAGCAAAACGGATTCTTCGGGACAGGAAATCGGCGCAAGGTTCAACCGGTAACCGGTATGGGCGGGCAGGTCCGGACAAAGGCCGATTTCAATTCCATCTGCGGTGTCTTCGGAATGCAAGGCAGCGCAGATTGTCGTTGCAAGACAGTCAACATCCTGCCAGTCGGGTGAAAAGTCGATGGCGCGGCAAACCACTTCCGGCCATTCGATGGCGGCTGTTTTGATCAGCCCTGCCAGTCCGCCCGGGACCGGGCGGTCAATGCCTTTGCCCAGAAGACCAAAGGCTCCGTCCAGGCAGGTGATTGATGCAAATAAAGCGCCGCCGGTTGCAGCCGCGTCCATCATATCCCTTCCAAATCGTCTGGAAAGGAGAAAGGCTTTTTTCAGAAAAACGGCATCCGCTTCATCCTGATCGAGGATCGAGCTGTCCGCGACAGGCGCCAATATGATCATGCCGGATGGATGAATAACAAAAGCATCCGAGAGCATCTGATCTACGGACGCCACAACCACTTCAATCCCCCGGGAAATGATTTCATCGGCTATTTTCCGGGACAACCCGGCGCCGTCATCCGTGATGATGACCGGTCGATCCTTGGCAAGCAACAGTCGGTCGGTTGGGGTGAATTCGCTCTGAACCGCGGAAAGTATTCGCCGTTCGGGATAAAAAAGGCCTGCTGACGGCAGGGGCGTTGTCTCCGCCTGCTGCGGACAATCCGGGCCGGTTGCTGTCATCTCGGGATCTTTTTTTTTAAGAAAAGCCGTGATCTGTCCCAGGGTTTTAAGGGTTCCCAGGGTATCGGGGGGAATGGCGGGAAGTCCGGGCATTTTTTCCTCGAGGGTGGCCAGGATTTCAACGCGCTTGATGGAGTCGATTCCCAGGTCCGCCTCGATGTCCATGTCCAGGGCCAGCATTTCCACGGGATACCCGGTCAGGTGGCTGACGACTTCCAGCAGGCAGGTCTCAATGGCCTGATCCGGTAGCGGCGCCGGCTGTTGGGATGGGGGAAGTGTAATCGGGCTGCCGGATTTGCGGGTGTTATCGCCCTGTCCGCAGAGAAAGGCCGTGATCTGCCCGAGGGTTTTAAGGGTTCCCAGGGTATCGGGGGGAATAGCGGGAAGCCCGGGCATTTTTTCCTCGAGGGTGGCCAGGATTTCAACGCGCTTGATGGAGTCGATTCCCAGGTCCGCCTCGATGTCCATGTCCAGGGCCAGCATTTCCACGGGATACCCGGTCAGGTGGCTGACGACTTCCAGCAGGCAGGCTTCAATGCCGGGATCTTTTTTCGCTGGTTCTGAAGTCTCGACAGGCGCTTCCATGGGATGAAGATTAATGTCTGCTGTCATCTGCCCGCTGTCGTCCGCCGTCTGCCGGTTGACCTCTGTTTCCGGTTCCCTGACCTCCGGCGGTAAAATGGAAACCCCCAAAGAAGCCTCGGCGATTCGCCGGGTATGGTCCATCATCTTTTGAAGGGTTCTGCTGGCTTCGGTCTGGGTCTGAAGGAAAAGCTTGTGGGTTTCGGCGGTCTGAAACTGAAGCGACTGCATGGACTTGAGGCCTTCCTGAACAGCCTGTAACGCATGGGAAATGATATCCGGAGAAGGTTCAGTCCTGACAGATGGTTGATCTGCAAACAAAGTTCTGGGTTTCGGGCTCATGGAGATTTCCAAAGGTTCCACCCCTTCCCGGGGTGTACTTAAAGGTTGAGGATTCGGTAATTCCGGTATATTCGTGATGCGGTCTGAAGTTTGGGAATTCACCCGGTCCGCCGAAGGCCTGGCGTCGGGATTCTGATAGTTGGCGCCGGATAGGGAAACCTTCATCAGGGGTTTTCTGACAGGAGCATCGGATTCTCCCGCCTCCCAGCAAGGGAGCCGGACCGGATATCCCGTTGCCGCCAGCCGGCAGAGGACTTTTGCCAGATCAACCCGGGCGGAGTCCTTTCCGGAGGTTGCGTCCATGGCAACCGCTGTCACCGGTCGATTTTTCAGGATCGATCGGACCAGTCCGGTGAGAATCGGGCGGGGCCCGACTTCGATAAATGTGCGAACGCCCATTTCATAAAGGTGTTCAATGGCGGCAAGAAACTGCACCGGATGCGTGATTTGCTGTCCCAGCAGGGTTTTGGTGGCTTGCAGATCTTCCGGATAAGGGTTTCCGGTCACGTTGGCGATGACGGGTATTTTTGATGGCCGGATGTCGATGGATTCCAGAAAAGCGCTGAAGGGTTTGCCGGCATCCTGAACCAGGGGACTGTGAAAGGCAGCCGCGACCGGCAGGCGAACCGCTGAAAGTCCTTTTTCAAGGCATAGGGCTTCAGCCCGGGTAATCGCATCGCGAGATCCGGAAAGCACACCCTGAAAGGGGCTGTTTATATTGGCCAGGGTAATTGGAAAGGGGGCGCTCCGGGTCAGGGCCTTCAGGTCTTCAATCGGCGCTTTGACGGCAATCATGATTCCGGCTGCCTCCCTGCTTCCGGCAGTTTCCATGAAATGGCCCCTGGCTGCGGACAGTTTCAGAAAGTTTTCCGGAGAAATCCAGCCGGCGGACGCAAGGGCCGTCAATTCTCCGAAACTGTGACCGCAGGTTGCATCCGGCGTGACGCCGAAGTGCTCAAGAATTTTTATCATTCCCAGGCTGACAGCCCCGATGGCCGGCTGAGCTATGCGGGTGGATTGCAGCGCCTTTTTACGGGATTGTATTTTCGATGAATCGGAAGCGGAAGGCGGATAAATCCGGTCGCTGAGCTTAAGAAAAGGCGTTTCAGTGGGCTTCAGGCCGGCTGAAAATGAGGAAAATGCTTCATCAGCCGCATCGATTGCGTCCATTACCTGCGGAAACATGCAGGCCAGTTCCCGGGCCATCCCCACATACTGACTTCCCTGTCCGGGAAATAAAAAACCGATTTTACCCTCCAGAGGGGCGCCTCCATAAAAGAGGTTGGCTGTGTTCCAGAAAGGCCGGTCCTTGTGAAGATCCAGGGCCGAGAGGGCTTCTGAACAGGCCATCTGCAGATCATCGGCCCAGGATGCGTCCGGGTTGCCGGTTTGATGAAGGAGGATCAGCAGACGGCAGGGATCTTTGGCGGAAAACGTGCCGCGGGATTTTGCCGCAAGAACGGAAAATCCGGTATTCGAGAGTCCTTTTGAAGCTTTGGCCTTCCAGTCAGTCAAATCTTTTTTGATGGCTTCCGGCGTCGGGCCGGACAGCGGCAGAATCTCAACAGACCCGTCCCAAATGATCTCGGATTTTTGACGGTCATATTCTTCCAGAACCGCATGAAAATTGCTGCCTCCGAATCCAAAGGCGCTGACTCCGGCCCGTCTGGGATGCTTCTTTCCGGAAAGCCAGGGTGTTGCAATGGAATTCAGATAAAACGGGCTGTCTTCGATGTTCAGGTTCGGATCCGGCTCGGAGGCTTTCAGCGTCGGCGGAATCACCTTGTGATACAGGGACAAGGCGGCCTTGATCAGGCCTGCGGAGCCTGCCGCGGCCTTGGTGTGACCGATCATGGATTTAATGGACCCAATTGCGCATCTTTGTATTGTGTCAGGGCCTGCCGGCGGGAATTCGCTGAAAACCTGCTTTAAAGCGGTGAATTCCACCATGTCTCCCACGCGGGTGCCGGTGCCGTGAGCCTCGATTAATTCGATCGTGCCGGGATCAATGCCGGCCTGCTGGTAGGCGGAGCGAAGCGCCCTTGCCTGGCCTTCAGCCCGGGGTGCGTAAATGCTCTGGGATTTGGCATCGCTTGAGGTGCCCATTCCCTTGATGACCGCATAAATTCGGTCGTTGTCTCTTTCGGCATCCGCCAGGCGCTTTAATACCACCATGCCTAGCCCTTCTCCCAGCAGAGTGCCATCCGCATGCTTTGAAAACGGACGGACATCGCCGGAGGGTGAAAGAATCTGGGTCCGGGAAAAGCACATGTGCATGAAAATGTCGTTCAAGGTATCCACGCCGCCGGTGATGACCATGTCCGACCGGGAGGTGATCAGCTCCATCATGGCCAGGTGAACGGCGCTGAGCGAACTGGCGCAGGCCGCGTCCACCACGCAGTTGGTGCCGCCCAGGTCCAGCCGGTTGCAGATGCGTCCGGCAACCACATTGCCCAGAAGTCCCGGAAAGGAATTTTCCTGCCAGGGAACAAAACCGCTGGATATCCGTTCCATGATCTCACTGATTTTATCCGGTGAGAGCCCGGAGTCTTTCAGGGCTTTTCGCCATACCGGGTGACCTAGGCGGGCGCCAAGCGGAATCACGAGCTCCTGTGTTCCCGTAACGCCCAGAATCACGCTCGTCCGATTGCGGTCAAAAGGTCGCTCTGCTCCATAACCCGCATCGGTCATGGCCATTTTGGCCGTCACCAGACCCAGCATCTGGGAGCTGTCCGTGGCCTCCAGAATCGAAGGCGGAATTCCGAATTCAGAGGGATCGAAATCGATGGGAGATAAAAAACCGCCTCTTTTGCTGTAAACATGATCCGGCGTTCTGGGGTCCGGATCGAAATAATCATCCGGAGACCAGTGGGTTGGAGGAACATCGGTGATGGCGTCGTGGCCGTGAACGATCAGCCGCCAGAATCCTTTGGCAGTGGGGGATTTTGGAAAGATGCACCCGATGCCGATGATGGCGATCGGGGGGATCCGGGCCGGTTCAAGCGCCATGAAATCAATCTGTGTTTCTGTTTCTGGCATCAATCGTCTTTATATAAAACTGGGTTACGGCGCATTGCGCCGATTTGTCACAAGAAAAAAGGAGGTCAGCTTCCCTGGAAGCATCAAAAATAACACATATCTTTTATGATATCACGGTTATCCAATAATTATCAATAGATAAGAATTCTATTGCATATATTTTACAATGGCTTTCAGCGGCAGCGGCGAATAGGCGTCCATGTCCGGGGGAAGGGCAACTCCCTGGCATCGAATCCAGTTGGCGCGCGTCAGGATACATGCACCAAACAACAGGTTCATGGCGATGGTGATGGTATCCCGGTTTTCGGGCTTCTCCAGAAACGATCCCAGTGCCCACGCATTGAATGCTCCCATTGTCGGGCCGCACCATATCTGATAATCCATTTTCCGGTCAGGATGTCCGGTTGTCGCCCATCTGGAGGACTGTCCCAGGTAGGAGCGAAAAACAAGTGCCATTTTATGCCGGGGGTCCTGTTCTGCGCGATCCACCTGACGGGGATCACGCTGTAAAAAAAATGCCTTTGTCTGTTGCCATTCGCTGTCCAGGCTGCATTTGAAAACATCCCGCTCAAGTTGAATCCGGTGTTTTTCAGGGATGTCTTCCAGCCGGTCATGTGACGTATATAGCTCGTAGAGCTTTGCGGCGCGCTGTGCGAACATGGTGCCGCGCTTTAAAACCTGGACCTTTACCCCCATCTCGAACATGTCGGCTGCCGGCGCCATGGCAACATCCGCCTGTCTGGCTTCTGCCAGGAGGCGGCGGACAGCTTCGGATGTTCCGGCCTCCACGCAGGCCTGATTGACGGACCCGGTCAGGATATATGCCGCGCCCATTGAAAAAGCCGCTGCGGCGGCCTGTGGGGTTCCGATTCCACCTCCCAGCCCGACGGGGATGGACTGCGGATACTGGTGGATCTTGACCCTCTCGTTTCGTAGCGCGATCAGCGTCGGCAGAAGAGAAATCGCAGGCCGGTTGTCGGTATGGCCGCCTGAGTCGGCTTCAGCGGTCAGGCTGTCCGCCATGGGAATATGCCGGGCAAGATCGACCTGTTCCCGGGTCAAGGTTTTCTCCTCCAGCAGTTGCATCAGAAATTTTTCCGGAGGGGGTGAAAAAAATCTCTGGGCGACTTCTTCCCGTGAAACTTTGGCAACCACCTGATTGGGGCAAACGATGTTTCCCATGCTGTCCCGATAAATCCCCGAAACCCGGTAGCGAACCAGGGCAGGGGTCAGATTCAGATATGCGGAAGCGCAGACCTTTCGAATGCCCTGTTTGATGTAAAGGCTGACCAACGCCTCTTCCAGATCCGGGTCTCCGGGGCTGTGAATCAGGTTGAACCCATAGGGAGAATCCCCCAGCTTCCGCTGCACGTCATCAATGGCTTTTTCGACTTCGGCCAGGGTCAGGCCTGCGGCGCCATAAAAACCCATCATGCCGGCTTTTCCCATGGCTTCAAGCATGGCGATCGAGGTGATGCCGTTGGCCATGGCGCCGCCAACATAGGCATACCGTAGATTATGGCGCTTTTTAAACTCGGGATCTCCCAGCCTTTCCGGGGGCAGGGAAGGGGCAAAGGCCAGAACCGGGTGGCGAACTCCGGAAGCGGTCGAGTCTGGCGGCGCACTGGAATCTATCCGGTTTCCAGGCAGTTCAATCGTCAGTGAGCCACCTCTGGCTGCAGCGGGCTGCCCATTTCGATCCACCAGAACAAAGGGTCGGCTCAGGGAGTAGAGGGCGTTTTGAAGCCCTTCAGCATCTGCTTGCGGCGGCGAATCCCCTTGGGTCCAGAACCCGTTATGCCAAGTATTCTGCATCGCATCAATCATGATCGATGCATTCGGCCAAATGATGGTCGGATATTTTTTCCATGCGTTAATTTTTAATCAAAATGTTGACGGGTGTCAAGAAAGATAACCCGCAGGTTTGGGTGATACCTGACTTGAAACTAAAAGCACCGCAGTCATTGCAAAATTTGCGCGATACAGGATTTGCTTGACTTTAGTGTTCCTGTATAGCAAGTTGAGTGCAAACTTAAGATATGTGTCGATTTAAATCAATGAAAGTGGATCATGAACGATAAACCTGTCTGGATAGTATGTATTGGTTTATTCTGTGCATGGTTAGGTACTTCTGTGTACCCGCCTGTATCATTTGCCGGAATATTGACCATTGAAACCCAAACCAGCGTTCAAACAGCCGAGAATCAACTGGAAGTAACGGTTAAAATAACCAACAAGGGAGATGAACCCGCCTATAACACACAGATAAATTTGATTGTTCTGGATGAAAAAACACAAGGCGATGTTAACGCAAAACTGGATCCGGGCAAATCTGATGTCAATACGTTTACCAAAAGGCTCTCTGGCATTGCCGGTGGACGGTATCCATTGACCATAAGAGTAGATTTTCATGATGCGAATTTATATCCTTTTTCAGCCCTTTCAGGCTCAACCTTTTTTCTGGGTAAAGATGTCAACGGCGATATAACGATAATCGGCGATAATCTCTCCCTGGACAAAGAGGGCGTATTAAACTTTCACATCAAAAACATGGAATCCGATCCCATAAATCTCTCAGCAAGCCTTTTTTTACCTAAAGAATTTTCAGCGGCCACCTTGAAAAAAACGTTTCAAATTGATGGCAGATCAGAAAAAAACCTGTCGTTTGACATCCGTAATTTTTCAGCGCGCAATGGCGCCTCATATCCTCTGTATTGCGCGTTTGAATACGACAAAAACAGCATTCATTACACCACGATGGCCAGCGTCTTTGTAACAATAAAAGTTGCAGAGGGATGGTTTCGCAGTCTGAATTGGGTTTGGACCGGCACGATAATTGTTCTGATCATTATGGCCTGCGGAATATTCATTTTGCAGAAAAAAGCAAAACCAACACCCCGATAAAAGCCCATCCAGATGCAAGTCATATTTCACGGCGATGATTTTGGATTGACATCAGGTGTCAATGAAGGCGTTATTCAAGCATTTCAAAATGGCGTTCTGGCAAGCACTTCCATCATTGCCAGCGGCCAGGCTGTTGATGAGGCCATTGGGTTAGCGCTCATGCACCCTGACCTGGATGTCGGAATTCATCTGGTATTATCCGATGAAAACCCTGTTCATAAAACGAGTTCTCTTTCTTGTCCTCAATTGTCCGATGAAAGATTTCCTTCCCGACAACGGCTTCTGTTAAACCTGTTAAACGGGCGTATAACAGTTCAACAGGCTGAAAAGGAATGGCGCGCCCAAATCGAAAAAATTCTCTCTGCCGGCATACCTGTCAGCCATCTGGACAGCCATCAGCATGTTCATCTATATCCGTATCTTTTCCCCTTGTCTGTAAGACTCGGCATTGAATACAACATCCCCTTCATTCGTTCCCGCATCCTGGATCCGATTCTATTCATAAAAAACGCCGGACGTTTTATGGACGCCATGATACTCAGATGCTGGGCAGCCGGTTATGTTTCGAATGTAAGAATCAGGCCGTTGAAAAGTATTCCCTCAATCGGATTTCTTCATGCCGGAGGAAAACTGAATCAGATCATCCTGATCAACGCATTGAAAACACTTGATAAAAAAGCCTACCCCGCTGTTGAAGTCATGCTTCATCCCGGCACGGGAGATCCGTATACGCATTCGCGTTACCGGCACTGGCGCTATAACTGGAAAAATGATCTGGATTTGTCTGTTGACCCTTTGACGGTTCAGCTTCTGGAACATATGGGCATTACGCCCGTATCCTTTGTGCAGCTTCATCAAGCCACGCAACGTCGGCTGAAAGGCTTGTAACCGGATGAACCGAACCTGGCGGATACGTTCCTATCGTGAAGGGGATGAGCATCAGATCGTTCAGCTCAGAAAAACTGTTTTTGGCGATATTGATGCGGTACGGCTGAACATTTCGACATGGAACTGGCAATTCAAAAACAATCCAGCCGGAAATGCCTGGATATACGTTGCTGAAGATCAAGGGAAAATCGTAGGACAATACACCGCCATTCCAACCCGGGTTTTATGGAAAGGACGGGAGCAGCTGTTTGCTTTCTCATGCGATACCATGACACATCCGGATTATCGCAATCAGGGCATGTTCTCGATGCTTGCCGGTGAATTGTATGGTTTCATATCCCGGCAACACAATGTTGAAACCGTATGGGGATTCCCCAATAACCAGTCATTGCCAGGATTTATCAGGCGATTAAACTGGAAAGTGATTGCCCGGTATTCATTGAGGATAACCCCGCTCAGGCCGCTTCGGATGCTGCGCCCTTATTCCCGGCTTATTCAACGGTTGACGCCGGCATCCGGCAAACCGACCCATCCGCCGATATCCCGCTCGTATGTGATCAATCCGGGTGTCGAAGTTTTCTCCATTCAAGAATTCTGCCATGAATTCGATGAAATATGGGACCGGTATAAGCCTCTTTCCCATATCGTCCAGATCAGGGATAGCCGTTATCTGAACTGGCGGTATGTCGAACTTCCGGAATTTGGTTATGTTTCATTCGCCGTTCGACACCACGGCAGACTGGCAGGATATCTGGTCATCCGGCTTCTGGAACTGAAAGGGCATTATTTCGGCGTGCTGATGGATTGTTTTCCCATTCCCATGGTGAATGAGGATGTGACATTGCGTTTGCTGAGATTCGTACGTCGGTATTGTGGGTTGAATGGCGCGGAGTTTGTCGCTTTTCTTCTGCCCGATCATGCCCGGAAACATCTCAACAGGATGGGCGCCATTACAATCCCCGACAAATTCAATCCCAGGCCCTGGTATCTGGGTTGCCGGTGTCCAGTGAACCCTCTGGCCAATCCGCCCGATGGCTGGCATATTACGTATGGGGATACAGATATTCTTTAAGGCAGAGTCTGAAAAGGTTTCCGAATTTGTAAATTCCTTCATAAAGCAGATTAAACCGGCTTTCTCTCAAGTCCACGCATGATACGGGAATCTCTGTGAGTTTACTGCCATTGCGGCTTGCTTTGTAAATGATGTTCACTACGTAAAAAGTATGCCTGTCCATGCAATCCAGATATTGCTGGGCAAGCTCTTTTCGATATGCTTTCGCTGCAATGGAATAATCATGGAAATCCATATTCAGAAGTCGTTTGGCAATCTGAATAAACAGGTTGCTGGCGGCGCGGCGAATCCAGGATCGATGCTGGTTTCCGGATATTTTGGAACCAATGACCATGTCATGGTCATCCAGCAGATGGTAACTTTTTTCAATGAAATTCAGTTCAATGGACAGATCCATATCCACGGTGACGATGCGATCGTACCTGGCATGTTTTACCGCTGCCACAAACGCTGCGCCCACGCCTTTTTGGGGCAGGTGAAACCAGCTCAATTCGGGACACCTCCTGGAAAGCTCCGAAACGATAGCTACTGTCCGGTCAAATGAGCCATTACTGCCAATAAGTATTTCATAGGGGATGTCCAGGTTACTCATAAACCGGATAAGCCGCATCGTGTTTGACGTCAGAAGCGATTCTTCATTGTAAACCGGGATAAAAACCGTCAGGCCCTCCATTTTCTTCATCGCAGATAAAAATCCTTTATCCGGTCCCTTGCATATTGCGCCCAGATTTCCGTGGGGAAATCCCGAATGGTTTTTTCAAAAAACACGTGCGCTTTATCCATCTGTCCGGTTTTAACATAACAAATTCCCATATGATAACAGGACTCAGCGGCCTTGCGGGTTTCCGGATAGGATTTCAGAAGCCGGTTCAAAGCGTTGAGGGTATTCTCCCAGTCATTTTCCCTGTAAAAACACATGGCGTACATAAAGCCTGCATCGTCAGCCACAATAGACTGCGGATAGGCATCCATCACTTCCTTGAACATCGTTTTTGCGCTGGAATAATCCTTTCCGGTAAAAAAAGCCACTCCCTTGTCATACGGCAGCGAGGGATATCCCGGGGCGTGAAAGATCAAAAAATATCCCAGCGAAAACAGCACAACAATCATCATGGCAATGATCCACCGGGTTCCCCGGACATACCATTTTACAACCCAAGACATCCGGGGACGAAAACAGGCAAACCGGGAAATGATCAACCCGATCAGTCCCAAACAGGTCAATGCCGCACCCGTATAA
>Ga0265593_1000749_pt1 | contig 16577 bp, 16 predicted proteins | sample saktaG_8_FD_190136 | JGI IMG/M metagenome (GOLD analysis project Ga0265593, IMG submission 190136) | Saline water microbial communities from Sakinaw Lake, British Columbia, Canada - sak_2011_5_24_36m | ecosystem: Environmental > Aquatic > Non-marine Saline and Alkaline > Saline ...
AACAAAACAAGACATGGGTGACAGTTGGACAACCTTAAACTTGAACAAAAGTATGCGTAAACTTACTAAATTAGCCATTAATCTTGCTGAAGAAGTAAAAGTCGAAGCAACTACAATTAAAAAACATGCTGATGAGTTATATCAACTATTTTACAGCAAGCATGGTTTTGAAAAAACTCAAGCCATTAGTCTTAATATAGATAGCTTTATACAAGACATTCAATCTTTAGAAAAAATCACCCGCGACTTCTGTACTGACCCCATCAACATGCTAACGGAAAAGCATTTTTTAATTCGTAGATTTTACTTAGGCCTTGTCACACAAATTCAAGCGTTATTTGAACAAGCACAGGTTAATTGCACGATTTGGTTAAACGTCGTTATTGGTGAGCTTAAAACACAAATTAATGTGCATAAAAAAGCACTTGATAAACGTGCGGAAACCTTGATGGAGTCGGATAACAATGCCGATAATCTTATTAAAAATCTCGAAGCAACAGAAAATGAATTTGCCAAACTCATGCAGCAATCTAACCAACTCGATGCCATTTTGCTAAAGCTCATGCGTTGCGCAAAATTCAACTTAGCGCCGCCTTCATTTCAGTAAAGCTGCAATTTAGCTACATTAGAATAATATCAAATGACTCTTGGCTGTAATGAGGTTCAGCCTGTAAAGAAATTTGTTTTCCTATAAAATCGGATAAATTAGCTAAACTTTGTGACTCTTCATCCAACAACATATCAATCACTTTTGAAGCAGCTAGCACACGAAGTTCTCTCGCATTAAACTGACGCGCCTCTCTTAATAATTCACGTAAAATCTCATAGCACACTGTTTGAGCCGTTTTCTGCTCTCCCCGCCCCTTACATGTATTACAAGTCTCACAAAGCACATGCGCCAAACTCTCCCGCGTGCGTTTTCTTGTCATTTCTACCAAGCCCAGTGGCGTAAAACCATTGACCCCCGTGCGTGCGCGATCACGAGCGACTGCTTTTTGCAATTCATCTAATACGGCTTCACGTTGGGTATCTTCATCCATATCAATAAAGTCAATGATGATGATACCGCCTAAATTTCTCAGTCGTAACTGACGAGCAATAGACTGAGCCGCTTCCAAATTGGTCTTAAAAATAGTGTCCGATAGATTTTTACCACTGACAAAACTGCCGGTATTCACATCTACAGTAGTTAATGCTTCGGTTTGATCAAAAATCAGATATCCCCCAGACTTAAGTTCCACCTTACGCGACATCGCTTTTTCAATTTCTTGCTCGATGTTGTATAAATCAAATAGCGGTCGTTCGCCTTGATAATGTACGAGCTTATCCAACGCCGTAATTGCATATAAATTAGCAAAATCCACCAGCTTTTGGTAAGTTTCACTTGAGTCAACGCGTACCATTTCAGTCTCATCACACAATACATCACGCAACACACGCATAGGTAAATTCAAATCTTGAAAAATCAATGTGCGCTCAGGTGCTGTAGTGCTTTTTGAACGAATATGCGCCCAAGTTTTAGTTAAATAATCAATATCTGCCAGCAACTCATCATCTGTCGCGGCTTCTGACATGGTTCTTATAATATAGCCCCCCACACGGTCTTCTGGCAGCAATCCAATCAAGCGCGCTCTTAACAGTTCACGCTCAGCTTCATCCTCAATACGCTGAGATACGCCAATATGCTCTTGTTGTGGTAAATAGACTAAAAACCGCCCTGCTATACTAATTTGTGTCGTTAGTCGGGCACCCTTGGTACCAATCGGCTCTTTAATGACCTGCACCATGAGTGATTGGCCTTCATGTAGCACCGATTGAATCGGTAATTGTGTTTCAGATTGCCCGCATTCAAAAATATCACCTGCATGCAAAAAAGCAGCACGCTGTAAGCCCATTTCAATAAAGGCTGATTGCATCCCAGGCAATACACGGCACACAACGCCGCGGTATACGTTGCCAACCAACCCTAGTGATGAACTGCGTTCAATCTGCAATTCTTGCACCACACCATTCTCCATCATGGCAATTCTTGTTTCTTGTGGCGTTACGTTAATTAATATTTCTTCACTCAATTTACATTCTCTTTTAACTTTAATTTAATCTCTATATATTGATTGTATTGCAATTCTATACGGCTATAAAATGCCAATTCCCTGGGCTCTCAACAAACTAGCTGTTTCATATAAGGGCAAACCCATCACACCAGAGTAGCTACCCTCTACACGCTTAATCCATGCGCCAGCTTCACTTTGAATACCATAACTGCCCGCTTTATCACGATGCTCCCCTGTCGCAATGTAGGCGTCAATTTGAGCCTGCGAGAGTACCATCATCTCCACCATCGTTGTGGACAGTAGCACCTCAATCTTATTATTAAAGGCCAACGCTACCGCGGTATGCACCTGATGCACACTACCTGAAAGCGCATGTAACATACGTCGCGCATCATGATCATGCTCCGGCTTACCTAACACTAAGTCTGCTAACACAACAGTGGTATCAGCCGCCAAAACAGGCCGTAACCGCTGCTCTACATTTAACTTTAACAAGCAAGCTTCTGCTTTTTGCTGCGCAAGCCTTCTGACATAGCTTTCTGCAGACTCATTGATGTGTTGTGATTCGTCAATATCTGCGGGCAAAATCTCGCATGTCACTCCTATCTGTTTTAATAATTCAACGCGTCGCGGGCTTCGTGAGGCTAGATAAATGTTACTGAGGCTGTCAATTTTTTTGTTCAATTTAGTCTTAATCTTGCGCATGGCTTTAATTTAGTATGCCGAATATTAACAAAGCTTTAGCTGAATCAGTGACTATTTTTGCCATGACCTTCATCATTGGCTTAATACTATGCGGAACAAATGTTCAATTTGTATGCTATTAGTCACACTGACGCTTAGTCTCATAGATTGATTATCTGAATGAAATAGTTAGTTTGAGTTAAAATAATGAGATTAAATTAAAGACATTAAATTATGCAATGGATGCCACATGCCACTGTCGCGGCAATCGTAGAAGATCACGGAAAATTTTTACTGGTAGAAGAAATTACTGATCGAGGCAATCGTTTCAACCAACCTGCCGGCCATTTGGAAGATAATGAAACCTTAATTGAGGCCGTAATACGTGAGACCTTAGAAGAAACGGCCTATTCATTTAAACCTGAGTCTCTACTAGGTATTTATCATTGGCGGCATGAACATAACGACACCACCTATTTGCGTTTTGCTTACATTGGCAGCGTGAGCAATCATCAACCTAATTTAGCACTTGATGAAGGTATCGTGCGCGCAGTGTGGATGACTGCCGAAGAAATGCGCAACAATGCCATGCTCATGCGAAGCCCACAGGTACTTCGCTGCGTTGAAGATTACTTAACTGGACAACAATTCCCTTTGTCTGTAGTGACCCATTTATAAAATTAAATTTGACGAAATAGCACAACATGAATTTGAATAAACTACAAAAGAAAAAAGTAGTCGTAGGCCTTTCTGGTGGTGTCGACTCGTCTGTCACTGCCCTGTTGCTAAAAGAGCAAGGATATGAAGTCACGGGTCTTTTCATGAAAAACTGGGAAGATGACGACACAGACGAGTACTGCTCCAGCAAACAAGACCTAATTGATGCGGTTTCGATTGCAGATAAGATTGGCATTGATATTGAAGCGGTCAACTTTAGCGCAGAATATAAAGACCGTGTATTTGATAATTTTTTAAGCGAATATAAAGCTGGACGTACGCCTAACCCTGATATTTTATGTAATGCGGAAATTAAATTTAAGGCTTTTTTAGACCATGCAATGAGCTTAGGGGCAGATGTTATCGCCACAGGGCATTACGCACAGGTGCGCGAGAACCCACTAAAACCAGGATTATTTCAGCTCATGAAAGCTGACGATGGCAGTAAAGATCAGAGCTATTTTTTATACCGCTTAAATCAAGCGCAACTCTCTAAAACACTATTCCCACTAGGCCAACTGCTCAAGCGAGAAGTGCGTGAAATCGCTCGTAATGCAGGATTAATTAATGCCGAGAAAAAAGACTCAACAGGCATATGCTTTATTGGTGAGCGTCCTTTTCAAGAATTTTTAAGCAAATATCTACCTCGTGAGCCGGGCGACATTAAAACACCTGAAGGCAAACTGGTAGGCCGTCATGAAGGCTTAATGTACTACACCTTAGGACAACGACAAGGCCTAAAAATCGGTGGTAGTCGAGATAGCAATGGCGAACCGTGGTTCGTCGCCGCCAAAGATATGCAAGCAAACGTATTAACTGTCGTACAAGGGCATGAACATGAATTACTGCTCAGTGATGGCTTGGCGGCGAGTCAACTCACTTGGATTGACAATGAAGTGCCCATAAATAATTGGGTATATGCTGCCAAGACCCGTTATCGGCAACCTGATGCCCCATGTGAGATAGACCGCTTAACAACTGAGGTCGTTGAGATTAAATTCGGGCAAAAACAGTGGGCTGTCACACCAGGTCAATCTGCTGTGGTGTATGAAAGCAATGTTTGCCTAGGTGGCGGCATTATTACTGCTGCTATATAATGCACTTCAACCCTAAACGCTAGCGGCCACTATTGCTAAATTAGCTTGAATGGGATGCGCCGCAAATCTAAGGTCTGAAGCTGATTATTCCTTTTGTTTTTAAAATGAAAATTAAAGAGTAAGTACTAAAATTATCCCATTAAAATGCTACTAGGTTACGGAGGCTGATATGGCTTATGTGTTTAGAAATGAACAAGGACGTATTACTGGCAGTGCATCAGAAAATCTTGGTGCAGGGTGGGAATTCATTGCGGATGATACCGGCGAATATATTCAATATTTAGAAAGTGCTTTGACTGAAATCGCCCCGTTTCGCGAGAGCGACATACAATTAGCACGGATATTAGAAGATTTAATTACGCTACTCATTGAACGCGATATTATTCGGTTTACAGACTTTCCTCCTGCAGCGCAAAAACGCTTAAACAGCAGACAAGACTTGCGCAAAAAAACCCAACTTTCTAAACTAGTCGATGAAAATCGAGATTTTATTTACTAAAATTTCGCTTAATTTGGAATGGGTAAACTTTCTTTAAAGGACTGACGCTTTAATAACGCTACTTGTAGTCGATCCAAGTTCGGATATTGCGTTGTTAAATTAATCACTGAACCAAACCGTAAATTCACGTAGCCTAACATACAGCCGACAGCGATATCAGCCAAGCTAAAAATACCATTAACGCACCATTTATTTTTGCCTAAATCATCATTCAAGGCTTGTAAACCAAGCGTGACTTTGCCCATCTGCCTAGCAATAAAATTCTCATCTTGAGCTTGCGCTGATTTACGCTGTTCTAACATAGTCGCTACCGCGGCATCACAAACACCGTCAGCAAGTGCCTCCCATCGACGCACCTTAATTTTTGCACCTTGGTCTTGAGGTATTAAATGTGCAAGGGGGGTGCGATTATCTAAATATTCCACAATCACCCGAGAATCATACAAGCTATCACCATCTACTAAAATCAGCACAGGCACTTTGCCTAAGGGATTGTAAAGCTTTACAGGGCAATCATGAGCGGCTAAAACCACTTCCTCAAGCGCCATTTCGATATGTTTCTCTGCTGCAACAATTCGTACTTTACGGGCATAAGGGCTATTGATCGTGTATAAAAGTTTCATGATATTGGTGTGTGTAATTTTTACTAAAAATTAATGGTTAGTCGCATTATAATTCAAACATCACTTGGTTTATCAAGGCAAGCTAGTTATCCTAATAATGTTTATTAAAAATAATATATTGTTAGCGAAATCATGACGTTATTTAGCCAATACTATCCAGCGCATTCAGCAGCCTTTTATGAGTTGGTTCGCCAGCAAGTACAAGCCGCATTAGATGAAGATGTCGGCTCTGGTGATCTCACCGCATTACTCGTCCCGCCATCTTTAACTGTCAGCGCTACAATTGTCGCGCGAGAAAATGCCATTATCTGTGGCCTTGATTGGGTAAATGCATGCTTCAAACAGATTGATACTAATGTCGATATTAACTGGCTCATTATTGAAGGCCAGCAAGTCAAATCAAATCAGGTGTTATGTGAAATACACGGCCTAGCACGCGCGCTTCTGACGAGCGAACGCTGTGCACTCAACTTCTTACAAACGCTTTCTGCCACATCGACTGCAACAAGAAAATATGTAGAGGCGATTGCCGGTACGCCGTGTCAAATTTTAGATACACGCAAAACAATGCCCCATTTAAGATTAGCCCAGAAATATGCTGTGACTGTGGGTGGTGGTCACAATCAACGCTTAGCTTTATATGACGGTATTTTAATTAAAGAAAATCACATTGCGGCGGCTGGTAGCATTAGCGCCGTAATGGCTCAGGCAATAGCATTAAATTCCAATAAAAGCATACAAATTGAAGTTGAAAATTTAATTCAGTTACAAGAAGCACTCAGTGCAGATGCTACTAGCATTTTGCTAGACAACTTTAGTATCGCGCAGCTAAGTGAGGCCGTCATTATCAATCAAAAATTTGGTCGTCGCGCCCTACTGGAGGCCTCGGGTGGCATTACATTAGAAAATGTTCGCGAGATTGCACTCACAGGGGTTAATCGTATTTCAATCGGCGCTATTACAAAAAATGTACTGGCAATTGATTTATCCATGCGCATTAAGGGATAAACAATAAAACGCATTTAAAACCAAGGTGAACGAAATGAATAAGCCAGACACGCTAGATAATCCGAATGGCCGCCTTACACTAAGGGATGTTTTACGCATGCTAATTAACGATGGCATGCTAGATAAAATTCAAGCTGAAAAGCTATACAAAGATCGTAAACTAGACAGCTCTAATTTACACCCCTTAGTTGTAGTAGCCGAGCAGAAATGGAAAAATTTAAATCCACCACATAAAGCCCTCACTGTAGAGGCCTTATCTGGTTGGTTAGCAGAGCATGCCGGCTTAGATTACCACCCCATCGATCCACTCAAATTAGATTTTGGATCAGCTGCAAAAATAATCACTCAAGCTTATGCTGAGCGCTTGAAAATTATGCCGATTGCAGCCAGTAATGGTATAGCGACCATCGCAACCACTGAACCATTTAGTACTGAATGGATTTCGGATCTTGAACGTGTATTAAAAATGAAAATAAAACTGGTCATGGCGAATCCGCTAGAAATTAGCCGCTACCTACCAGAAATCTATAATTTAGCAAGTTCAATGAATGCCGCAGATTTGGCTAAAGCAGGCCAAATTGTCGGTGTGCAAAATTTTGAGCAACTGATAGAGCTAGGCAAAGATAAAAACCTAGACGCCAACGAGCAACATGTAGTCAATATTGTGGATTGGCTATTTAAATATGCATTTGAGCAACGCGCCAGTGACATACACTTAGAACCTAGGCGCAATATAGGCATCATGCGCTTTAGAATTGATGGCATATTGCATCAAGTATACCAACTACCTCCCAATATTATGAACGCTATCACTAGCCGCATTAAGCTACTAGGTCGCATGGATATGGTAGAAAAACGTCGGCCACAAGATGGTCGCATCAAAACATTATCCGCAGAAGGTCAAGAAATCGAGTTGCGCTTATCCACCATGCCAACTGCATTTGGCGAAAAAATGGTCATGCGTATTTTTACACCCGAAGTATCAGCGCAAGATTTTTTAGCGCTTGGTTTTGCTGAAGTGCAAGCTGACATATGGAAGAGATGGACTAAGTCACCTAATGGCATTATTTTAGTGACAGGCCCTACTGGATCAGGAAAAACCACTACACTGTATGCAACACTGCGCCTACTTGCTACACCTGAAGTGAATGTTTGTACGGTAGAAGAGCCAATTGAAATGGTGGAACCTTTATTCAATCAAATGCAAGTGCAAACCAATATTGGTTTAAATTTTGCCGCGGGCATCCGCACCCTGATGCGACAAGATCCAGACATTATTATGATAGGTGAGATTCGTGATTTAGAAACAGCTGATATGGCAATCCAAGCCGCGCTCACTGGGCATCTAGTTTTATCCACACTACATACCAATGACGCGCCATCTGCCATCACGCGCTTATTAGACTTGGGCGTACCATCGTACCTGATTCACTCCACCGTATTGGGCATTATGGCGCAGCGTCTGGTACGCACTTTATGCACGCATTGCAAAGTACAAGTACCCATTGCGCAAAGCCAATGGGACGCACTGATTGATACTTTCAAACTACCAAAACCCGCGCACATTTATAAACCTGTAGGCTGTATTGAATGCCGCAATACTGGCTTTAAAGGCCGAAGTGGCATATACGAAATGTTTACGATGACACCCGCATTAAGAAAACTCATTACACCAGAAACTGACTTAGCAAGACTTACAAAGTTGGCACGCTTTAAAGGCATGCAACCCCTTATTATTAATGGTGCAGAAAAAGTAGCGGCTGGGGTTACAACCATTGAGGAATTATTGAAAGTAGCACCGCCCTTAGCATCCGAATAAAACATGCCTAAAGAAAAATATTCTGCCCATGTAATGTAAGTTCTAAGATTTCTATACCGGGAAATACAGCTTATTTAATCTATTCTTATTCATCATTAATTCTCTTAGTATAAACTCATCGTCCTTGACCAAATAGGCTCAAACCGTTATGGTATAGGGTTGGCATATAAACGTAACAAAAAATCACTAAATCTAATAAAAACAAGCGTTAATTTAGTGAAAAGCACAAAAAATTAAAGTAAAAAATAAGCATGGAACAAAGCATGGAACAAAGCTCTAAAAAAATCACTGGTGCGGAAATTTTAATCCGTTGCCTGCATGAAGAAAATGTTGAATTTGTATTTGGCTACCCAGGTGGCGCGGTATTACATATTTACGACGCTATTTTTCATCAAGATAAATTTAAGCATATTTTAGTGCGTCATGAACAGGCGGCACTTCACGCAGCTGATGCCTACTCTCGCTCTACTGGCAAAGTAGGGGTTGCGCTTGTTACGTCTGGTCCAGGCGCTACGAATGCAGTCACAGGCATCGCGACTGCTTACATGGATTCTATTCCAATGGTCATTATTAGTGGTCAAGTGCCTACTTACGCCATTGGTGAAGATGCGTTCCAAGAATGCGACACTGTTGGCATTACACGCCCATGCGTGAAACATAACTTCTTAGTTAAAGATGTAAAAGATATTGCCGCCACCATGAAAAAGGCTTTTTATGTGGCTGCTAGTGGTCGTCCAGGGCCGGTATTAGTAGATATCCCTAAAGATATTACTGCCCACTTATGCAAATTTGAGTATCCAGAAAGCGTTAATTTACGCTCATACAACCCTGTTACCAAAGGGCATTTAGGACAAATCAAAAAAGCGCTTAAGCTCCTTGTCGAAGCAAAACGCCCCATGGTTTATTCTGGTGGCGGCGTCGTATTAGGTGACGCTTCTGCGCATTTAATTAAGCTCGTTCAATCGCTCGGCATTCCGATTACCAGCACCTTAATGGGCTTAGGTGGCTTTCCAGCCTCTGATCAAAAATTTCTAGGCATGCTAGGTATGCACGGTACTTACGAAGCCAATATGGCAATGCAAGAGTGTGATGTGTTGCTAGCTGTTGGTGCACGTTTTGATGACCGCGTAATTGGTAATACTGCGCATTTCCTATCAAACCCACGCACAATTATTCATATCGATATTGATCCATCTTCAATTTCAAAACGCGTAAAAATTGATGTGCCTATAGTCGGTGATGTTAAATCGGTACTGGTAGATATGAATGAACTCATTGCCACTGAAAAACCAGCACAAAATAGCGATGCGCTTGCTGCTTGGTTTAAAAAAATTGAGACATGGCGTGGCAAAAAATGCTTAAACTTTGCCCAAAGTACCGAATTTATTAAACCGCAATACGTCATTCAGAAATTGCATGAAATCACCAAGGGTGAAGCCTTTGTAACGTCTGACGTTGGGCAACATCAAATGTGGGCGGCGCAATATTATAACTTTGATAAGCCACGTCGTTGGATTAACTCTGGCGGCTTAGGAACGATGGGGGTTGGCTTACCCTACGCAATGGGCGTACAGCTAGCGCACCCCAATGCTCAAGTAGCTTGCGTCACCGGTGAAGGCAGTATTCAAATGAATATTCAAGAACTTTCAACCTGTGCGCAATACCATTTGCCAATTAAAGTGATTATGCTCAATAACCGCTATTTAGGCATGGTGCGTCAATGGCAAGAATTTTTCTATGAGAACCGTTATTCTGAATCGTACATGGACAGCTTGCCTGATTTTGTTAAACTGGCCGAAGCTTACGGTCATGTAGGCATGCAAATTACCAAGCCAGAAGATGTTGAGGGTGCATTAAAAGAAGCCTTTGCTATGAAATCACGCTTTGTATTTATGGATTTTATTACCGACCAAAAAGAGAACGTGTTCCCAATGATTCAAAATGGCAAGGGTTTGTCTGAAATGATTTTAGCGGAGGACCTATAAATGGCTAATCACTCTGCGCGTCATATTATTTCACTGCTGATGGAAAATGAATCAGGTGCATTATCTCGTGTGGCAGGTTTATTCTCTGCACGTGGTTACAATATTGAATCACTCACTGTTGCAGCTACTGAAGATCCAACATTATCTCGCATGACTATCGTCACATCAGGCTCAGAGGCTGTGATTGAACAAATCATTAAACAACTCAACAAACTGGTTGATGTAGTCAAAGTGCTCGACTTAAATGATGGGAAATTTATCGAGCGTGAATTAATGCTCGTTAAAGTGAAAGCAACCAGTGCTTTTAGAGATGAAATGAAACGTATGTGCGATATATTCCGGGGCCGTATTATCGATGTGGCTGACGGCAGCTTTACGATTGAGCTTACCGGCTCAGGCAATAAGTTAGATGCTTTTATCGAAAGTTTAGATAAAGCAGCGATACTAGAAACAGTGCGCACTGGCGCATCTGGCATAGGTCGTGGTGACAGAATTCTGAAAATTTAAAGACATAATATTTTAAAAAACCATATTGATATTTTAATTAGTATTTGCATAGAAAGGCGACAAAGAAATGAAAGTTTATTACGATAAAGACGCAGACCTTGGCTTAATTAAAGGTAAAAAAGTAACCATCATCGGTTACGGTTCACAAGGCCATGCACACGCTGCTAACCTTAAAGATAGTGGTGTAAACGTGACAATCGGTCTACGTAAAGGCGGTAGCTCATGGGCTAAAGCAATTACTGCTGGTCATAATGTTTTAGAAATTGCAGAAGCAACTAAACAAGCTGACCTAGTGATGCTGTTATTGCCAGACGAAAACATGCCGCAAATTTTTGATGCAGATGTTGCTGCCAACTTAAAGCAAGGTGCTACATTAGCCTTTGCTCATGGCTTTAACATTCACTACAACCAAATCACACCTCGTGCAGATTTAGATGTGATTATGATTGCACCAAAAGGCCCAGGCCATACTGTGCGCTCAGAATACCTAAAAGGCGGCGGTGTGCCTTCACTTATCGCTGTGTACCAAGATAAATCTGGTAAAGCAAAAGACCTAGCACTTTCTTATGCGGCAGCTAACGGCGGCACCAAAGGTGGCGTAATTGAAACTGATTTCCGTGAAGAAACTGAAACTGACCTATTCGGCGAACAAGCCGTATTATGTGGCGGTGCAGTTGAATTAGTTAAAGCGGGCTTTGAAACCTTAGTTGAAGCTGGCTACGCCCCTGAAATGGCTTACTTTGAGTGCTTACACGAATTAAAATTGATTGTAGATTTAATGTACGAAGGTGGCATAGCCAACATGAACTACTCCATCTCAAACAATGCTGAATACGGTGAATACGTCACAGGTCCTAAAGTGATTAATGATGAGTCACGTTACGCGATGCAAGAATGCTTAGCTAATATTCAAAATGGTGAATACGCTAAACGCTTCATCTTGGAAGGTCGTACCAACTACCCAGAAATGACAGCCCGCCGTCGTTTAAATGCTGCTCACCCAATTGAGCAAGTAGGTGGCCAATTACGCGCCATGATGCCTTGGATTTCTAAAAACAAATTAGTCGATCAATCTAAAAACTAATCGTTAATCGATAGACTTTAATTAGGGCGGGTAGCTAAACGGCATCCCGCCCTTTTTATTGTAATACAGAGGTTCTTTAGGGAATTTATATGAAACTTGCGGTACTCAGTCAATACATTATGCCCAAACAAGCCATGACAGTGCTTGCAGGTAAGTTAGCGCACTTTAAAGGGGGTAGTTTTACTACTGTCGTGATTGCTTGGTTTGTAAAACGTTATCACGTTAATATGGCTGAAGCCGCTAACTCAGATATTTCAACATATAAAAGTTTTAACGAGTTTTTTACACGCCCACTTAAAAATGACGCTCGCCCACTTGCACAAGCCGATTTTATTTGCCCGGTAGATGGTGCAATTAGTCAATTTGGTAACATTGAGGCCGACCAAATTTTTCAAGCCAAAGGACATACTTATTCTACGAGGGCTTTAGTCGGTGGCGATAGCATATTAGCGAAGCAATTTGAAAATGGGCACTTTGCATGTCTTTACCTAAGCCCCAAGGATTATCACCGTATTCACATGCCCTGCGATGGCATATTAAAGCGCATGACTTATGTGCCAGGCGCCTTGTTTTCGGTAAACCCAACTACTGCACAAGGTGTGCCAGGCCTATTTGCACGTAACGAACGTGTAGTATGCGAATTTACTTCAGCCCAATACGGCAGCTTTATTATGGTGTTAGTAGGGGCAACGATCGTTGGCAGTATGGCAACAGTTTGGCACGATGCCACCCATGGCATCATTAACCCACCACGCACAAATAAAACCCGCGTATGGACCTATGAAAATAAAAATATTTCGCTAAAACAAGGCGAAGAAATGGGCCGATTTTTACTAGGTTCAACCGTAGTGATGCTGTTTCAAAAAGAAACCTTACAATTTAATAACGAATGGCAAGCAGCAAGGGCTATTAGATTGGGTGAAATGATGGGTAATAAAAGAAAAACTTAAAAAGACTTATGAAAGAACGACCTGTACCGTTCATAAAAACTGTTTTCTGAGCTTGTATAAGAACATCCTTTAACAAGCTCAAAACCCCAATTACTTGGCAACCTTATGGTGCAAATGCGGCGCCAACTCATTGAGCGCAGATTCGTATACGCCGCGCTTAAACTCAATCACATCTTCTAATGGCACCCAATACTCGCTCCAGCGCCAGGCATCAAATTCCGGATGTTCGCTTGCACGAAGCGAAACATCACTATCACGCCCGACCATGCGCAATAAATACCAAATTTGTTTTTGGCCTTTATAACTACCGCGGTACTCGCGCTTAACCCATGTTGAAGGCACTTCATACCTAAGCCAATCTTTGGTTCGACCCAAAATTTGCACATGCTCAGGCTTCAAACCCACCTCTTCCATTAACTCACGATACATAGCCTGCTCAGGACTTTCGCCGTGGTTGATACCACCCTGCGGAAACTGCCAAGCATGCTCACGTATACGCTTACCCCAAAAAACCTGATTGTTGGCATTACATAAGATAATGCCAACATTCGGGCGAAACCCATCACGATCTAACATAGCGTTTACTGCCTTAATTATGCTTTAATTATTCTAGTGCAATTTTTTCATATTTCGAACATTATTGAAAGCGACCATTTGCGTATAATAGCTAAGCTCATGAAAACACTATTAATTAAATATCTAAAAAATTATCAATTTATTAAAATATTGCTTGCCTGCGTGCCGATTGCTGCCTATTCCACTAACGCAGCACCTATGCAATCCAACTTTGCCTACATTACCAATCAGGGCGACAATACCGTTTCCGTCATTGATACCGCTAATAATCAAGTGATTAATACGATTAAAGTCAGCAAAGCGCCTGTTGGTGTTGCGGTATCTGCCAAGCTACACCGAGCCTACATTTCAAATGTTGAAAGCCAAGAAATATCCATCATTGATACGCAAAATAATAGCGTCATTGAAACACTTAAAATTAACGGATCGCCAGTCGGGTTAGCCTTATCGCCCGATAGTAAAACATTGTATGTCGCCGATTGGTTTGCCAACAAGGTCTTAGCGATTGATACCAAGAATACCGAGCATATGCGTGAAGTAAACGTTGGTGATGCCCCAGCTGGTTTAGTCGTCAGCCCAAATAAGCAATGGTTGTATGTCGCCAATCGTGACAGTAATGACATTGCAATCATCAACACCAAAACACTCAAAATTAAAAAGCGAATTAACGTTGGCAAGCACCCTTTTGGCCTCTTAATCAGCAAGAGTGGCAGATTGCTAATCAGTGTGAATGTAAAAGAGGATAGCGTCAGCATTATCAACATCAGAACCAATGCCCAGCAGAAAATTAAAGTGGGGTATCACCCCTACTGCGCAGCCATGACGAATGATGACAAAACGCTATATGTGACGAATACGCAAGACGACAATGTGACAGTGATAGACATGGTCGAACGCAAAGTAATTGCCACCATTAACGTTGGCAGTACGCCAGAAGGCATTAGTATCGATCAGGCAAACCACCGTGTTTATGTTGCCAATTGGGGCAGTAATAACATCAGCGTCATTGATACTAAAACCAATCAATTATTAACTACGATTAAAACAGGTGAAAAAAGCCGATCATTCGGGCAATTTATATTGTCAGAATAATAGTCGCTACGTTTTAATCAGCCACAGGTAACGCCATAGCGCTCCTTTTTGTAAAAGAGAACGAAGCAACAAGCCATCAAGTTGTCAACCAAGTCCTCATTACATCGTTAACATCAATACAAATGATCATGAATTTTTATAAACGTTAGTTCTCATTTATAATGCCTCGTTGTTTTAATAATTCCTCTCAGTTTGAGAGTCATGGAGAAAGTAGAAAATGAAAAAAATCTTAGCCTTAATCACGCTTAGCCTAGGCATCAGCTTAATGCCATTCAGTGCATCTGCACACGGCCCAGCCCCACAAAAAGTAGAAAAAACCATCACCATTAAAGCTAATCCTGCCAAAGTATGGGCTATCGTTAAAGATTTCGGCAATATGCATCAATGGCACCCAGGCGTTGCTAGCACTAAGTTAGAACAAAAGAAAGACGACAATGGCGACCTTGCAACATACAGAACACTCACATTTAAAGCGGGTGGCAATGTCTACGAAAAACTCCGTAGCATTGATGATGCAAGTATGAAAATGAAATATGAAATTATCTCTGGCACACTGCCACTCACCGACTATAATTCGAGCATCACAGTGACTCAAGGCGCTAACGCAGGCGAAGCAACTGTGACATGGGTAGGCCGTTTTTACCGCTTATATAAACTCAACCCACCTATTCCAGAAGGCCAAGATGATGCAACTGCAGTCAAAGCCATCACCGATATTTTTGATTCTGGCTTAGCTAATCTACAAAAAGTCGCAGAAACCGCAAAATAAATATGTGACAAAAATGGTCACTTTTTCTTTTAAGGTGCCTGTTTTTGACTTACTTTAGGCAGTAATATCAAAAAAGTAGACCTTATTATTCTGCTTTTTTATTTTATTTCTGACCTTAAATGCTCATAACTGCTGATTCATTAGTACTTATCGCCCCTCATTTATAAAAAATAAATGGGTCCATAAAATACTGGCGCAGATATTGCTTGTAAAGTATCAAGCACTACAAATACTAGCTTAGTGTGAAAACACTTATATTTTTTACAAAGGATATCAAAAATGAAACAAGTACAAAAAGGTTTTACCTTAATTGAGTTGATGATCGTAGTAGCGATTATTGGTATTTTGGCTGCAGTTGCAATTCCTGCATATCAAGATTATATCGCTAAAGCAAGAGCTGCAGCTGGCTATGCAGAAATTGCTGCGGGTAAAACCGCATACGAGTTACTAGCTGTAGAAGGAACTACTCAGACTCTTGCATTGGTTGGCCTACAAGGATCAACAGGAACTTGTACTAATACTGTTACAGCTGATGTTGCCGGTGTTGCGGCGCCCGCGATTATGTGCACATTTACCAGCCCAGGCAGTCTCGGAGCTGGTGCAACTATTCAGTTAGATCGCGCGGCAACTGGCCTTTATACCTGTGCAACAGCAAACTTTGCGAAAGCTTCTTTCAAACCGGTAGGTTGCAGTTAGTAACGGCTTAACCTCGATGTAGTGTAACGAAATCGAGGTTTGCTATATAAAAACGCTCATCTTCTAGATGGGCGTTTTTATATGGTCTTTAATTCTAAAACTATTCCTAATTTCATATTGCATCTGCTTCTTAAAAGATGGCGTAGCACTAGTCACTTGTGCCATAATAAGAATGGTTATCAATTAACTAAGCACAATTAATGCAACTTCTATCGCAATTAAAAATAGGTCAACATGCCGTCATTTCGGCAATTGAGGCAGAGGAATATCTATTTCATCGTTTATCTGCTTTGGGCTTTCGGGTAGGCAAGCCGATTAGCCTCATTCGCCGCGCTAATTTTAACGGCCCACTGCATGTGCGCCTAGGCACCACCGATGTGATTTTACGCAGTACCGAAGCAGCACGCATCCGCATCA
>Ga0265593_1000761_pt1 | contig 16481 bp, 18 predicted proteins | sample saktaG_8_FD_190136 | JGI IMG/M metagenome (GOLD analysis project Ga0265593, IMG submission 190136) | Saline water microbial communities from Sakinaw Lake, British Columbia, Canada - sak_2011_5_24_36m | ecosystem: Environmental > Aquatic > Non-marine Saline and Alkaline > Saline ...
CCTGTAGCTCAACTGAATAGAGTAGCTGACTACGGATCAGCAGGTTGGGGGTTTGAATCCCTCCAGGGTCACGAAAAATATTTAAAGTAGCAGTATTTACTGATGTTTCGGAAGGTAGTCGCTTAAAACTGTCAAATTTTCTGTCAACTTATGAAACCCAAAAGATAAAATCATTCGATTTTGTTATTTGGGTTTTTTCTTTGTTTTTGCCTGTAAACATTAGTAAATTATGTTAGTGCAAATCTAACTTTATTCTTACTAGATTTCTTCCTCTCTTTTTTTTACTTCCGACCAAAGATTTTCCGACCTCTGTTTTTGATTTTTTAGAAGTAAAAAAAAGTTCCCGGCAATGATTATTTTATCATTTTTTTTCAAGAAGACACAACTTCTCTAATTGGTTAAGCAATAATCTGTTTGAGTCTCGAATGTTAATATCCTGACAGATTAAGGTTACTGTAACGTTACTATAACGTTATAGATCAGGTAGTTGTTAATAACTTAATCCGTTTGGTAATTTCCGGTTTGATACTTTTGCCGCTCGTAAAATTTAATAAAGACCATGAACGAAAAATCAATCATCGAAAAACCGGTAACTGCCCCTCATGTCTGTCGAATGATCGGGGTTAGTCGTCCTGCGCTCCATAAATGGAGCAAGGCAGGAATCGTCCGCTCCCATAAAATCGGAGGCAAACTTTTTTATTTTGAAAGTGAGGTGATGGAGGACTTAAAAAAGTGCTGATTAACCAGTCAAATAATCTCCTGAAATGGGAGGAGTACTAACTATCAATAACTACCAACGAACTTACCTTTATGAAAAACAGAAAAGAATCAGTTGCACAACTTCGAAAAAACCTGCCCTATGGTAGCTTTCAAAAATTAAGAGCGCGTCTTTTGTTAAAAGATATCAGGTTTTCTCTGCAGTACATCTCCCGGTGTTTAGACCCTGACCAACCGGATTACAACCAAATTATTATTGAAGAAGCAATAAAGCTTGTTGAGGAAGACACTATTCAGATCACCGAACTGTGCCAAAGGATAGGACTTCTTAATAACGCAATCGTATGAAAACATTCTCATTGATGAGTAATCCTGATTTGATCCTCACCAAGGATGCCTATCTGCGATTGATCCTGAAAACAAAATCCGAGATAGAGCTGATCACTTCAAAAATGAAGGTACCTGATGAAAATCTTGCAAAGCTTCAAAAAAAACTTCTTCGCCTTGGAGAATTACATGAGGCTGTCTGCATGGAATTTCCTAAAATAACGTTATCGGAATTCCATAAATGGAATGAGCAGAAATAACTGGGCTTTCTCCAATATCCAAAATTATTATTTATGGCAAAAATTCAAAGATCCCTTTACGAGGGAGCCCCCGGTATGCTTATGGACAGGATCCATGAAGTCAATGCCCTTTTGGAAAGTTCAAAATTAAAAACCGGAGAAACTGAATCCTGGAAGTTCTGGAAAAGAACTTCAGACATCATGAAGTTTTCGTGGGATTATATACAGAACTTAAATTGGTTATTGAGAGAGGTTTATCACCTAAGGTCGGAAAATACCTATTTGCGTGATCAATTAAGGGAGTCCCAGGAAGAGATTTATCAGTACACCTGTATCAGGCATATGAAACTTACAGGGGTATTTGAACAAAGGGTTGATGCCGTTGAAAAAATGATGGAATATGGTGTTGATAACATTGAAGGGATCACACGTGACTGATAAAACTACCAAAATCGATATCATCGAAACTACGGCAGGGAAAGATGAAATGATGATAAAATCGGCCGAATGCTTTTTGGAAGCCGCAGGAGAAAATCCAAGTGAAAGGGCCGAGGCAATCAATTCGATTTCTGCCTTGCTTTTTGAATTGAATGATGCAACAAAAGTTTCATCCTTTGCCACCTCCCTGGCAACAAAGTACAAGTTATCAAAAAAGGTGTTTACCGACCGGGTTAAATTCCTGACTGCCCTGCAAAAATCAGAGCAGTCAAAGAAGAAACGCACCTTTGATGAGATCGCCGATGAGCAGGAAGATTCAAAGCGCTTAGGATGGTTCGTTGAAGATGGATGTTATTGGTTTCATACAAGTACCGGCTATCCGGTCAATGGCTCAAATTTCACCATTAAACCGCTTTTCCATATTTATTCGAAGATTGACAATAAACGGCTTGTGGAGATCACCAATGATAAGGGCTTCACCAAAATAATTGACATCCCATCAAAGAATTTTATCAGCGTAGAACAATTCAGCGCCTATGTGTATGCAGAAGGAAATTTTATCTGGACAGGAACTAAACAACAATACATGAAAATTTTGAAACATATTTCAGAAGATTTCCCGGTTTGCAATGAATTACGCACCCTGGGATGGCAGCGGGAAGGTTTTTTCGCTTTTGCCAATGGCATCTATGATGGCATATGGCAACCGGTAGATGAATATGGCATCACTACCTATAAACAACTCAAATACTTCTCTCCGGCTTTCTCTGTGGTATACAGCGGGGTCCGGGAGGATGATGATGACTTTGAGAATGATCGCTATTTTGTTTACAACCAGGCTAAGTGCACATTCGGGCAGTGGTCAAAGCTTATGCTTGACGTTTACGGAGAAAATGCCATTACCGCAATTGCTTTCGCTATCGCTACAACATTCCGGGATTTGATCTATGACAAGTATAAAATATTCCCTCACCTCTTTTTATTCGGGGAAAAGCAGTCAGGAAAGAGCCAGCTTGCATGGTCCCTTTCAAACCTTTTCTTTCACAACCTCCCGGCCTTTAATCTCAATGCCGGTACACAGGTGGGTTTTTTCAGAAGACTTTCCCGGGTGAAAAATGCGATTGTCTGGCTCGATGAATATTGCAATGAAATCGATCCCAAACGATTCCAGGCGCTTAAAAGCGCATACGATGGAGTAGGGCACGAAAAAGGGAAAATGACGCAGGACAGCCGCACCATGGTCACCAAAGTGAATGGGGGCTCCTGCATTTCCGGCCAGTACCTTCCCATCATTGATGATAATTCCCTATTAACAAGGTCATGCCTTCTTAATTTCTTGAAAAAGAAATACACCGAAGAACAGATCAAACGGTACGACATTCTCAAAAAACTTGAATTAGAGGGGATCAGTTCCTTGTTGGCAGATATTTTACAATTCAGAGAACTGATAGATAAGGGATATGCAATGACTTTTTCTGAAATCATGGAAAGGTTAAAAGATGAACTCAATACGGAAAGACTGCCCTATGATGAAAGGCTTGTTCGCAATTACTGCTGCTTGCTCACCCCAATAAAAATTATCCTTGAATCGGATAATCCTCTGCAGTTAAATTTCTCATTCGAGACTTTTTTTGCCATCGCTAAAAAAAGTATTTCGGACATGTCCAAGCAGATAACAAATTCTGAATCAATTTCTACCTTTTGGAAAACTGCCGAGTTTCTTTTAGATGAAGGTAAAATCATTGATAAAGTCGATTTCAAAATAGATTCAATCAAGGGGATGAAGATAACGGATAAGGATGATAAAGTTCAAACCCTTGCTTTTTCAGCACCTGTTAAATGCCTGTTCGTTCGCCTGACAAAACTCCATTCACTTTATCTTGAAAAGCACAGGCAACAAACAGGTAAGAACGGGGTGGACATGGCCTCAATTCTTCATTACCTTAAAAGTCATAAATCGTATTTAGGGCACTCAGATTCAGTACGCTTCGATACTTCAGTATCTACGGCATACGTCTTTAAATATGGCCCCGATGAATTGAACGTGAACCTGGAGAGAACCATCAGGGATGCTTTTGCACCAGTAGATTCCTCCAGGGAGGAAACTTTGCCGCCTAAACCCATACAGGGAAAGCTTGAAATTGTTGAAGAACCGCCATTCTGACAGTTGAGAAAATGAAAAATAATTTTTATTTAGAAATTTTGAGAAAATCAACGTTTTTGAGAACTACACAACTACATTTATTTATTTTATTGATTTATAATATTTTAAGAGTAAAAAGAGTGTAGTTCGATGTAGTTTGTTGTAGCTCTATGTAGCTCTGTAGTTCTGTAGTTCCTGAAATATGCCTTTGGCCAAAGCAAAAAATATTTTTTTCTCATCCATATTGACCAGATTTCTTTGATAAATGATCTCAAACCCCAATGTTGCAGAAATTCCGGAAATAATCGTCACTCAGAGCGGATTTGAATATTATGACAAATTGCCGGATGGTTTTCATCTGGCGACCATGGATGATTTCCATGTCAATGGGAAGAAGAAGGTCGGAATGCAATACCTTATTAAAAGAGCGACGCAGGATCATTATGAAGTGCACTTTGTAAGGGAGCACACCCGATCGCAAAGTCTCAAACCCTTTCTTGATCACCAGATGGTTTTTGTGAAATCTGAATGACCTTTAATTTAAGATACTTGAAACCTACATTTGCCATATGAACGAACAAGATCGACCCACAATTACGATCAAACTGAAACCATACCTTCAGGAATACCTTATTTGTGAGCTTAAAAGCGATGTAGCCCACAAAACCAACCTGATTGGCAAACTGCTGAAACCATTGCTGGAGATCCGCCCTAAAGGAGTCGCTGTCGAATTTAATAAAGGGCCGGAGTATATTAAGCTGGGGCTTCCGTACAACGATGATGTGAACATCCGGGGGAATCTTTGGGTTTCACCTAAAAACCAGGCCATCTTCGAGGATTTCCTGGAATGGCACTTCAAGCGTCTTTTCTTTCATTACATGAATGATAAAGTGAGGTATTCAAAATCCTTCAAGAAGTGTATCCTGCAATTTTGCGCCGATTACAATTTCACTTTCGCTTACATAAACTATGAGTTGCTCAAAAAGGATTATTATCGGAGACGAAAGCGAAAAAATCCGGAATATATTTTGCCGGATTTTGTCCCTGCAATGTCCCCGGAATGTCCCTGGGTTTTTTTAACGGTAATATGAAATGGGAACTATTTCTCGTCACACAGGCATTAACATCGGGGGACTAAACCCGGTAAGCTGGATTTATCGGGAAGACGTTGCAATATTTTCCAGCAGTGATTTTTCACTTTATTGTTTGATAGTTCCCAAACCAGGCAAGTCCTGGAACTCACTTTACGGCACCCCAGAGACGATCCAGCTTGAATCAGAGCAGCAGGATACCCCGGGCGGAATGAAGTATCTCTACAAATTGAAAATCCTTGTTCCCAAGGACCGGATTACGGTTGAAGCCGAACTCTTCCGGATGACCGGTCGTAAACTAATCATTAAAGTCGGCGACAAAAATGGCACGATCCGTATTTTTGGAACAATGGAAGTTCCAATGAAAGTGACAAGCAAGCTGCTGAAACCCGCTGCCATAGAAACTTTCAACGGTTACGAACTGCTTTTCTCAGGCGAGTTCTCCAGGCCTGCCGGGTTCCTGCAACCCCCGACCGGTTTAACCATCGGTGATGATAACCAGGATTGATCCCCGGTTCTTTTCAGTCCTTTATTTGCCGCCGATACCATTATAATATTGTATCCTCAAAAAAAGGGTACGATGAATCCCGTTTTAGCCGAAATCTTTTCAAGCCCCTGGTTGATCTCCAAAGAAAGATCGAATGCTTATGCTTCGATGCTGCTTTCCCTGATCAAAGGAGAGCGGTTTTCTGATGGGGATTCGTCACTGGCCCGGGGGCGTAACCGATCCTATATTCTCGGAATGGGAGCAGACGAACCCCAACGGTTCGGTTTTTCCGACGGAAACATTCCTGAAAGGTCGGTCGCAGTGATCCCGATCCGCTCGGAGATCTTCAAATATGACCAGAGCTGCGGCCCCAGGGGAACGCAGTCGATCATGCAGGAGATCAAATCGGCAGATGCCAATCCCAATATATGCAGCATTGTCCTGGTCGTGGACAGTCCGGGCGGCCAGGTCACCTATACCGATCTGCTTTCGGAAACAATCAAATCCTGTGCTACACCGGTCGTTGCTTTTATCGAAGGAATGGCTGCCAGCGCCGCTTACTGGATTATATCCGGTGCCTCAAAAATCATCGCCAGTTCAGACCTTGACCGCATCGGTTCCATTGGAACAATGCTCCTGGTGGAAGACCTACAGCCCTATTTCGAATCGCAAGGGGTGAAATTCCATGAAGTGTATGCAACTCTTTCGGTGGACAAGAACAAAGATTTTAACCAGGTACTCGACGGGATTTACAAACCCTACCAGCAAAACGTCCTGGATGTGATCAATGCCAAATTTTTATCGGCCATCAAAGCAAACCGTTCCGGAGTCGAAGATGGAACCCTCAGCGGCAAAATCTACTTTGCCCCCGAAGCCATTGCCCTGGGGCTGATCGATGAGATCGGATCACTGGAATATGCGATATCAGTGGCATCGGCATTAGCGCCTGTTACCAAAGAACTTTCAATTGGAACTGAAACCTATAATCCTGAAAATATGAAAATCAAAGAGACCTGGAAAGCTATTCAGACCTATTTTAAAATGGATCCTTCCAACCTTGAAGCACAGGAGCTGACTGTAGAGAGGGTTCAACAGCTCAATGACGAGCTGGGAAATGTGATGACCCGGAACCAGGAATTGGAAACATTGCTTGCAGATGAACAGAAAAGTCATGCTGACACAAAAGCAACTCTTCTGGCACTTCAGCAGGAAGATGCCGCACTCCCGATCGTTGCCGCTAAAGATGCAGACAAGATTGAAAGCGGCGCCGAAGAACCGGTGTATGCACACGACAAAATCGCAGATGATTTCTGCTCATAATTTTTAACAATAAATTTTTGAACCCATGGCCGAAACAATTTCATTAGCCCAGCTTAAAGCCGCATTCGGGACGTACGTCGGAACGAACCAGAAGGATATCCTGCGACTGTTGACCCAGCCGACATACTCCGAAACCTTCATGACCACCAAGCAGTCGCAGGATCTGGTTTACCGTGCATCCAAGGCTGTGATCTCCGATCTTGTCCAGGGATTCCAGGAGGGCTGGACCCCGAAAGGGAAAGCTGCATTTACTCCTGTCGAGATTATGCAGCGCCGGCACAAGATCGATCTTTCATTCTATCCAGACGAGATCATGGATTCATGGCTCGGGTTCATGGGTGATGAGTCGATCGACCGCAAAGCATGGCCGATCTCCAAATACATCATCGAACAGTTAATCATCCCGAAGGTCAATGATAACCGGGAACTTGCCCTGATCGGCAAAGGAACCTATGTGGCTCCCGTGGAAGGAACCGCACAGGCACTGGGTCTATCTATGGATGGCTTTGTCACGATCCTCAAGCACAAGCATACCCAGGGGAATTCCAACATCAACTTCATCCAGCTGGAGCCTCTGACCGCTGATAATATCTTCGATCAGCTTGAATCTTTTGGGGAGCAGGTCGGGGATCTTTACAAGGATATGTCGATGAACATCTTCCTTTCCCGCAAATGGTTCTCTGCTTATCACCGCAAACGCCGGGATCTTCATGGCACCGACACGAACTATGACGGGATGAAAACCCTTCTTGAAGGAACCAACCTTACTCTGACATCTCTTCCTTCAATGGCTGGCGAAGATGTGATTTTCACCACGCCGAAAGAGAATTTCATCCGTCTGATGAACCGTAACAGCGGCGCTTCCAGCATATCTGTCGAGAGCGTTGACCGTCAGATCAAGGTTTTTGCAGACTGGTACGAATCCGTTGGTTTCGGGATTGAAGAGGCTGTATTCGCTTATGTTCCCGCTTAATCATTAAAAAGAAAAAATCATGAGTATATCACTGTTTGACCTATTCAAGCCCAGCGTTAGAAACGCCGGTGGCGGTGGCGGAATCAAATCCGAGATCATCCTGATCCTGGAAAAGGATATTGACTGGACCACTTTTCCGCAAAGAGATGCGGACGGAGTGACTATTGCCGATGACATCCAATTGCTCACCGGTAAATTCATGCATAGTTTCTACATGACCCAGGGTACCATTAAACCATCGCAGAAAAAGCTTAAAGGTTCCAACCAGGACTGTGGCGGTTTTGAGATCGGACTGGAGGGATTTTACCCTGGTATCGAGAAGTCTGTCCAGAAATGGATACAGAATTTCGGGATTGACTTCAAAGGAATCGTGATCATCCAGAACTGTGCCTCCAACAAACGGTACCTTATCGGTGAACCCTGCAACCTGGTACACATTGAAACCATCGATACGACCTGGGGAGAGGAGATCGATAAAGACAAAGGCCATAAGTTCGGCTTTCTGTGCAAGCAGAGTTCACCTATGGCCTTCTACGAAGGCGATCTGCTGATGGATCCCAGTCCCCCGGTAGAATAATTTAGAGCGTTTTTGTTTTCATAAGTAGGTTTGTTGAGAGCCTGCCGGAGAAATCTGGCAGGCTTTTTTGTAATTATATGAGAATATTTTTTAAACTTTGTGATGTTGTTGAGTTATATTACAGAAAGAGATAAAGCCATTTATAACCAGATTGAATTTTACGTATTATGGATAATAAAAAATTCTCTCCTGCTGCGATTACGGCACTTAAAGAAGCCTTAATCAATATTTATTGGAAAAAACAAGATTTAAAAAACTTTCTTAAGTTAAGTCTTGAAAATGATTCAATTTTAACTACAATCAATTGGGAGTTTAATAAAAAATTCGAAAGTGTTAACGAACTTGTCGATAGAATGATTGCGAGAAAAGATATTTATTACGACGACTTAATAAAGCTAATCTATGATGTTTCAAATTTTGATGATTTCTCTCATTTGCGTGTATGGGACGATGCTGATATTAAAATTTCAAAAGCGAAAGAATCCGTTGAACGACTTAGACAATTTGCACATGGATACTTTAATGTCGAACAAGAGAGAAAAGAAATTGCGGGAAGAAGAAAAAAAACGCAAGAGCATTTAGAAAATTTAAAGAAGAATCAGGAACAAATCGAATCTCTTAAGCGAGAATTTCTAATCTTGGCAATGGAGAGTGATCATCAGAAAAGGGGCATCCAGCTTGAAGGTTTTTTGAATAAATTGTTTACCTTATTTGACTTAAATCCAAAAAAGTCTTTCATTCTCAAGGGTGAACAAATCGATGGTGCATTTACTTTTGAAAATAGTGACTATTTGCTCGAAGCAAAATGGCAAAAAACACCGGTCGAAACAGGGGATCTGAAAAAATTTTCAGCAACCCTCAATGAGAAACTAAAAAATACTCTTGGTCTTTTTATCTCAATAGATGGTTTCTCGAAAAACGCCATGGATTTTTCAGGTGAAAATGCAAGGTCGATCATCTTAATGGATGGAATGGATTTGAACTCTGTATTGGATCAGCGAATAGATTTACACCATTTATTATTTAGAAAAAGAAGATTCGCATCTGAAACCGGAGTAATCTATTTGGCAGCAAGTAAAATATTAAATGAATAATCTAGTCATAAGTTACTAATATTTTTTAAGATGGGATTAACAGAAGAACAAAAATTACCGATTAATTCCAAGGCGAACCATCAGATCATATTGGCTGGGCCAGGAACTGGGAAGTCGTTTACAATTTTAGGGTACATTACACATCTTATAACTAGCCTTAAGGTTGACCCTGGGACAATTATGCTTATCACATTTACCCGTGCAGCAACTAATGAGTTGAAACAAAAAGTTAAGAAAGAACTTGGAGCTGAAAGCCAACTTCCGAAGGTTTTCACGCTACATGGTTTTTCATTGAGACAACTGATGCGCAATGCACCAAAAATTAAAGCACTTCCAAAGGGTTTTTCAATTGCCAACAATTTTGAGGAACGCTTTATTATTATGGAGGACATTAAAACACTAATCAAGGCAGTAAATATCAAAGAGGTTAGAAAACTTTTTAATTTGCTATCGGCAAATTGGGAAACTCTAAACATTGAAAAAGGTGACTGGGAAGTGAGTTTTGATAACCCTCAGTTTTTAGGTGCGTGGCAGGAACATAGGGCCATTTATGGTTATATGTTGCGTTCCGAATTAGTATATCAATTAAAAAAAGCATTAGAGCAAGAAGAAGAAATGAGGCTTGATAGTCCAATTGATTATTTAATTATTGACGAGTATCAAGACTTAAACCAATGCGATCTCGCAATCATAGAGCATTTGAGGAATAAGGGAACAAAAGTCTTCTGTGCAGGTGATGATGACCAAAGTATTTATGGCTTTCGGTATGCTTATCCTGAAGGAATTAGAAATTTCTTGAAGGAGGTCCAGAATTCAGAAGGGTTTAAATTGACTGAATGTTTCAGGTGTGATGAGAATATCCTCAATCTCGCATTGCATGTAATTGGGCAAGACCCAAAGCGCATAGCCAAGAAACTTAAATCTATGTCTGATCAAAAAGGAGAATTCCACCTTTTACGATTTCCAAATCAATACGAAGAGGCGAAACGTATTGCAATAATAATCAGGAACTTGGTTGATAAAAAAGAAATTCCTGAAAATGAGATAATTATCCTTCTCCGATCAGATCATAATGGTTGTTTTTCCAAGCCGATTGTTGGTGAACTATTGACCGCTGGTTTAACCTTAAATCAAGAAGCAGATGATCTTTCAACATTTGCTCAGAATAGTGGAAGGTATTTCTTATCACTTCTTAAATTTCTTAAAAATCCATCTCATGATTTAGCATTGCGGACAATTTTAGAACTGACAAAAGGTTTAGGTGAGGCTACATTTACGAGTATCTATATACAAGCAAAAACTAATAAAAATCGTTTTCATGAAGTTGCGGAAAAGATATTGACGGGGGAGATAACTGAGGTGACTAACTTGAAAAAGGTTATAGAAACTCTTAAAATGATTAATAGTTTGAGGGAGGAACTTAGAGAGCAAAAGGATGTGAGGGTAGCGTTAGAGAGGCTCAAAGCTTTTATTCCTGACTTTTCTGCTGAATTTGCCGGACACATTGAAAATATAATACGAGATAAGGAATTGGAAAGCATTGACGACTTAATTGATTTTGCTGATGAATTGTTAAACCCCGCAACTGAAGCGCCTAATGAAATCGCAACAGGAATAAGGGTTATGTCAATGCATCAAGCAAAAGGATTAACAGCTAAAGCTGTTTTTATTGTTGCAACTGAGGAAGAATATTTACCAGGGCGAGGCAACGTTGATGAAGAAAGACGATTGTTTTATGTTTCAATTACAAGGGCTAAACATTTTCTATTCATGACATTTTGTAATAACAGGATCTACTCCCAAAGACATACAGGTTATCTGAATGAACCGACTACCAAGAGAAACTTGACAAGATTTTTACGAGATCTACCTATTGTGAAGCCAATTGACGGAACAAACTTTGAAATGAAGTGAATTCTAACCGGATCCGAAATCACTTCCGATAGGCGGCAGTATTTCCGGAAAAATAATTGTTGTTTTAATTTGGTGGACTCATTCAAATGTCCTTTCCATAATGTAATTACAGAGATACTTTTGTCTCATGGAAGACGAAATCAATCTCTGGCTGAAATCCAAGCGAAAATACTCCACCGGCGTTGAACTTTTTGATAAGTACGTCAGAATCCGCAGCCTTAGCAGGATTTTTCATGTCGGGGGACCGACTCCAAAGAACAAACAGACCCTTGCGTATGAATTGAACAAGCTGCTGCGAAAGCTCAACGAGGTCCCAAGGCAGAATACTGTAATTACACCCCCTACTGAAGCAACCGATCTCGTTCCGGAACCAGATAAACCTTGTCCGTCACTTGAATTGAAAGCCCAGCAAAAGGGCTGTTATAAAATTCTCGATCACCTTCATCCGTTGCTCTCTGTTGGCGACAAAGCGACACGAATGAAAGTTGCATTTGAAATTCTGGAAACGGACGAACGGCTGCAGGGGATCAATACAAAACTCAAATTTTTTGAAGAACATGGAGTTGTACCTCCGGATCCGGAAAAGAAATCGGAACAGACGGTCGGTGCAAACTCAGAGGCCGAGCTGATCAAACGCCAAATGGCAGTGAGGGTTTACATTTCCCGGTACAAGCGAAAAGTCAAAGAAGGGAAATCCTTAAAGGTCATTGCCCGGAATCAAGAGCTGCTGGCAAAATTCCAGATGGAGATGGATGATATTACAACAAAACTCAACAAGTGACACTCTTTTCCTCTGAAAATCTCTTAAAGAAAGCGCCGGATGGAACCAAATCCAGTGCAATTGATGCTCCCGGAACAAATCTTTTAAAAATCGGGAAGGCTAATCAGAAGCTCCAGTCTGTCATCGGCCAGCTTTGCCATGATATGAATAAACACTATGTCTCGATGGGCGATTGGAGTACCCATGATCTTTTGTTTTACCTTCTGGAGCAAACCGGCCCGGCGAAAGTTTACTTTACAACCTGGGCAATCTCAGAGTATGCCATCCGGCAGCTTCATAACATGATCGGGGACGGGTTGATCCTTGAGCTGAAGGGTATCTTCGATTACCGGAACGGAACCCGCAAGCCGGCAGAGCTCCAGTTCCTTCAAAAGATCACAACCGACATCAAAGCTGCCAAGTGTCACGCAAAGGTCACTGTAATCATCAATGATTCCTGGGGTGTTTGTGTTGTGGGCAGCGCCAATTATACGCGCAACCCACGTATTGAAGCCAATGTTTTATGCTCGGTCCGGGATGTGGCGGAATTTCACCGGGACTGGATTTTAAACGAACTGAAAGGAGAAAGCGATTTTGAATGATAATTTATTGAATGACAAGTTCCTTGAGGATCTTGAAACCTACGCTTCACTGATGTTTACCAAGAGCGAGATTGCAATCATCCTGGAAATACCTGAACAGCGTTTGATGGAAGCACTCAATGATCATCCTCCTTCCCTGGTTTCTTTTCAACGGGGAAGGCTGAAACGGGAAGCAGAGGTACGCAAAGGGATCTTCGACCTGGCCCAGAACGGATCTTCTCCGGCCCAGACGTTCGCCATGAAACTGATTGAAAACGCTAAAGCCGACGATTTATGAAAGAACTGATCTCTCCGTCAACTTTTGAACGAATCCATTCGTTCTATTTCAAAGAGGGAAAAGATGCGCAGCTTAGCCCCCAGGATGAGATCATCCGCCAGCGATGGGTCACGGCTATGACGCAGCTCCATGACCTGAATCGCAAGGAGCATGATGTTGTTCAGTTACTGATGAAGACCTACGGCATCTGCGAATCCCAGGCTTACCGGGATATTCGCAATGCCCGGACTCTTTTTGGTGAAGTCCGGGGTTATACCAAAGAAGCGTTCCGGTTCCATGTCACCGCATGGGCTTGTGAATTGTATGCCATGGCCAAGACAAAGAAAGATTTCCGGGGTATGGAAAAAGCCCTGGAGCGGATCACCAAAGCCATGAACCTGGACAAAGAGGATCAAAACCTGCCGGACCCTTCCAAGTTTCAGCCACCAGTGCAACTTCTGTCGATCAACTACAATTTCATCAATACCCCTTATTTCAAGATGATCGATCAGAAAGCCCAGGAAAAACTGCTGCTGCTCCATGAAAGAATACTGGCAATGACGGAAGAACTGGCAGTTACCGATTATTTCAATATGCTGATCTCCGAAAACCCGGCCACTGAAGAAACCGAAGATGAATCTTAAACCTTCTCCCTACTACAATAACCCGCAGTTATCCATCCTGCTCAGCACGAAGCCTCATAAAACCTTTATCGGTGGCCGGGGAGTAGGCAAGACAACCATCATTGCAGAGGAAATCATAAAGTATTTCAAGGCAATGCCCCGGGGAAAGATTTCCCTCAACGGGTTGACCTATTTCCATATCCGCACCAAATCGTTGCCCCCGATCATTGACCACCTGGAACGGCGAGGCCTCTATCGTGGCCATCATTATTTTATCGGCCACAAAGCGCCGAAGAGCTTCAACTGGGCTGAGCCGTATCAGCCTCCATTGGATTACACGAACTGCATTCATTTCATCAACGGGTTTGTCGTGGAGTTCAATTCCTTCGACCGGCCTGAGATGGCACGGTCGGGATCCTATGATGCCATGCTCTTTGATGAGTGCACCAAGCTGAAGAAATCTTCCATCGACGCTGATGTATTGCCGGCCAATCGTGGCAACCGGGAACGGTTCGGAGATCTGGCCTTTCACCATGGCACCTTATTCCTGGGCAGTATGCCGTTGACCCCTGACGGTGAATGGGTCTTTGAATATGAATCCCTGGCAGAAAAATATCCGGGAAGATATTTCTACCTGGAAGCATCTGCCCTGGAAAACAGATTTATCCTGGGCGATATGTACTTCCGTGATCTCAAACGGGTACTGCCAAAGGTGGTTTATGACCTGGAAGTGCTTAACAAACGCAGGAAGCAGAATGTATCAGGGTTTTATCCCCTGCTTTCATCAGCAAAGCATACCTATACAGAATCCTTCAACTACGACTTCTATGATTCCCTGGGGTATGACATTAAAAACAAAACATCTTTTGATTGCAGGGGAGACCTGGACTGCCTGCCTTCAGAACCGCTGTATGTATCCTTTGACTTTGGTACTACACAGAACTGTATTGTGGTCAGCCAGTGGCACCGGACGGCCAATGAATTCCCCGTCATTAAAAACTTCTATGTCGAGAACGAAACGCTCTCTCTTCTGATCGGGAAATTCATTGATTACTATCAGCATAAGCAGGACAAAACCCTTTACCTGTATGGGGGATCAGATGGAAACCGGCGCAATGATGCAGCCTCCCGGAATTCATACTTTGATGATGTCAGGGATCAACTGACCAAAGCCGGATGGAGCGTATACCTGCGGGCAGAGCTGTATGAGGCTTCCCATATGGACAAATACCAGTTCTGGCATAAGTTCTTATCCGGTGAATATCCTGCATTGCCGAAGTTTCGAATCAATATGAATAATGCCATGGAAACCTTTGTTTCCATGGATGGTGCGCCAATCCTTCCGCAGGAATTCAAGAAGGATAAGTCCTCCGAACGCAAGCGTGATCAGCCGCGCTGGAAAGCGACTGACTTGTCTGATGCTACAGACAATCTTTATTACTGGGTGCTTGGCTCCCTGTTAGGGGAGCAGGATCATTCAAACGATATGCTCATGCTTAACCAACGATAGCATAGGGGAGCATCTTCCTTTCTTTTCTCTTCCTCACGATTTTTACATAGTCAAGATACTATATATGATGTATTAATTCATATATCCCTCGGAAACTGAAAAGTGTAATTACATTTTTCGATAGGGCGGGGCGTGCACTCCGTGGGCTAAAAGAGAAAAAAACAGGGTATTCAACCTGTTATAAAGCGAAAAATCAACGTATTGTATGATTTTTCGCTACAAAACAAAAATTTGACTGCTTTTCTTTGGGAAAATGGGGTCAAAGCAAAGCAGCAAAAGAAATCCCCGGCAGGTAATGACCTGCTTTTCAGCGGTGTACTTTTTCTTTGGTAATCCTGGTCAAAGTAAAAGTACCAAAAAGAAACCCGTTGGCCCACGCACGGTTTAGCTCGAAATTTTGCTACAAAGGTACCTGCGGATAATTCGCTTGAAGAGTACCGTCTGAGCCTGGTACAGCTTAAAACTGTCAAGGGCAACCTCCTGATGGAACTGTTGCTCGTTGAGTTCTTTCATCCCCAGAGTTCTCGGTGGAATGACCCTAACCCATTGACATTATTTATTATTCTCGGTAGTTGCCTTTGGCGTAAAAAATTTCATTTCTAACCTTAAAACACACGCCAGATGAAAGCATTAGCTCAGATTACCCGTCAGCAGTCCCTCGAAGAAATCTTTATCAATGAACTGGATCAGATTTACTACCCTGGTTACTCAGAAGAAATCATTGCCTCCGATCCTGAAAAGTTCGATTGGGAACTGAAAGAGTTCCAGGGGCAATTCACAAAGAAAAGCAGATAACAACATTAAGGGCAGTCCCGAGTACTCGGGACTGCTTTTTTTATACTCGCTTGGTTCCTACTATTAAAATTGATGTTTGGGACAAAGTTGTAAAGTTTGGATTCATGGTGGAAGGTCATAATTATTTAACTAAATCTACTGCTAATATGAAAATAAGCAGTATTTTTGGTTAAACTTATCCGGTATGAGCAAAGCACTTGTTGAACGGTTCAAGAAAAATGGCGGATTCCTTCGCGCTGCAGATTCACTGTCTGCAACGGAAAAGTATCAGCTTCGCCAGCTTATCAAAAAGGGAAAGGTCAGCAGGGTTAAAAGAGGATTTTATCATCTGAATGATTCTTCAAGGGTTTTCCAGGAAGCAGAAGTTGCCAGGATGATCCCCGATGGTATCTTCTGCATGTACACAGCCTGGTCACATTACGGGCTGACCACCCATATTCCGGCAGAATATCATGTGGCGATCCCAAAGACATTCCGGATCGTTCTGCCACAATACCCTCCTATCAAGCTCTATTATTGGGTCATTCAGACCTTTGAACTGGGTAAGACTATTGCTAGGATCAATGGCGCCCGGGTTACTGTATATGATATTGAGAGATCGGTATGTGATGCGGT
>Ga0265593_1000764_pt1 | contig 16433 bp, 36 predicted proteins | sample saktaG_8_FD_190136 | JGI IMG/M metagenome (GOLD analysis project Ga0265593, IMG submission 190136) | Saline water microbial communities from Sakinaw Lake, British Columbia, Canada - sak_2011_5_24_36m | ecosystem: Environmental > Aquatic > Non-marine Saline and Alkaline > Saline ...
CAGGGGTGATGGTGATGGTGATGGCGATGGTGATGGCACTGGCACTGGCAGTAGCAGTGGTGATGGTGATGGTGATGGCGATGGTGATGGCACTGGCAGTAGCAGTGGTTAATATACTAAGGAGCAAGCAAAATGATTTGGATGATTCTCGGATTTATATCGGACAATGTAACAAAGTTGTTACATGATTCAGACGTTGATACTGATACTATCAGGAGCTTGCTTGCTGCGGCTATCACACAGCAAAAGGCGGACAGCCCTTACACGAGGGCCAGTTAACGGTGGGTTGTTCTCTGCCACAATTGGATAGGAGAGAACCACCCACTTTTTCGGAGAGACAAGATGACGGCACAGTTCAAAGTTGTTGTTACAGACCCAACAATTAAGGGCATTAAACAGCGTGGGACAATCGCTGAAGTCAGCAAGTATCGTGTTGATGTTGACGCGGTTGACAAGTACGTCGGTGTCAAACTTGAGGGGTGCTTGACTGGTGAGGGAGACGATCAGGTAATTCTGATTGAGCATTATGATGGTGAATGGGTCGTCCGTGTCTGGTCTGATTGCGACAATCCTGATCCGACGCATCGGATTGTGATCAAGAAGGCGAATAAGGCGGGTTAACCACCGCTGCCGCACCGCCATAAAAGAGAGGGGGCCGGGAGGACCGGCCCCCCAGACCACCCACTGTTTTGGAGAGATCGATGCTTGTTATCCGCACTGTTTGTACGACTGATTGGAAGGGTCGACCAGACCACCGAGTTGTCCTTATCGCCAAGATTGCGGTGGGTGCTCATGAGTTTGAGGACAGAGTGGCTGCTGTCGCAGCGATGAATGAGGATATTCTCAAATGGATGGTGGTTGATATTGCTAGCCAGGAACTCCTTGCGATGAACGAGGACGACGGTTGGCATACTGAGCCGGTGGTGTCGCCAGACATTGATGAGAATTGGGAGTTACATCGGGCCTCTTCACTTCTTATTACGAAGACGCCAGACGCGATCGAGAAAATGTGGGCTGATACTGGTGAGGCCCGGTGGGAGATGCAGGCACAGGATGAGTTCAGCCGGAAGTTCAGCCGGAAGTTCGTCGAGAATATCGGAGACTCCGACATTTGCACGACTGTCTACCACTTGTTGACTGATGACCTTGAGTCGGTCTTGGATTAACCACCGCCGAGGGCGAGACACAGGGGGAAAGAGGGGCCGCAAAACGCGACCCCCACCACCCACACCGGAGAGACAAAAATGCCGAGCGTACTTCCAGAACTTTCAGACCACCAGATAACTCAGGCCATGAAGGACTATGGTGGAGGATTCGTCAAGCAACTTGGTCATCTTTACCGACTTGCGGACGAAACCAACCAGGATCGAATCAAGGCCGCATGGCCAGAATTGTGGCAGAACTACACTGAAATAGCCTTAGCCACACGGTGTCCGGAGTGTGGTCAGAGCAACATCCTTAACCGGTGGCGGTGGTCAAGTCGATCGCGGTGGTCCGATTTCAAGGAATGTGAGGATTGTGGACACCAGTTTGGCCACAATTAACCGAATCTCAGGTCTCGACACAGAGGGGAGCCGGAAGTATCGACTCCCCTCTTTTTTAGGAATCCGCCATGCGAACATTTCTTGTTTCTTTTACTGATCCAGATGGTGTGGCTCATACAAAAACTGTGGAGGCTTTGACTGCTATGTTGGCGGTTCGGCTTGCTCATCAGCGGATTGTTGATGGTGGTGTGCGTTTGGCGAATTCTGTTTCGGTGGTGTGTACCGAGCAATAGGACACGGATTTAACCGCCGCCGAGGGCGAGCCATAAAGGGGAGAGAGGGGCCGGAAGGGCCGACCCCACCCACATCAACCTGGAGAACACGATGTTGAACAGCTTTGATATTCAAATTCAAACCGAAGAGACTATCCCTTGTTGCTCGTATTGCGACAAATCTTTAGACACCGATGGACCGGTTCACGATGGGATGCATGCTGAATGCGGCCACCAGTTTGGTCTTGACCTCAAGGAGGCCTTCCCTGATCCGATTGATATTCTGATCTGTCCGAGTGATAAGTTTTTGCCGATCGCGGAGTATGATTGGCTTGAGGATATCGATGCCTTTATCAACCTTTGCTGGTCGGGAGAGAACGATGGAGATAACGATCACGCATTGTAAGCACACTCCGACATGGGATAGTCTTCAGACTATCATTCGTGAGGTGACTGGTGATTTGATGGCCAAATTTGTGCAGATTAGGCGTTGCGACAATGGTTGCAATTATTCGGCACCTGGTGAATACGATCTTCAGCTTCGGCAGGGCAATGACACGATTCTGCCGATTAAGTTGATCGTGAAGGCGGTTGGCGAGGATTAACCGGCTCCGTTCTGGGGCCACAAATGGGAGAGAGGAGGGTTGACCACCAGCCCTCCGATTTCCTGGCAGGAAACCGCGTACACGGGAGAAGACCATGTTAGAGTTCACGCATCGTAGTGCTGAGAACGAGAAATCACTACACATTTGGCCTTATGTGTACTTTCATGGTGAAGCCGAGCGGATGAATGACAAAGCTTTCGCAGAGGGCGGTGACGCACCGGATATCAGCATTGCGAATGAGCCGATGGAGAACTATATGCTGATGAAAACATGGATGGGAGAATTGCATGGAATGAGGGCGATGGGCCTTGGGGTGCCAGTTATGGCTTTGCCTTGCACAGTCGGTGGGAAGCCTGCTGTTGTGGTGCTTGCGACCCGTAAATCCGCAGATTCTTTTGCGTTGACTGGTGGGAGGATTGCCCTTGTCTCTGATGTTGAGGCAATGCGGCATGCTTATGATGTCGCTAATTGGCATTGATACACGTGAGGGGTTTGGTCTGTGGGTGGGCCAGGCCCTTCTTTTTCATTAACCCAGAATGAGGGAAACATGCATATTATCAACAGCCCGGTAGGGCTTTACTACAATGGGGAACTGATCGGCGTTATTACCAACCCGGACCCGGTTCCTGGAGGGGTCTACAAAATTTGTGAATCTCTTGGAGAATTGGGATCTGGTTATACCGGGCAGGAGGCAGTCTGCGAAACGAGACCGCTTGATGATCCATGCGATCACATTGCATCGGCTATCGAGAATCTTCCGGAATCAATCCCGGTCGATGTCGATGTTGAGGATGAGTGCGCCTGATTAACCGCCGCCGAGGGCGAGCCACAAAGGGGAGAGGAGGCCGGAACCACGGCCCCGAACACCCACCTACTGGAGAGACAAATGACAAACATCGAAATCCCAAACAAAGGAATTCAGTTCGACAGCCCCTACACCAACAATGAGGCGGCTGCTGAATTCCGGCGTCTCGTCGAGAACGGGGTCCTGACTAGTACTTTTGCTGATAGCTTGTACCAAGGGGCAAGGAGAGTTGGCAAATACACTGCAGGCCAACTTTTGTGGTTGCATGTAATCCTCGCTAATCACAGTGGTCTTCCGACCAAACCGAATATGGTCACGGTTGGGTTGACTGGTTTGCAGTTGGTTCACCAACACTTGGCTAATTGCCGCAGATCCCGCGAGGATGGCGGTAAGGGTCTTTTGCACCCGTTGGTGGGTCTGTTGGTCGGTGATCAGAACGTTGTCCTGAAGTTGGCGGGATCTAAGAGTCGTTACAACGGCAAAGTAAGCGTTGCTAGTGATCACCGTTATGGGCAGGGCGAGTTCTACGGTTGGATTGATGAGAATGGGAATATGGACAGTAAGGGGCCTATTCCGAAGGCTGTTGCTGATATTTTGCAGCGGGTTGCTAAGGACCCGGCACGTGTGATCGGTGAGATTGGTAAGGAGTCCGGTCGGTGTTGTTATTGTTTTGCTAAGTTGACGACGGTTCAGTCGAAGATTGCTGGGGCCGGTGCTACTTGTGCGGATAATTATGGTGCTGATTATCCGGATGCGGCTGCGACACGGTTGTTTGTTTTGGATTGTCCGGAGATTTTGGAGGGTGCTAGCGATCGTGAGAAGTGGGAGTTGCAGCTGCAGCTTGTGTGATTTTTCTGCGGGGGCCGGTTTTATCCGCGTCAGTGGGTGGACTGGTTCCCGCTCTCTTATTTTGGAGAAGAAAAATGAAGCCTTGTGAATTTTCGGGTCATGTTGCTGGTTATACTGATGTAAGTGGACCGGAAGCCGATGAGTTGTCGGTGGCTTTGGGGGCCGTAGAAGTCAGGGTAATTCTTATAGAGAAAATGTGCTATACCCACGATAAGGGTTGGTATACTGGTTTGGTGCCTTGGGATTACATTGAACACTACTTCGACAAAGATGGGTTAGAAGTGGCGATGAATGGGATTAGGTCGTGGCAACCGACTGGTAGGACTTGGCATCCTGATCTACTTAGCCGAACTATGGTTGTTCGAAGACTGGCTGGTTAACCGGCTCAAGGTCTGAGCCACAAGGGGGAGAGGGAAGCACCGGCTACCACCACCACAGGAATGTTACAGGATCACGACGAATGTTCACAGGCTTTCATGAAACCGCCACAGGGGAGAGAAGAAGATGAAAGACGTACTTTGGCTGAATCACAGTGACGATGTCAGTGGTACTGTTGTTATGGACGACGGTACCAAGGTGTACTGGACAGAGGGACGATCATCACGTATGGCCATCATTAGCCCAGATGGAGTGAGGACATGGAGACGGGCAGATGATATAACCAATCCAGATGCTGTATACACTCCAAGCCCAGACGTCGAAATCCGCAGCATGACGCCAACAGAAGAGGCCGAGTGGGAGGAAGCCAGGAGTGCCGGTGGTGATGCCAGAGTTCGTGAGCGACGAGGCGGAGGCGGAGCCGCTCTGCCAGGTCAAGCCGACTGGAATGGACTCCTCTGGGCGTTCAGGAGAGAAGAATGATGGTTGAACGATTCACACAAAGCGGTAGACAAATTCGGACAATCCACAAAACAACCGCCGAAGATGGAGCAACGATTGAATATCAGACGAGTGGACGCGATTTTTGGGTCACAACACTCGCCGGAGAAGAAAAACATTGCATCCTTGGTCGTGGCGAAAAAAACGATCTTGACCATCCTTGGTGGCGAGCGGTGCGAGAGGCTAGGTATCGATAACTCCGTGGTGGGAGAACGGAGCGGCGGGGGAATTAACAACCCCGCTGCTTCTGACACAAAGGGGGAGAGGGGCCGGGAGGACCGGCCCACAACACTACAGGAGAATAAAATGCAAAAATTATGGTTGGAAGTAATAAACGTCAACCAAAGCCCTCTGGCTATGTTCACTGTTTACATCGAAGAAGGCAAACCGCTTCACCCACACAATTGTTTTCTCGACCCAAACGGGGTAGTCTCTCTTGAAAGCGTCGGTTTTGACTTCCCATATGAAGACTGGGTTCGAACTGATTTTTACTACCCTGACACAACGTTCGCGGATTGTCCTGGGGAGTGCGTGACAGTCACGCACGACAAATTGAATAAATAATACTAACGATCCCGCTGCCCTTGAAACAGGACTTTGAAGGGGGCCGGAAAGTCTGGCCCCCAACACCACCAATCGGAGAATCACGATGCCACTGCCAGTCGAAATCACAACAAACAAGGTCCAAGCGGTCAGCGATCTTTGTGACAGCGAAACGATCCAGGAAGCCATCGACAACGCGATGTGCGCACATATCGGACAGGTCATCGAAACGTTGACAGAACTTTACGACCTGAGTCCAGAACAGTGTGAGGACCTGGAAAACCGGCTGTACTGGCGTCTTGAACTTCTGCCAGGAAGCAACGGTCGGACAAACGAGGAACTGGCAGCAGCTTTTGATTCTTTTCTAGAACACACAAAGAGACCCCAACACCACCGCCCAACAGTCGCCGACATCATCGTCACATTTGTCTCTCCGGTTGGTGGGGGGAATTAACAACCCCGCTGCTTCTGACACAAAGGGGGAGAGGGGCCGGGAGGACCGGCCCCCGGCACCCACGAACCGGAGAAGAACGATGCCAAAAATTGTAGTTAGTATCTCATCAGAGCAACTTCACGACACAGACGATGTCCCGACGCACGAAGATGGTAAACGTGCTTTCTATTGGGGTGCTTGGGAAGACAGTCCAATCCCAAAAGTCCGTCTCTGGGTTCTGTTCGACCAGGACGTAACACCAGAGGTCGCGTTCCAAATGGCACACGACGAGCTGAATTAACCACCGCCACCCCGCTGAAACAGTGTGGTGAAGGGGGCCGGGAGTACCAGCCCCATATTTCCAAGTAGGAAACCGCGTACACGGAGAAGACCATGCACAATGTAGTTCATAAGTTGGACATCCGCAGAGCTGATGACAATGAGAAGCTTGAGATCGTTGATGATTCTGATGATCCGCTTCCGCAGGGTGTGTTGGCTATTGACTTCGGAGAATATCCGATGTTCAGCCTCAAAAAGGGTGACTATATTGTCACGGCCATGGGGGTGTGTGGTCTTGAAGATGCTCAGTACGCCTTTCAGGTTTATAAAGAGGAAGACGGTGCGTTTATCAAGAAATTGAGTGCTCTATGACGGATATCCAATTTGACGAACAGGATATCCTGAACCATGGCGATGTGATGATCTTTCTCCCTCATGTTGAGCATCAGAAGTCTTCGTACAAGCGGGTACGAAACAAGGTTGAGTTCGTCAAGAACGCCTTTGATCCAAAATCTGTGTTTCGGCCAATTGGTCGAATTGATGGTCGTCGGATGTTGATATGCATGTTGCCTCAAAGAACCATTAACCAGACTTAGGGCTGAGCCACAAAGGGGAAGAGACACCCCAATTAACAGGAGAATGAAATGTCACTGCCAGATGAGATTACGACTCAAAAAGTTCGAGCTATCAGCGATCTTTGCAACAATGAAGAGATCCAGGACGCTATTGACGATGCCATGGGCTTGCACATAGACCAGGTGCTTGCGAACCTCTCAAGGCTTTACGAGCTTAGCCATGAACAAGAGGATGAACTCGCCGAACGACTTATGTGGCGTCTTGAACTCGCACCGGTCCCGCCAGGTCCCTCAAATGCTGAACTGGCCTGTTAACCGGGCCGGGGGCGGGGCCACAAAGGGGGGAGAGGGGCCGCAAAACGCGGCCTCCAGAACCACCCACCGGAGAGATGAAATGCGACGATCTTATCCACGAACAGCACAAAGCACCACGGTCCGTCCAAGCCGCAGCTACAGCTGGACAGAAATGGACGAGCAAATGGCTCGCGAAGGACAGGCCCGAATCAACTCGATGCAGAGCATCGGGAACGCTCGCCGCAATGTGACGACCAAGGACAGCCTGAAACCAGGGCAGAGCCGAGTCCCGTCGAGCGGGGCGGGTGGTGGTGGTGAGAAACTTTCACTCGGTCAGGTTATGTGGGCGACGAACTACAGAAACGGTTAACCGGCCCTTGGGCGGAGACACACGGGGGAGAGGGGGCCGGGAGGACCGGCCCCCGACACCACCAAACCGGAGAAGAAAATGACACTTCAACAAGCTTTTGAAGAGGCTAGGACACGGTTGCAAATAGAATTCGGCACAGACGCAGACGACTACCTTGAGGATGCAGCGGACGTAAGCTACACAACGGACGATCACAAGTACCGTGAAACCGACGCCATGCGAGACGGTTTCAAGATCTGCCAAAGTTTTGCTGCAGTTGGGTTGGAAGTTGAACTGTTTGAGGCTACTTTACAGGCCGCACACTACGAGCATGCCAAAGATTGTTACTTTGTGGTCGGTGTCGACGAGGCCGACGCTGTAAGACGTTTCAATGAAGCTGTCGACAGCCTCATTTAACCGGGCCTGGGGCGGAGCCACACGAGGGAGAGGGGGCCGGGAGGACCGGCCCCCAACACCACATCCCGTTTTAGAAAGGCAGACCGTGAAGATTCAAGACTTGGAAGACAAAATCAACGAGCGGGCCAAGGTGAATGTGGCTCAGAAAGTCAAAGCGTTTAGAGCGGAGATTGATGCGGCCCTGACGAAGCTGTTTGGGAACGGCAGCCAGAGTTGTGAGCGATTCGGGAGTTACGGATACGCGGGTAATGTTACTCGCAAGAAAACGCCGGAATACGAAATCGCGAACGCGAAGCTCGACGCACTAAACATCGCGATCGCAGCCAACGAGCCTCACCCATCCAACAAGGAAATCGGATGGCCACGGTTGCTGTGGGAGAAGGAGCGAGAGTCAATCCGAAACGAACTGCTGGCGAAGATGGACCTGATGCAGCAGTTGCTGGTAGCGAAGCCGCTTGATCCTGCTGATGACGTCCCTTGTGTTGAGTGATTTCCGTTTTGTGATCGATGAGGCTGAAGAGGCCGAACACGAAGCAGCACGAAACTGAGTAAGGACGGAGCGGCGGGGGTTAACCGCCGCCCAGGGCGGGACACACGGGGGAGAGGGGGCCGGGAGGACCGGCCCCCAACACCACCAACCGGAGAAGAACGATGAGAAGAACGATGAAAATAGCGGTGATAGTAGAAGGCACTGCGGCCTATGAAGAATGTGCCTATGCGGTAGAAGCTGAAAATTGTGCGGAAGCCCTGAAGAAAGTAGCGACCAGCATCATAAAAGCTGAAAAAGAATCAGATGGTGCGGCATACAGTCACGATGAACCGCACAACAATCACACGCCAAGATATGAAATGGCAATCTACAACGATGAAGGCGGTCTGGTGTACACAATGTACACGATGGACCTAATCGAGCTGAATTAACCGCCGCCCAGGGCGGGACACACGGGGGAGAGGGGGCCGGGAGGACCGGCCCCCAACACCACCAACCGGAGAAACAAAAATGCCACAAACACGCGACGAACTCAAAGCAGGGCTCATTGTCCTAGCTATTATGGCTGAGACGATCCGCGAATTCGGATCAATCCCGAGTGGACACCTTTATGCTCAAATGATGGGCAAGGTCACGATTGACGGATTCGAGTCTGCGGTCCGCACGCTTTGCGGATCAACCGTGATTCGCAAGGCAGGCGACGTATTGCACTGGAATGTATGACACTTTCGGTTAACCGCCGCCAAGGCCGCGCCACAAAGGGGAGAGAGAGGGGGCCGGGAGGACCGGCCCCAACACCCACCAATAGGAGTTTGACCTTGAAAGTTACAGTAACACCACGAGTTGTTGGCGGTAGGACAAGAGGCGGCGAGGACCTTTTCCTTGATTTTGAAGCTACTGGAGAGCCTTCTGACACCTTCACAGTTGAGCCTGTCCCCGGAGACCCAACCGGAGACCCAAGCTGGGATTGCGAAGGTGAAGGCGATGAGGACGACCCTACTAACATTTGGTCCTGTGACAGCCCCAATTACGAGTTCAAGTGGAGCGGTACGTTGGCAGATCTTCACAAGCTGGCTGCAGAGGCTGGCGTTACGGACTTATCTGAATGGGAATGGTGCGGTAAGGTTGTGAACTCCCCTGAGCGGCGGTTCCGACATACGTATTATGTCGACGGTAATGCCGACTAGGTCGGGTTAACCGGCCCACGGGCCGCGCCACACGAGGGGGAAGGGGCCGGGAGGACCGGCCCCCAACACCCACCGGAGAGAAGAATGACCAAGCCGAGCGAACTAAAAGAAGATGAGTGGATCACACTAGTCGCACAGGGAGGAGACCATAAAAGCTGCATCTCATTCCATGTCTACTACGGAGAACTATGGGCTGTCGCTAATCACCCAGACGCAGAACCAGGTGATGTCCATTGCGGTCTAGGCATAACCAACGACAGAGACCAAGCAGACGCTCTCTATGATCGGTACAAGGACAGCGAATATATCACAGAACGAAAGGGAGGCTGGCGAATGTTCCCCAGCCCAGACTGTCCATTCGCCATGTCCGGCGAAAAATGGTCAGAAACGGTAAGGATAGGGATCAAGATCCCAGAAAGCAATTAACCGGACCCAGAGGCGAGACACAAAGGGAAGAGGGGGCCGGTCCTCCCGGCCCCCACCCCACCAACCGGAGAAACGAAATGGAACCAACAGCAGAAGAAATCCAAACGATGCGTTTGGCGATCGAAAAGAACCTGGTCTCTGCGATCGAAACCAGAGGCGGAGAATGTGTCGCTTACGACGAAAAATCAGGGGAAGAATACGGGCAAAGACAAGAAAAGAAAATAGGATTCGATCACCTTTTTGTTCACCAACAAGAGGTAGACTCCACATTACTGCACCATATGGAGCTAGCCCATCCCTCGGCAACAATTCAACTCATAAAGCACAACACCCACGCTTATGATCCTAGATATGGCAACAGCAGCTCCTCGTACAAAGATCACTTCAGGGAAAAAGCGAAGAAAGCAGCTCTTCTTCACAGAGCTGCTAAATGGAAGCCCGACCCCAACGGTAATTCTACAGACTTTCTACCAGGTCAAATGATGGCTCAAGGGTGTGGTTTTGGCTGCACATACTGCTACACAGAACGGCACTTTGTGAACAACTATCCTAAAATGTACGGTGATGTGTACAAAGTAGTGGATATGATTAAAGATGTGATGGACAATGAAGCAGACTGGCGTTTTAAGATGAAAGAATCAACACGCAAGGATTTTGAGAAGCACCGTGATCCTAAACACGGTAACTTTATCACTTTTGATTTAGGCTGCGACAGCGACTGTACACTAGACAACCAACTAACCCAACACAGCAATTTTCCAGGTCATATCGTTGATATCATGAACCAGGTATCAGAAATACCAAATGCAATGACATCATTCGCAACAAAATCAGCAGCTTTTGATTCTTTTCTAGAACACACAAAGAGACCCCAACACCACCGCATACGACTCTCCCTCATGCCCGAACACCATCGTAAAACACTAGAGATAAACACCGCCCCAATACAAGATCGACTCTCCGCAATCAACCGTTTGGTAGACAAAGGGTTCGAGGTACACATCAACCTATCACCCATAGTAGTAACAGAAAGCCACGAAAAGGAATACCGAGATCTCCTAAGTGAGATCAATGACACCCTGTCAAAGGAAGCAAAGGCTCAAATGGCATACGAAGCGATCTACCTCACACACACTGAAAAGCAATTTCCGATGGTAAGCAGTTACGCACCAAAGGCCCACAAAATGATGGTAGAAGGTCCATGTCAACTAGTCCCAAAACCAAACAAACCCCAAGTGCTAAGCTACACCTCAGCGGAAAAGCGAAGACTAAAATCCCTCTTTCGTGAGATTGTCAATGAGATCACGCCCTACTCTAGAGTACGATACTGCTACTGATGGACGAAGTCTGCCCAACTTGTTAGTACTCCGTGGTGGGAGAACGGAGTGGCGGGGGGGGAATTAACAGCCCCCGCTGCTCCTGACACAAAGGGGAGAGAGGGGGCCGGAAGGACCGGCCCCCACCCCCCACCAACCGGAGAGACAAATGGGAATTGCTGATAAGCTGAATGAAGCACGTATTGTGGAGCATGACTGTGACTCACGCAGTGTGTGGATCTGTCGCCAAGACGATATCGACAGAGATGCCGGTGATAGGGAGTACCAGTTGGTGCCGGTCGCTACAACAGGTAGCACAGAGAATGAGGAATATGGCATCGTTGATGTCCGTCAGGAGAAGAATTTTGGACATTGGACAACGATAATTGAAGGTGAAGACGGGACAACAGCCTGGTGGGATGAAGAATCTGGGCGATGGGAAGCCAGTTAACCGCCACCCAAGGCGAGACACAAAGGGGAGAGGGGCCGGGAGGACCGGCCCCCGCCACCACCCACCGGAGAGACAAAATGGTAACGCGACGGTTCTTGATTCATGACAAGTTCTTTACATCACAATCAAGACTTTTCGTGATCAAAGTGAGCGAAGAGGAAGTCAGAGGCGACGCAACAGCAGAAGGAGTGGCACTCCAAAAGTTCTGCGACAACGAACTCGAAGAAGGTGAAACTTTCACAGGTGATATTTTGGCTGCGGTTGAGGTAATCGAAATCCAAGATCAAGAGATGGTCGAAATTAATCCACCCTGCCAGCGCTGGTCATTCTTTCGACAAGATCACACTTGATTAACCGCCACCCAGGCCGAGACACAAAAATGAGAGGGGGCCGGGAGAACCAGCCCCTCATTTCCTGGCAGGAAACCGCGTGCACGGAGAGAACCATGAAAAAATCAAAATTTCCTCATTTCGAGGTTTTCAAACCAACTGGAGAACAGAGAATGTCGCTGGATCTGACCAAGTTTCTTCTCCGGTTCCCTGTTGTTGAAATGACCGTTGTACAGTTCGCCATTGAGGGCCTGGTTGATGACGATCATCCGCCACGTGTCTTCCATGGCTATTTGGACAAGGAACAATGTACTAAGTTGGCACGGGAGTACGGTGGTGAATACCCGGCGATGGCTCTTGTTGAGTGTGCTAAGGGTGAACGAGCCGTCTTTTACGCCAATTACAGTAATGAAGAGAACCCGCCGCGAAACGCGGATTGGACGATTGACGCCGATTATAAGGGTCATTTGGAAGTGTGGTTCTACCACACAGAAGGCGAAGATTAACCGCCGCTGGTAGCCAGCCACAAATAGGAGAAGAGGGGCCAGCAACTGGCCCCTGTAGCCCACCCCGCTCACCGCGATGACCACCAAGACACAATAGTGATGGGAATTACCGTCCAAATTTCCTTCTTGGAAATGTGCATATACTACATATACACAAGTACCCAACAACTCAAGACCAACCAAAGTTGTTGAATCCAGAGAAAAATCAAAATGACGCACGAATTTGGTATACAAAAAAGGGGCTGGCAGGGTCACCCCCACCAGCCCCTCAGTCGACTCAATCAGCCCTATTTGCTATTCGCCGCGACCATCGCGACCAACTCCTTATACTTGGCACTGTCCTTGTCGAGCTTGACGATCGGCTTGACCATCACGAGCGGCCCAACTGTCACAACCGGCTTGTCAGCCTTGGCCTTGGCCTTCGCCTTCGCCGCGTCCGTGACCGCCTTGGCGGCTTCCCGTGCCTCGAAGACCGGGACCTCCGCATCGTGCCACTTCATGAAGTCCGCCTCCGCTTCGTCGCTCACGAACTCCGGCATCACCGCCAAACCTCGGGCGACTTGCTTCGCCAGGGAGTGGAACTTGCTGTCGTGTCCTGGGACGAATCTCCCTCCGGTGGCTCCACCGCACCCGCACCAGCAGACACCCTTCACGTCCGCTTTCAGCGTCTTCCCGAAGACCAGCACCGTCGCTGGGTCGGCCCCGTCGACAGCAGCCAGCAACTCAGCCACTGTCCACGCTCTGTTCGTTTCGATTCGCATTTGACACTCTCCTGAGCGGGCGGTTGGCTTCGGACTCGACGACCACCGTCTTGTCCGCGTCTCCCGTCCCTCTCTCCCTTTTGTGGCACGGCTCAGGCGGCGGTTAATTGCGCGGTGACGCACATATCGAGGGCCAGCCAACAGAACCAACAAGAGCAAAATTAACCGGCCCTGGGGCGGAGCCACACGGGGGAGAGGGGGCCGGGAGGACCGGCCCCACCACCCACGAACCGGAGAACAATGATGCAGGCGACAAGAATTGGCAATATCACGATCACGAATCCACGTCGGATGGCTGGAACGTATCAGTCAGCCTACGAAGTCACAACAGAATCTGGCCAAATGGGACTTGTTCTATATGTTTACGAATACGATGGTCGTGACGTCGTCGAAGAATTGGTCTTTGTAGAACCAAACATCGCAGACGAAGTCAAGAATATGATCGACGATGAATCTCCGTCGTGTAGTGGGATGTTCTCGTTTCCAGAGAAATCGGAAGAAAATCAGAACCAAGAGAAAATCTCAATTGCGATGGAGAAAGCCACATCGCTAGTTTACGGAACAGATGAAGACGGAGCTGTCGACGGCCTCGGGAGTGACAGCGGACACGAAGACGATGACGAAAATTAACGGTTGATCCGCCGTCGAAACAAGATGGGAGAGAACCAACAAGAGCAAAATTAACCGGGCTTAGGCCCGCGCCACAAATGGGAGAGAGGGCCGCAAAACGCGGCCCCCACCCGCCACCCACCGGAGAGACGAATTTGCCAAACATCGAAACAATCCTCGGCGACAACCCAGGACTCCCAGTCCTCTTCGTCAGCGACCCAGAGAACGGCGACCTTTTCGAATTCGGGACCTTGGAAGAACTCCAGAACGAACTCGAAGCCCACCTCTCAGACGGAGCAGACGCCGAACTCACAACGTCAGACGACCTCCTTTCACGTCTCGATTTCGAAACTTACGAAACACCACCACGAATCCGCATTTAACCGAGCCCACCGCCGAGACACAAAAGTGAGAGGGCCGGGAGAACCGGCCCCCAACACCCACCAACGGAGAAGCGCAATGCTGACAGACGACCAAAAGAGCCTGCTACGAGACATTCTCGACGATGCTTTCAATGTGGCTCATTCACTGAATAGTGCGGAATACACAGACGCTATCGAGCAATTGCGTGATGCTTTAATCGCCAATGGGGTTCTTAACACTCCTTGCCACATGGATTAACGACAACGTCTCGACTGAAACAAGAGGGAGGGGCCGGAAGGACCGGCCCTCATTTCCAAGCAGGAAACCGCGTACACGGAGAAAACCATGGACATCAAAATCGTCAGTGCGATGGACGCACCTAACATCGAAATCGACCAAGCCGATATCGAAAGAATGACCAGCAACAGCGGCCCAACAGTCGCCGACATCATCGTCAACCACGAGGACGGACGAACAACCCGATTCTTCATCACCGTCAGCCTAAACAAACAAGGCCGAGCAGTCTGCGAAGTATCCAGCAACGGACCAGAAGAAGCCACCAAGAGCATCCGCAAAAGCGTCTGCGGTTACAAACACGGCGAACCAAGTTGACCCTCTCCAGAGGCGAGCCCGGCTGGGAATTAACCCCAGCTGGGGGCCTCGCCACAACCTGGAAGAGAAAAATGAACGTTTACAACGTTATCAGAAATGGGATCTACTTCCGCCAAATCTGCTCCGGCAGTATCTCATCCGCCCAGAAAACCTGTGATGAAATGTGGCCAGGTACAATCGCACGTTTTTACTATCGGATTGGAAAAAATGACTGAATGCCAAGCCTTCCTTGACATGCCATTAAACAGGCTTTTCAGGTTCGAATTCCCAACCATCGCCGCAACCGGCCAGATCTACAGAAAAATCTCAAACAGAGAATACTGCAGAATCGGCTGCTTCGATCAAGAATACTACCTGTCAACAGACTTGATCAAACCAGACCAAGTCATCAAACCGACTTAACCACCGCTGGATTAACCGAACCAAGGGCCGCGCCACAAAAGGGAGAGGGGAACGCTCCCCAAAGACCCACCAACCGATTCTGGAGAGAATTGATGAAACATACAAACGAAAACCAAGCCATCAGCCGCATCCGCAACACCAAGAACACCTGCTACCTGACACGCGGAGCCGACAACTACGACCACAAGGGCCTCAACAAAGCCCGACGCAACCTCGGCAAAGCCATCATCAAAAGCTGGGAAGAAGAGGAAGACGAGCCAGGAATGACCAACCCACACCCCGGAGGAACCACCTTCCGGATCGTCGTCACAACACAAATCGAAGAAAACTACGGCACACACCGCTGTGAATGCGGCACCGACGCCGTCTGCAAATGCCACCCATACTGGAAACACAAAGGCGGCACCGAATACAAACGCAACATCGGAACCGCCGCAGACGTCATCGCCCTCGGCACCCAAGGAATCAAAGCAATCGCTGAACAAATGTGTGCAGCAGCATACAGACATGACCAATTCTACAAAGAATACCCGATAGGCTGGGACGTCATCCCAAGCACCGAAGAAACCTACGAAGAGCAGCTGAACAGAGAATACGGCCAATTTCCTGCTTGGAAATGAGCACGTACCACCAGACATAATCCCCCCTACCAAGAATTTCATTCTTGAAATGGCAAACCCAACAATGACACACCAACACACAAACCGGATATACGAAAAAAGGGCTGGCAGGGTCACCCCCACCAGCCCCCTCAGTCAGCCCTATTTGCTATTCCCTGTGACCATCGCGAGCAGTTCCTTGTACTTGACGCTGTCCTTGACCACCGCGATCGACTTGACCACCGCCACCGGCTTGATCTCCGTAGCCTTCTCGGCCTTGGCCTTCGCCTTCGCCGCGTCCGTGACCACCTTCGCAGCCTCCCGTGCCTCAAAGACCGGGACCTCAGCATCGTGCCACTTCATGAAGTCCGACTCCGCCTCGTCGCTCACGAATTCCGGCATCACCACCAGTCCGCGTGCCACTTGCTTCGCCAGGGAGTGGAACTTGGAGTCATGGCCTGGGACGAACCGTCCTCCGGTCGAGCCACCACATCCGCACCAGCAGACACCCTTGACGCTGCTCTTGAGCGTCTTCCCGAAGACCAGCACTGTCTCCGGGTCGGCTCCGCCAACCACAGCCAGCAATTGCTCCACTGTC
>Ga0265593_1000765_pt1 | contig 16412 bp, 16 predicted proteins | sample saktaG_8_FD_190136 | JGI IMG/M metagenome (GOLD analysis project Ga0265593, IMG submission 190136) | Saline water microbial communities from Sakinaw Lake, British Columbia, Canada - sak_2011_5_24_36m | ecosystem: Environmental > Aquatic > Non-marine Saline and Alkaline > Saline ...
GAAGAGAAGAAAATTGCGCCCGCCGGGAAGAATTGCCTTCCCAACCGGTGCCGCAACTGCCATCACTCATCCCGTTAGCCAGCCCTTCGGGCCTCTAGCAGATTAACGGAAAATTGAACGCCCCCTTCAAACATCCATTTGATATCATCTGCGAAACCCTATTCTTAAATCCAATGGACGCATATGGCGACTGAATTCCTCTCACGTCGAAAGAAGAAAACCTCCCCGTAGCCAGAAGCTTCTCAACAGCATCCAAATTGACCCTGTCCTCCTTGAGCAAGCCAAAGTAGATAATAGTTTTGCAATCTGAATCCATGCTATTGAGGAAATCCCCCTCTCCTTCAACTCCGTGAACGGATACATTGTAAACCACAGACACGCTCTTTCTTAGTCGTCTGTAATAAATCAAACTCAAACCTCTAGAGACTGTCAATAGCCGCACGTTCAGCATCGCTACTATTCTCTCCAGGCAATAAAAAATCGCCCATCGGATCCTGGAACGGATAGAACCCTTCTTTCCATACTCATTCAGATCGTGAATATCGTAAACATAAACGTGTTTTTTCCCGAAAATAAATCCTACTGCTATCGCAACAAAAAGATAAGGAAGCGAGGACTGCGCATGAAAAACAATTATTGCTTTCTCACGACAAATAACACCTAAAATGTCCGACCACATCGATTTAGCGGACTTGTCGATTACGTGCCCTGTTTGCCAGGATAGTTGCATTTGAATTCTCGAGCTTAGGGCCGCGTGCGCATTATATACATGAAACAATTTCATTTTATAAAATTTCTGGAGGCAATGAATTCGCGTGTAGGCTTTGTTTCCCCCGGTTTATTCCGTCATCATGATCTGCCAATCCTTCTCGACATGCACGAAAAATTAGCCTGAGGCGAATATCGAAAAAGACAAATTATCACAAATATAATAAATGAAATATTTCCATTAAGAATATATGGGAGATAGCCCGAAATTCCAGAGGCAGGTATTTTGTATGCTGAGTAAACTATAATCATACATGATAAATATCCCAAAACTTCAAGCTTATCTGTTAAGTGGGAGAATAAAGAGGCAAGAAACCCCATAGTAATCGCATGCAGAAAAAACCACTTCTTTCCGAAGATATACACGGATTCAGCTACAACGCCACCAAGAACAACATAGTATCCCTTTACTTCTCGACCAACTCCCAAAAAGTGCTCCGCTATTTCATAGTTAATTCTTGCACCTTGAACATTTCCAATAATAAATTTTGGCACAGGTAATGTAAATACCCATTTTGCATATGATGCTAGATCAGCATGGACATTGGTGTTTATTACAAACATGCCCACATCGCGTGGAAACGAGGTCTCCATAATGATTAATTCTTCTACTGCAGATATTATTCCAGAGAAGTGATACTGATTGCCTAGGCGAATAACTTGCCATGCATGGAGGAAAACAAAAATAAATGGAGTCATGACAAGAGAAAGAACAGTTATTAACTTCCTCCGATCAGGTCTGTAAATCCAACTATACAGGCAAAACACGAGTACCGATATCATGATGGTGCCGCGTGCGATATATGCCTGTGATGTATAGTTAATATAGAGTGGCACGGCCACTAAAACCAGAAGCAGGGGTAATCTATTGCGTAACCTAGACAACGCCACGAAGTAAAATGGCAATAACAGAAGGCGGAGATAATAAACTAGAGTACCTAATAAAGTAGACGTTTCCTCGCCAGTCATACGTTCTTGAAAATGACTCCGTAGATCAGGTGCCTCGGGTTGAAATAGTTTAGCTAAGCGGTTCTCCGGGTAGATTAGATCAAAGATGCATAAAATGAGGTAGCATCCAATAATATAATTCCATCCATGTCCAATCCGCAGACTATTAAGATATGGATTAATCGATCTGGCAACATGGCCTCCAAAGCCACGCAGCAAATAATAACAAATGTGGAATGAAATCAGGAAGGAGATCAGAAATGCATAGTGGTAACCTGCGTAATTAATGGGCGTATCCCCGTAAGCGACTGCTGCCCCGGAGAAAATAAAAAGTGAAATCTGTAACAGAACTAGAAAAATAGCTGTAGGCGGAGCTGTCCTGAACCTTGAAAAGACCCATCCGATCAGTAAAGACAGAGATCCTGATAATAGAAACGTAATCCAGCTAAAGGTGTCGGAATTCATTATTATTTCAGAAGTGCCATTCAGACGTGGAATTGTTTGTTCGTTAGAATAATAGAATGAGGTTATGCTGGTTGATGGGGCTTGTCTGCGGCGGCTATCCAGGTCAGGCTTACAAATTGCCTGAGGTTCATTCTCGAATCGGGCCTAATGGTAATACTCAGGGTCTTCATACGCAGCAAAACAGTCCTCGCATAATATCTCATTCATCGAGCACCGCGCGGTACAAGCGCCTTTCGCGCCGGTCAGTGAATCGGTGGTTGTGCCAAAGGATCGTAAAATCCCCATGGTATTTCCTGCATTCGGCTTTCAGGGCCGACATGCGGTCAAATGCCTGACCGCCATGGCCCAATCCCTCGTACCGTTTGTCTATCACGCTGCATTCCATGACCACCAGTGGCCGTTCACGCAACTCAAGGGATTGACGGGCGTAAAGGTCATATAGCGGATACTCATAACACAACCCGCAGCGAAATCCTGCAAGTTCAGCATAGCCCAGTGATGAATCATATTGGAGTCCGGCTTGCTGCCACGCAATCGCGGATTGTGGGGTGCTCCACTTGAGGAAATGCTGTCTGCCGCCAATCTCATTCTGACTAATCCCCAATTCATAAAGGAGCCTCCTCAACTTCGAGGCTCCGCTCCCAATCATTAATGGATTCTCCATCGTCAGGTAGCCGGGATGCAGCCCGATTTCGTGTCCTCTTTCGTGAATTCGCTTGATCTGCATTTTTACCTGGGGATGACAAAGATCCAAACCGGAATCCATTTTTTCGTTAGTAACTTCCGGTATATAGTAGAAGGCACTACGCGTGTCAATAGCCTCCGATTGATCCATGATCCATTCGTGGGTTTGCCATGGATCCATCCCGTAATTTCCCAGGTAGTGCATTCCGGCACCACACATGTGATTCAGAGGCAAAAGGACATCCCTCTCATTGTATGCAAGCTTAAGAGTCGACTTGGTGATTACCGTCCAATGTCGTCCCGCGTAATAAGAAGGATGGTCTATGTCATGACTCGGCAATACGCGAAAGCAGCGCAACTTGCGCGTCAGAAAGGGGAACGAGCGCGAAAGCAATTTCCAAAGGAGCTCAATCAGCTCATTGCCAATCGCACGGCTTGCAATCACAGAAACTGGAACCACCGAATCAGCAGCGATAAAGCGTCCATGGAAATCCCGGCTGAGTGTCACCGCCTCCTCATAGCGCGACATCAAGAAAAAGAGTGACCCAAACAGGTCGATTCCGAGTTCGGTGAGATCATCACTTTCATTGAGCCACAGTCCGGAGTCCAGCTGTTTGCCATAGAGACACGCGACACGTCGATCAAGAAAAGGAATATCCGCCTCACTGTAACAGCAAAGTGACTGAGGCTTTAACCACTCACTCTTTGTTTGACGGACAAATGAACCGTCAATCACCAGCTTGCGAGCACTGCCACCATGAGTAATCTCGAAATTCTGGTAATTTTGTTCAAACATCACCTTAAAAGGTATGCCAAGAACATCATCAAATACCCAGGAAATCACATATTGCATTTCCCTGTCACAGCCTGCAGGTGCAAGTATTGTGAACTTGTGATCATTCATCTTCAGCTTGTATTATCAGAAAAAACTATTTTGGAACATTTCCGCATGAATGTTTTCCGGAAATAAGGGAGATCAGCCTGTGATACATCCATCGAATGCGATTTTTATGAGAGAACGACCAATATAAGGCACACGTCTTGCAGGTTTCCCGGCCGCATAACAAAGACTTTGGATCTTCCTTGATCTTTTGTAATTCCCAGTCCAGAGTACAGGCCATGTCAGTTAACATAGCTGGGGCCATTCCTATGGCTCCCGATCCGAGTATCGCTCCGATTTCCTCATATGCGGGATAATACTTAAGCCAAGCGTGAGAACAACCGCCAGACCAAAACACCTCAAATAACTCAACCTTGCCATCGGGAGTCTCATACATCACTCCCCTGGGTGGGTGATTCAGAATGACTCCCAGCCTCTCAATTGCAACGTGTGTCGTGCCAACTCCAGGCACCTTCACGTTGTCGCCTATTTTCAGGTTTCTGCCACCGCGATCCGCCAATTTTCCCAACAACTCATATGCCGGACTCTCAATGGTATGCCCAGAGGTCAACTCCTGAGCCAGAAAACCTATTCCCACAAACTTTTGAATTGGATGGGGGCTGCGAAATGCCATAGGATGCTTGATCATCTCGTTTGCCAGTGCCCCAGCGTAGGATTTGGAATCGGCCTTTGCAACCTTTGTCCTGTCTACTGCATTGAGGGGTAATGGGTAGGCTGAGATAAAAGCATCCGTGAAAATGGTTCCCGTAGTTCCAACCACCTGCAATAGCGCATCAATCACGGTCCGCGCCCCGCCCTTGACCAAACCTATGGATTTTAGCGAAACCTTAACATTCAAATGGTCCCCTTCTTTGACACCAAGATTCCTCAATTGATCTGCAATCATTAGCTGGGTGCAATTCATGTCCATTGTTCTTGTTGATTTGCATTGCCTCCGCGTCAAATGGAGCGTCGGCTCTTCTCTTTGAATAATTCGTGTTTTTCTAGAATTGAGAAAGCCCTTTTTTCCATAGGAGGGCCGACGAGATTGCCATCAAGCAATGTCGTCGCCTGTCCTTGCTTTCTACTTGTTTCAATGGCCTCAATGATTCTCCTGGCTTCAGCTACTTCTAGCTGTGATGGGCTAAATGATGCGTTTGCAATTTCAATCTGGCTGGGATGCAGAATCAGACTACCTGAAAATCCCAACTCACGCGCCAGTGCCATTTCCTTTCTAAATCCATCTGTATTTCTCACTTCTAGGAACGGCGTGTCAATGGCATCAATCTTCGCCGCTCGGGCAGCGATTACGATCATTGATCGCGGAACCAGTAGGCTTGTACCGTGCTCCTTATGCAGGCCATCCAGATCTGTCAGATAGTCCTCCCCTCCAAAGGCTAGCGCTATGACCCTGGAAGACGCCAGAGCTATCTCGTATGCACGCAATACGGCCGACGCCGTTTCTACAAGCGGGCACATGCAAAACCTTTGGTGCTCAAATCCGTTATCCACCTCCAATTGTCCGAGAAGTTTATCGTAATAGTGAATATCCTTCTCATCGACGGTTTTGGTAAACATGAATCCCTCAACATTCTCATGCAGAGTTGCCGTCATATCTTTGGATAGCAAACCTGAATCTATGGAGTTCACACGAATAAAGACACGTTGTTTGAATCTTCCCGCATCAAGATATGACCGGATATTCTCCCGCGCGGTATCCTTAAATGCGATGGGCACCGAGTCCTCAAGATCCAGGATTAAAGCATCACTTTGAAAATCGATTGCCTTATCCAGGAATTTGGTCATATAACCCGGAACAAAAGTCATCGTACGTAGTCTGCCTTGTTTGTAGTTTTTCATTGTATGTTTTATCTCGCAATTCTTATTAAATGCAGAATGGAAAGAATCCGGATCATCTATGCTTTGTCATGCTCGAGGATATTGATTGCTTTTTTCACAGCCGGCCCAGATATCACCCGCCCTTCCAATCTTCGGTAGCCCCCCATAGTGTCGCCACCACTTATGCGAATCATCTCACGACTCCATGCGATCATTTCAGGAGAAGGTGCATAGATATCATTAACCTCATCTATTTGTCGCGGGTGGATTGTGAATCTTCCATCAAATCCATAACTACGCGACTTTTGACAATCGTCACGAAACATCCTCATGTTATTGACTTCCATCGATACCGTGTCAATAGCCAGCACTCCTGCCGATTTTGCGGCTAACGCCACGACGCTTTTAATGGAATTCATTAAGCCTTCCATTTCCGCCGCGGCATGAATGGTTTTAGATAACATGTCTTCCAGTCCGATTCCGATACCTACTACTGATGGATGTTGTGTAATTGACTTGATCTCAGCAAGCGCGGAAAAACTCTCAATCAATGCTATGACTGAGACAGTCGCCGTGCTGCCACACATGCCTGTAAGAACATCATCCACAGTGGCAGGGCCTTCGACCTTCGGAATAATAAGCCTTGGATGCCGATGCAAGCACCGAAGTGCCTCCTTGTCCTCCTTCCAATATTCAGTGTCCACAGCATTGGTGCGAACATATACGTTCGGTGAATGCATGCCATCTAAATATTCAATCATATTCTGGCGGGCGAGGACCTTGTTTCTGCCATCGACACCATCTTCCAATTCCAGTATGATTTCATCCGCAGCCAATTTAGGAATGTGATCCAGAAATCTCCTCTGGTGTGCTGGCACAAAATGGAAGGAGCGCATAAGTTTCATCGCAATAATTAAATTGGGATTTCGAACACCAGTTACTCCTGTGACACGGGGACCAGGACACTCCGCTTAAAACTTAGGACCAGTCTATTATTCTGATCAAAAGCACGGGTAAGCACCTCCACGATGCCCCTGTCAGGTTTGGATTGCGACTTGCGCATAGCGAGAACCTCGGTTTCAGCGTGCAACGTATCACCCAGATGAACGGGTCCCACATGCCTCACCTCATCATATCCTAGGTTTGCTATGGCACATCCACTAATATCAGCTACTGTTAAGCCCACCACTAGCGAAAGCACCAATGTGCCCACCACCAGTAATTCCCCATGCTCGGATTTTCCAGCATACGCCTGATCCAAATGAACAGGATGATGATTCATGGTTAGCAAGCAAAATAGATTATTGTCACTTTCGGTAATCGTCTTTCTCACGGCATGTCGGTAGATTGCGCCTACCGAAAAGCTTTCGAAATCGCGCCCGAATGGTAATGCTTCTTTGGGATTCATATTTTTTTATTCAAACTCTCGCTTGTTATGAATTGGTTTTGGGATCATTCTCTATGGATTATAGTCAACGCATCTCCGGCTTAGACTCCTCGACAAACTGCTGATAGATAGCTTCAATTGCAGGATTACGGATATCCAATTTGTACCCGATTTCTTTAACAGAAATGATATAATCAAAATGTACGTGATAAGCCCAATCATGCTAAGCGCGCCCATCGAAATTCTTGCTGAGTTCATCAACACGCCAACGCCCAAAGCAAGAATTCTACCGGTAAGAATAGACGCATTCATCAGCAATCCACTTTTCTGGAGTTCTAAAACGCTGAAGAGTGTTGAAAGCGGGGAATATATAGACCAAACAATCACCCATGGGGACAAAAGTTGTACATATACGCCGGCCTCACTCCACTTTGCTCCAAAAGCAAAAACAAAAAGGTGACTTCCAAATATTCCAATACATGTGAATATTGGAATATTTACCAGCATAAGATTTGCCACGGTTTTTTCAACCAGTTGTTTTAGGCATTCCCGATTTCCCTTGGAAGCATTGGACGATGCATACTGGTATAACACCTGTCCTACAGCACTTCCAATTAGCGATACCGGCATCTGTAACAGCCTGAAGCCAAGTGCATAGAATCCCGCGACCGTCGGGGAGAAGTATTTTGCTAGAATTAGAGCCGGAAGCATCCAGGATGCCGTATTCAGAAGTACGGACCATGTTGTAAATATTGGGAAATTTCGGTAGCGGATAGCTAATGATTTAGCCTCATTTAGATTGAACGAAGCTAGGAAAGATGCATTGTTTGCTCTAAATACGCTCCAGCTCAATATTACCGTCGCCATGGCCTGTCCAAACAAATTACCTACAATCAATCCACCGGCTCCCGATACCGGACCCGCCAGGGCTAGTTGCCCGCCAAATGTTGAAGCTGATTGGCCAACATGGGCCCGAGCTATTTTCCCAAACTGTTTCTGTCTTATACTCCAATAATTCATTATTTGATAAGCACCACTCAATACTATCATGACAGGCAGCCACCACAAATAGATCTTGATAGACGACAGTTCAAACCATACCACAAAATGATCGTTGAATAGCAGCAATACGCCTAAAGTGAGGAAGCCGTAAAATATTGCAGAGACCAAACCAAGAGCCATCAGATTTACTGCATCACTGTCTTTAGCCGGCAGTCCGATTGTCAACTGAAACCCCATACAGACAATCGAGCAAATAATACCTGAAATTGAGAGAAAAACAGCCAACTGACCAAAGCTATCGGGTGTATATAATCGGGCAATAAGCGGCATGGATAGAACACTGAGAGCTTGCGCTATGATTGTGCCCGACGCCAATTTGGACGCATCTCTCAGAAATGAAGACGATTTCTGTAGGATATTCATGACATAATTGTTTTGGATAGAGCAAGGGGGGCTGCGTTTTTCGCAGACGCCAACTTATTTCTACAAAGTTAAAATATGTCTTGACTCATTTTCTAACCTCATGCACATTTCGCGCAGCGGGCTGTCAACCTGATTTTCCGCGCCAAGCAATCTAACATGCCGTCCCAGCGACGGTGAAAAAAAATGAATCCTGCCTTACGGCCACAGGTGTCGCCACGCGTCTCAAAACATTTTGCGGCATGATCACCCATTTGTTCGCTCCCACCCAGAAGCGCGCTGAGAACAACGCCATACACGCCAAGAAATACCTCCACGGTTTACTCTCAGAAACGCCTCGGAAAAACTCGGAGGCCATTGCTGACGCAGTAAAAGACACGCAATCCCAAGATATCCAGAATTTCATGACGGGCAGTCAGTGGGAATATGCTGATGTCTTTGCGCACGCGGCCAAGCAAGCCAACCAGCGTTTAGGAAATCACCATGAAACCATGCTGGCGATTGACGAATCAGGCTTCACCAAGAAAGGCGAATACTCAGCTGCGGTCGCCCGCCAATACAACGGGCGCATAGGCAAAGTCGACAACTGCCAGGTTGGCGTGTTTAGCAGCCTATCAAGCGGTTCGAATGCGACCCTCATAGGCGCACGCCTGCTGATTCCCGAGGAATGGATCAAAGACGAGGAACGCTGCCTTAAAGCGGGCATTCCCAAGGACATGATCAAGGCAGCGAGCAAAATCGACCTCGCTCGCGATCTCATTGAGCAAGCAGACGCCAATGGCGTTCAATATGCCCGAATCGGGGTTGATAGTTTCTACGGCCGTGACACTGGCTTTCTCTGCTGGATTGAAGATCGCGGCGGCGAGTTCTACGCCGACACACCTGAGAATACACACATTTGGCTCAGCAAACCCAAAGGCGACACGCGCCCCACCAGCCCGGCCAAGCACGGAGCGATCAAAGTCAGTGAACTCACCAGCATTGAGTCTTCGTGGAAAAAATCCAAGCGCATCAAGATACGGGATGGAGAAAACGGCCCTGTCATGGTCGACAGCTTGGTCTGCCGCGTGTGGATATGGCCCACCGAAGGACAAACTCCACGGGAATGGTGGCTACTTGTAAGCAGAGATAAGGGAGGAGAAATCAAACACACCCTCAGCAACGCTCCAATTACAACTACTCAGGAGCAACTAGCAAAGCACCAGGGACAGCGCCACTTTATCGAGCGAAACTTTCAAAACTCAAAAAGCCATCTTGGAATGGCCGACTATCAAATGCGCCAATGGAATGGGTGGCATAGGCATATGGCCATGGTGGCATTGGCCGGATTGTTCGTGATGGAAGAGCGGATGCTCAGCGGCAAAGGCACCTTGCTCAGCACCCGCGACGTGGTACAGATACTCGACTGGTATTTTCGCGCGAGTCCCTCGCTGGAATCCATTATAGAACAAGTCGAAAAGCGACACAGGAGACGAAAGATAGCATCAAAAGCGAAAATTAAAATATCAGCTAAAACCGAGAAAATATTAAGATCGAACAATTAACTTAGTAGAATTATCTCAAACTCACTGTTTGCGCCTTTTGGTTTTCTTTACGTAAGCGACCTAAATTCGTTCCCCCTACCGCTGGCCCGTCGGCACGATTGTTAGGCGTCCTCCTGCACCTCAACACGGGGAGCGGCGGCGAAGCGGGGCGGGGGTCAACCAGGCGGCTTGCTCGGGAGACGCGTTGTGCGGCAGCCACTTGATCACCTCAGTCAGGTACATCTCGGGGTCCAGGCCCTGGATTTTGCAGGTGGGATGCCTTTACTGATCCCTTCGTTGGCCAGGTTTCTCACGGCGGTATGCGTCGGACAGAACAGCAGTGAGGAGACGTGATCGGTCAGAATACGGTTGATCTCTTCGGACATGCGACGATTGGAAGAGCGCAAACAATGGTGAGAATCTTCATAGAGTCTTGGACTTGAAGTCGTCGTAGGATTGTGCGCCTGTGCACAGGGAAGCGGGCAGTGAGGTTTCCTCGTCGAGGTCAAGACAGCGGAGCGAGGAGGCGGACGGCGATGGGCGGTGGGCGGAGTTGGCGTTCTGCACTATGCTCTCTGAGACAAGCTGGTAACGGAGGCCGGATTCGGGGCAGACCATGGTGCCGGTGGCGTCCGGGTTCGATAGAAGATGGCCGTGGCGGCTCATCCAGCCCTTTTGGCGGGTGGGATTGCCCATGACGAGGGCGTAGTCTGGAACATCCTTGGTGACGACCGCGCCCGCCGCAACAAAGGCATAACGGCCGATGGTCACACCGCACACGATGGTGGCATTGGCACCAATGGTGGCACCCTGCCTGATGAGGGTTTTTTCGTAGAGATTCCGGCGATTGATCTGAGACCGGGGATTGGTGATGTTGGTCAGCACGCAGGAGGGGCCGAGGAAGACATCGTCCTCAATGGTCGCGCCGGTGTAGATGGAGACGTTGTTTTGGACTTTGACGTTGTTCCCCAAGATGACACCGGGGCTCACCACAACGTTCTGACCCAGGTTGCACTTTTCGCCCAGCACGGCACCAGCCATCACGTGGCTGAAGTGCCAGATCTTACTGCCGGAGCCAACGAGCGCCTGCGGATCGACAAGCGCCGTCGGGTGGGCGAAGAATGCGGGTGCGGCGGCTGCCACGCTCGGAGATATGGCACGCCCGTCGGCTTCCAAACTGGCGGTGGCGGCTTTGAGGACGCGCAGCACGCGCAGTCCTTCCCTGCCATCGGTCCGCGGTGTCTTGCGATCCCTGCAGCACTCCAGGAAGTGCAGGCACTCCTGACGCAGGGGTTCTTGTTCCGGCACATTGAGGAGCACTCCCACGGCCTTGTTAGGGGTGGGATTGCGGCCGGATGTCCAGGTCAAGTAATCGCGGTGCATTTGGAGTTTGTCCGCCCACGGCTTGGTATCATCGAACACAATCATGCCGCGGGAGCCGACAATGGTGAGCTTCTGTTCTTTGAATGGATTGAGCCAGCTCACATAGACATGAGCCCGTACCGCGCCGGGGAACTTGAGGGTCGTGAGCGTGGTATCCGCGACGCCGGTGGTGAGGTAGGATTCACCACTGCAAGCTACCTGCTCGGGCAACTGGCCGCCGACGAGTGAGAGGATGACGGAGATATCGTGAGGGGCGAAACTCCAGAGGGCGTTTTCCTCCTGCCGGATCTTTCCAAGATTCAGGCGGTTGGAAGTGATGTATTGAAGTTTTCCCAACTCTCCATCCGCAATCAGGCGTTGGATCTCGGTGATGCAGGGATGATACTGGAGCAAGTGCCCCACCATGAGAATCCGCCCTTCACGCGCGGCAAGAGCCACCAGTTCCTCGGCCTCAGCAATGTCAAGGCACAGCGGCTTTTCCACATAGACGTCCTTGCCTTGGAGCAAGGCCGCTTTTGCCAAGCGGTAGTGCAGGGATGCGGGTGCGGCAATGGCGACCATCGTCACGGAAGGATCCGCAAGCACCTCGTCGAACGAGGCGGTCTTGGCCACCGATGAGTAGTCGTTTCCATAGCTGGCAAGAATTTGCTCGCTGCGGTCGCACAAGGTGTGCAACGAGCCAAGGGCATGGAAGTTGCGGGCAAGGTTCTTGCCCCAGTAGCCGGCGCCAACGAGGGCGAGGGATGGTGAAAATTGCATGATGATGAGATATGTTAGCGGATGGCGGCCTTTACTGCTTCGATGATGGTATCTTGCTCGTCTTCCTGAAGGAACGGATGCATCGGCAGGCTGAGCACTTCACGGGACGCCTTTTCCGCCACGGGAAAGTCGCCGATGCGATAGCCGAGAGGTGCGAAGACTGGCTGCTCGTGAAGGCATTTTGGATAATAGATCGCTGTTGGAATGCCACTGGATTTGAGTGCGGCTCCCACTCCGTCCGGGTTTTGAACGCGCAGGGTGTATTGTGCATAGACGCTGGTGTTCCCGGGCATGATTTCAGGCACGGCGCAGGAGGCTCGCAGACAATCGCTGTAACGCGCTCCGATGCGCTCACGTGCCGTGACTTCAGTGGCGAAGTGCGGGAGCTTTGCCAGAACAATCGCGGCCTGCATGGTGTCCATGCGCCCGTTCATGCCAAGGTAGGGATGATGATGGCGCTTCAATCCGCCATGGGTGCGGATGGCCTTCATTTTCTCCGCCAAGGCATCATCATCGGTGAACATCGCACCGCCGTCGCCATAACAGCCGAGCGGCTTGGCCGGGAAAAAGCTCGTGGTCGATACCCGCGTGACCGAGCAACTCTTGCGGCCGCGTTGTGTGGCCCCGAAGCTTTGGGCTCCGTCCTCGATCACAGTGATGCCGTGACGGGCCGCGATCGCGTTGATCCGGTCATAATCCGGCATCTGGCCAAAGAGGCTCACCGCGATGATCGCCTTGGTTTTCGGCGTGATGGCCGCTTCTATCAAATCAACGTCGATGTTGAAGTAAGCCGGATCGATATCGACGAACACAGGGGTGGCTCCCACCAGCCCGATCACTTCCGTGGAACTGATCCAGGTGAATGGAACCGTGATGACTTCGTCGCCCGCCCCGATATCGAGTGCCCGGAGCACGATTTCCAGGCTAACTGTGCCGTTGGCGGTGACGATCGCATGCTTTACGCTCGTGTATTCTGCCAAGGCCTGTTCCAACTCCGCGACTTCCGGCCCCATGATGAAGTGCCCGTGGTCGAGAACCTGGCGGAGAGCTGAATCAATGGCGTCCTTGTAAAGCGAGTATTGTGTCTTTAGATCAATAAATTGCATGGGGCTGATGGTGAGTAACGGAGAAGGTGCTTATTCAGGCTTTGACGACTTGGCCGGACCTGCTGGACATTCCCTGCAGCGCATTACGGGTGTCCACAATCAGATCGGCCCAATTTGTTAGATCGGCGAGGTCAAACATCTTGTGGTGGGTCGATAAAACAACTGCATCATAGGATGCGATGGATTCTTCTGTCCAAGGAACCGATTGGGTCCCCGCCCACTTTGCATGTTCGCGGGTCGGCCCGATTTCCGGGATATGCGGGTCGTAGTAGGCGACGAGAGCGCCGAGGGTGGCGAAGCGGTCGAGCAGCGCGAAGGTGGGGGACTCGCGCATGTCATCGACGTCGGCCTTGTAGGCGAGGCCGAGGAGGAGGATTTTGCTGCCCTTGACGGCCTTGGATCGTTCATTGAGGGCCATGGTGGTGCGGCGCACGACGTATTCGGGCATGGCGCGGTTGACCTGGCCGGCGAGTTCGATGAAGCGGGTGTTGACGCCGAACTCGCGGGCCTTCCAGGTGAGGTAGAACGGATCGATGGGGATGCAATGGCCGCCGAGGCCGGGGCCGGGATAGAACGGCGTGAAGCCGAAGGGTTTGGTGGCGGCGGCGCGGATGACCTCCCAGATGTCGATGTCCATGGCGTCGGCGACGGTTTTGAGTTCGTTGACGAGGCCGATGTTGACCGAGCGGTAGATGTTTTCCAGGAGCTTGGTGAGCTCCGCGACCTTGCACGAGCTGACGGGGACGATGGTGTCGAAGGCCGCCTGATAGAGGGCGGCGCCGGCCGCCAGGCACGCCGGGGTATGGCCGCCGACGACCTTGGGGATGTTGGTGGCGGCGAAGTGCGGGTTGCCGGGGTCCTCGCGCTCCGGGGAGTAGACGACAAACACGGATTCGCCGGGAACCAGCCCGCGGGCAGCGACGCGGCTGACAAGCTCCTCCTCGGTGGTGCCGGGATAGGTGGTGCTCTCCAGCGACAGCACGCTGCCGGGCCGCAGGTGCGGGACCACGGCATCGAGGGTGTGGGTCACATAACTCAGATCCGGCTCCATGTGCCTGTCCAGCGGCGTGGGGACGCACAGGATCACGGCATCGACCCCGGCAATGCGGGTGAAATCCGCGGTGGCCGCAATGAGCTTGGCATCGACCCCGGCCTGGATGTGGGCGGCGTCGATGTGGGCGATGTAGCTGGTGCCGGCATTGATGGCGGCGACTTTGGCGGCGTCGATGTCAAAGCCGACACAGCGGAAGCCCTTGGCGGCGAAGGCAAGAATGAGCGGCAGCCCGACATAGCCGAGCCCGACAACACCGATGACGGCGTCTTTGGATTGGAGTTGGGAGTGGGTAGACATGAGAGGTGAAAGCTGGAGTAAATGCGTACATCGAACATTCAACGCTGAACGTTGAACATTGAATCAAAGAGGAAGAGTGCCTGGGGTCAGATCCCGCAAAATCACAAAAGTCAAAGCGGGAAGAAAAGGATCAGAGGTTTAGCGGATATGAAGTTTAGCTAGAGAATTGAAGATCGTCACTTCGTCGATTGAAGGTGAGTATAATACCAAGCGGCCTGGAGGATACCTTGTTGTGAGTTGTAAATTGTGATTTGTAAATTGTAAATTGTGAACGCGGCGTGCTCACTAGCGAACTTGGAAAAAAATGGCGCAGCCGTAACTGGCATGGCACCGCGAAGCGGGGCAGTTGTGAGTTGTGAGTTGTGAAGAGAAATGCGATTTATCCTTCGTAGCCTCGGCGAAGAAGGAACATTGAAAGTCGAACAGGCCTCCAGGGCGGCAGGAGAATTTACTCTCCTGCTTGATGAAGCGCCCAGTTGACGATGGGCGGAGAAATCCAGTATGACGATTCTTGCAATTCTTGAAAAAGAGAAGTGATCTCGGGGATGATTCCTGCACGCTTTGCTTCAACCAGAAGTCCGGCGGTGCCGAGGGTGGTGAGTCCGCAGAGGCGCCTGGCGAGTTTGCGGCCTTTGCGTTCATCCATGAGGACGATACCGACTTTGAGATCGATTGCCGTTTGAATCACGGAGGCCTCGCCAGCATCCAGTTGGAGTGCAAGGAATGGGTTGGTCACTGCGACTTCCACGATTTCGCAATTTGCGGGAAGTGTCCCGGGGTGAGCTTCTTCCCCCGCCGCCCATTCTTCGATGACGCTGCGCGGAATGATCGGAGAATAGAGGTGGCTGAGGACGTGTTGGCAGCGGATGAGCGAAAGGGCGATGAGAGGGCCGGTGTTGCAGACGATCCGAGTTTTCATGGTGCCTGGCGGATCGCGGCGTTTTCAGCTTCCAACTCCTCAAGGTCCCACGAAACCGCCGGAATGCCGTGGCCGGCAAGTTCAAGCAGGAAACGGCGTCGTGGCAATTCGGCGATTTCGGCGGCCTGACCTGAGGTCACTTTCCCCATCTTGAAGAGGCTCACCGCGAAGGCAGCTCGGGCCAGAGCCTCGAGTTCTTCCGGCGTCGCACCTGCGCTCAAGTCGAGATCGTCCGGCATGTGGATTTGCAGCGTTTTCACAGTGAAAGAATAGTCGGGGAAGGAAGCGGCGCAAGCAGGGAAAACCCACATCCGTTCGTGGGGGGAATCATGGGGTCATCTAATACTGATCGATCAGGCGGAAGCGCGGATGGCCGAGGTGGGCCTCGATATTCCGGCGGTGGCCGGTGAAGAAGTTGTCGAGACAGACGACGTCGTTGTCCTGGCGCAGCAGGACCTCGACGAGATTGGACCCGATGAAGCCCGCGCCGCCGGTGACGAGGATTTTCGAGTGGGTGAGGAGGAGCATGAGGAAGAGATGTTAAATTTTGAATTTTGAACGCGGAGCGAGCGCTAGCGAGCATGGAGAAAAATGGCGCAGCCGTAACTGGCATGGCCAACGGCAAAGGCTGAGAGGCGAACGTTGAACGGAAGAGAACTAAGAAGAAATGCGAACATCGAACATCGAACATTGAACGTCGAACGTTGAACCGAAGAAACCGAAGAAACCGAAGAGAGAAAGGAGGGTCATTCTGTCTGTTTCTTTCACCCTCTTTTGTTCGAAGTTCGATGTTCGATGTTCGATGTTCGTATTCATTCTTCCGATGTGTTCGTATTCATTCTTCCAATGTAAGATGTTCGACGTTCAATGTTCGACGTTCGAATTCATTCTTCTGATGTGAGGTGTTCGTACTTATGGATCTTCCAGGAGTCGGTTCGACAGATCCCGCGCGCCGTGCATGACGCGTTCGATACGAAG
>Ga0265593_1000766_pt1 | contig 16396 bp, 19 predicted proteins | sample saktaG_8_FD_190136 | JGI IMG/M metagenome (GOLD analysis project Ga0265593, IMG submission 190136) | Saline water microbial communities from Sakinaw Lake, British Columbia, Canada - sak_2011_5_24_36m | ecosystem: Environmental > Aquatic > Non-marine Saline and Alkaline > Saline ...
GAAGCAGAAAAACAGCCATCGGTCCCGGCAGTGCCAATCCGGTGTGCAAAACTGCTCCCCGCATCTGCCGGGTGTGTCATGCACGGGGTATCGGAAACTTAATTGACAGATGAGGCCTGGGTGCGGCCGCTGTTCTCCTTCAGGAAGATAGCAGCTTTACGGTACAAATCTCAGGATAAAAGGAAAAGCTGCCGCCACGGCATCTCTCCCGTCCGGCCTGATTCTGCTGTAAATATCGGATTATAGTGTATTTGTTTCCGGAATTACCTATTTTCCGATACAGGCAAAAGAGAAACAGGTAAATATAAAGAACCATGACTACTGCAATGCACTCTCTCGGCCGCCGAATCCGGGCGGTTCGCTCACACGCAGGGCTTCGCCAGGATGAGTTCGGAGCAAAAATAGGTATTTCCGCCAACAGGCTCTCCGAGATTGAACACGACAAGGGAGGGACAAACGCGGTCGTTCTGATCGCTATCTGTAAAATATTTCCCGTCAATCCTGAATGGCTTCTTGCCGGAAGCGGAGAGATGCTGAAAAGCACGGAACCGTCCGTGGAGCGGAAAGATGATATCAGCGACCGTCTCCATACGCTTGAACGGCAGATGGAGCGTTTTGGCGGCGGCGGCAGAGGGCGAACCCCTCTGGAAAACCTGCTCAGGATTCCCCTCTACAGCAGCGCGGTTCCCGCCGGCATGCCCGATCCCGCGACGGGTGATGTCGAAGAGTACCTTGATATGCCGGCTTCATGGACCCGCGGAAAAAAAAACATCTATGCGCTGAAGGTGAACGGTGACAGCATGATCGATATCGGAATCATGCCCGGCGACACCCTTCTTGTTGAAGCCGGGGATAACGCCAGGGACGGGCAGGTAGTCATTGCAAGCATTAATGCCGAGGTAACCGTCAAGACCCTCTGCATCAGTCCCGGCGGCACGGTTTCGCTTGCTCCTGAAAACCGCAGGTACCGGCCTATTGCCATTACTCCGGAGATGGATTTCCGCATAATGGGAATAGTGCTTGCCGCATTGCGACATTACGGATAGTGCCATTCGAATTTCCCCGCCCGCATTGATGCGTGAATATGGAGGGCTCTCCTGATTGAGCATTTTTTCAGCGACAGCCTTCAACTTCCCTGTTTTAATAACGGGCACTCTATTTTTTAAATTACCATATTTTTACTATTTTACTGTGATTCATCAGCGCAACTATCAGCTGTTTACACTGACATGACATCAATACACAAACGCTCATGGACACCAAAAATCTGATTGAGAGGCTGAAACTGGTCTATCAGGTTAAAGAGAACAAGGCGCTGGGGAGCGCCATGGGTATCAGCGCCTCCACAGTAGCCAACTGGAAAACAGGCGACTGTAAACCAAACCTTGAATTTATATTCACAGCGGTTGAGCCGATAGACGTCAATCTTCACTGGCTCCTGACCGGCAATGGCGAGATGTATACGAACAGCAAAAGCTGCAATGGCAACATTGAGGAAAAGTATTATGCGGAGATAGGGAGAGCATTCAAGCGGCAGATGGATTTAATTGCCAAGCTGGAGAGGCTCTCTTCCGGGACGATCAGGGTGCATAACGGTTTTGCCGGCCTTGCCGGCGCTCAGCATGATGCGGATTCGGAAAAGCTCTGTGCGGCGGTCAAGTGAATTGCAGAAAAAGCTGATGCCCGGTATCGTTTTCTGTGGATGCAAAACAGGCGCATTGCGCCTCCTTGCGCGGCAATCCCGCCTTTTTACAGCATCATACCCGCTTTCACACAGTGAGCCCCCGCAAAGCCATACCCCGCAGGGAAAGGCTTGCCGGCGTTCGTGCTTTTGCGAAGATATCGTTAATTATTCCAAAGAATTATAGCTTTTTTACTGTTTGTAAACACGGCATTTATCCTTATAATACACCGGTAAAATTCAGAACAGTAAAAGAAGCTGACCGCCCCCCCGAATCAGCTGCTGTTTATTGCTGTTTGACGCAAAATAAAAAGTAACAGTGGTATGGGCAGGTTTGCCGGGAGGGTATATCACCCGAAGGGTCACGGGTGCGAACAGGTTGTCAGCGCAGGATTTTCCTGGCCCTGTTTCTTTTGCGGTTTTTTATGGTTCGCAGTCAAGGGAGTGTGGACATGGGCCTTCATCTCCTTTGTTCTTGCTGTTCTCACCTCAGGCATAAGCTGGGTTGTATTTCCCTTTTTCGCCAACGACCTCCACCAGAGGCATCTGATCAGAAAGGGATACAGATTCTTTTAGTCAGGGGCAGAAAGAGCCGCTCCTACATATCCATGTAGCGAATGAATTCAAGAGCCTTTTCCCTGAGCTCGTCTTCTCCCTCCTTGACGAACGCAGATGCATAGCGGATCGAATAGCCGTATTTTTCCATATTTTTTACCAGACGAAAGAGGTCATGAGTCTGAACCCTGAAGGTGACAATCATGCTTTCAACTTCAGGGAGCGGAAAATAGGAGCCGAAGCTCAGAACCGTCGCATCGTTTTTTTCAAGCAGTTCAATAACCCCGGAAAGCTTCAGCCCGGCATAAGGCACTTCAAGTTCCAGAGTCAGCCCCTCTTCGCCGAGATGAAAAACCCCGGCAATTTTTTCAAGAAGGGTCACTTTCTGAATGATGCCGGCATAGAGCCCGTTCTCTTCCGAAACGGGAATGATCGAATGCGGAAAGGTGTGAATCCTGGAGAAGATATCAAAGAGATGTTCATGGCGCCTGACGCTTCCGGTATTTTCAAGCTGCAGATCGGCAAGGCGCAGCCCGTCACCGGTTTTCGGCTGCGCTGACGGCTGCAGATCCGGAATGGTAACAATTGCCTCCGCCTTCCCCTCATGCAGGACAGGAACGCTCCCGAGCCCCCTCTCCTGCAGAAAGGCAAGTACCTCCGTAACGGCGGCATCGTCGTTAAAAAACGGATACGTCGCGTCGAGACAGTGATCTATGCATTCATTTAACAGCATGGCTCGATTTTGTTCACTCTTCGTTCATGGCGACCGCCTTCAAAAGCGGTGGAGAACCAGTTTTCAAGACTTTTTTCAATAGCTGACTGATCGGTGAAACGCGCTGAAAAACAGATAACGTTGGCATTATTGTGCTGGCGGGCAAGAGTGGCGAATTCCGGATTGCAGACAAGTGCCGCCCTGATACCCCTGACTTTGTTGGCCGAAATCGAAACCCCGATACCCGTGCCGCAGAGCAGGACGCCCTGATCGGACTCTCCCCCGGAAACAGATAAGGCGACTTTGCGGGCATAATCGGGATAGTCGACAGCCTCTTCATTGTACGGACCCATGTCGCTGCATTCATAACCATGACTTTCGAGCCATGAAAGAACGGTTTTTTTTAATTCAAACCCGGCATGATCGCTTCCGACAGCAATTTTCATAATTCGTCAACTTTAAATTTACTTGAAGTTTTTTTTAGGGCGATGCGGTTTAAAAAAAATGTCTGGCTGTTGACTTTTGATGCATCATTGTTGATGATCGAATATAACCCGTCGGAATTCATTTGCCATGCCTTGACATTATCCGTTATGATCAGTTCAAGATCCGATTTGATATCACGGATGAATGAGCGGTCAAACAGCGGAAAAAGAGTTTCAACCCGGTCATCAAGATTTCTCGGCATGATATCGGCGCTTCCGAGATAGAGGTCCTCCTTTCCTCCGTTGTGAAAGTAATATGCCCTGCTGTGTTCAAGAAAGCGTCCGATAATGCTTATAACCCTGATATTCTCACTGATACCCGGAATACCCGGTTTCAGGCAGCAGATTCCGCGGACAATAAGATCAATCTTCACCCCTTCACACGATGCCTTGTAGAGCGCCCGGATGGTTTGAGCATCCACAAGGGCATTCATTTTCATGATTATCCTTCCATTGTTCTCCCTGTGGCTCCACTCAACCTCCCGTTCAATCATCTCGATGATCCGTTTCCTGGTGTTGATGGGCGAAACAAGCAGTTTTTTGTAACCGGTATGTTTCGAATAACCCGTTAACGCATTGAAGAGTTCGGCCACATCGTTCGCAAGACTTTCGTTGTCGGTAAAGAGGCTGTAGTCGGTATAAATCTTTCCGGTTGCCGGATTATAGTTTCCCGTTCCAAGATGCAGATACCGCTTGAGCCTGCGTTGCTCACGACGCACGATCAGGGTAAGCTTTGCATGGGTTTTCAGTCCCGGCAGGCCGTAGATGACATGCGCGCCGACATCTTCGAGCGCCCTTGCCCAGACAATATTGTTCTCTTCGTCAAATCTTGCCTTGAGTTCAACGAGAACGGCAACCTGCTTGCCTCCTTCAGCGGCCTTCATCAGGGCCGTGACAATCGGCGAATTGCCGCCGACCCTGTAGAGCGTCTGTTTTATCGAAAGCACATCAGGATCAAGCGCCGCCTGGGTGATAAAATCAACGACAGGCTGAAAGGAGTCGTAAGGATGGTAAAGAAGCTGGTCTTTAGCCCGTATTGCGCTGAAAATGTCGTTGCCGAACCGCTCCTCGATCGGGTTGTTGGGGACAAACGGCTCATCCTTCAGGTCAGGCCGCTCTATTTTCAGAAGATCGACAAGACAGCCGAGTCCGAGCACCCCCTCTATTTCATAGACGTTTCTTCCGGCGACATCAAGATTATTCATGAGAAGTTTTCTTACCGCAAGAGGCATTTCCGGAGAGATATCAAGACGGACAACCTTTCCGTAGCGTCTTGAGCGTATCCCCTCTTCAATGGTTTCAAGCAGATCACCTGCTTCGTCCTCCTCGATTTCAATATCGGCGTCACGGATCAGTCTGAAAAGATGCGATTTTGCAATCCTCATTTTCGGGAAGAGCTGAGCCAGATTGTTTTCAATAAGATCCTCAAGCCAGATAAAGCGGATGATGGAATCATCAAATTCAAGCCCTTCAATATCATTGAGCCTCAGAAACCGGGAAAGAATGCTCGGAACCTTGACCCGGGCAAACTTATGTGAGCCGGTTTCGGCATCTTCCAGTTCGACGGCCAGGTTCAGTGAAAGATTGGACATGAAAGGAAACGGATGACCGGTGTCAAACGCCAGCGGAGTAAGTACCGGGAATATCTCCTTGCGGAAATAAAGCCTCAGGGCATCCTGCCGTTCCCGGGAAAGGCCGGAAAAGGATATAAATTCTATTCCCTCACGATTCAATGCCGGCAGAAGATCATGATAAAAACAGTCGTTTCTCTCCCTGAGCTGCCCGAGAACCATCTGACGGATCCGCTCAAGCTGCTCGAGAGGAGTGAGCCCGTCGATGGTTTTTTCCTGTATGCCGGCCTGATACTGCTCCTCGATGCCGGCAACCCGGATCATGAAATATTCGTCGAGGTTCGAACTGAAAATCGAGATGAATTTCACCCTTTCCAGAAGCGGATGAGCCTCCGTATTGACTGCCTCTTCAAGTACCCGCTGATTGAAATAGATCCAGCCGAGCTCCCTGTTGACATAATATGCGGTATTATGGAAATCCGGACGCACGCGATCTTTGCCGTTATGTATATTCGTGGTCTGCATGCAAACTCAAGAGATTGTTAATTGAATCGTATTACTCCCTGTTCATGTACTACTCCGTCAAGATGTTCATCCAGGATATCGACAGGAACCTCGTCAACCATCTGAATGAGGAATGCGACTCCTATGCGCAGGGGACGAATTCCCTTTTGTGAAAGCCGGTGAAGAAAGCGGTCATAAAACCCTTTTCCGTATCCTATTCGATGTCCCCTGCTGTCAAAAGCGAGCAGCGGCATCAGCACGACATCAAGCTGCGATTCATCGACCGGAGAGAAGGTCACCGGTTCAGGCTGACCGAATCGTGCCGGTAGAACAGCTTCACCCTTTTGAAAAGCCGCAGAAACAAGCTCACCCTCCCGGATAACAGGAACCGAAAGTTTTTTTTTCATTGAAGCAAGGGCGTCAACAAGGGCCGACGTACTCACTTCCGGCTGACCGGGAATGGAGAGGTAGAGATGGATCATGCGGGCCTTGACAATCTCGGGCATGCCGGCAATATATCCGGCTACAGCCCTGCTCATGGCAATCCGCGACTGTTCCGGAATCAACTGCCTCCGGGCCGTCGCCGCCGCTCTCAGTCCGGCTTTTTCATCTGCAATGCTTTTGTTCCGATCCATGGTCTCACCGGAGGGTGTTCCCTTCCGCACTTCCGCTTTCAATATCCTTATAATAAATAAAATAGAGCTCTTTCCCTCGGCCGGCTCCCCGGTATTGAGGGGGTTGAGGTGCAGCCGGTCTCATCAATGGCCTTTGCAAGTGCGGAATTATAAAGGAAGAGCCTGTTATTTTGTGCCGCATTCTGATTATTTTGCTGAGCGGTGAAAGAAATTCCGCACCGCAGATTACGGAAATCCACTCTATTCAGCGCCGCAATGAATAATCTTGTCAGTCGCAGAACCATTGCTCCCGGAGCAATTTACTGTGTCGGAAAAAACTATACGCAGCATATCAGGGAGCTGCGGCTGCTTGAAGGGCTTGCGGCTGACTCTGCCAGCGAAAATGACCCGGAGCCGGTCATATTCATGAAACCTCCCACAGCTCTTGAAACAGAGGGGGTTATCAGCATGCCTCTCTATGAGGGACGCCCGCTTTCCCTCCTGATGCATTATGAGGTCGAGCTGGTGCTGCTTGTCGGAAAATCATGCGACGGATGCTCCATTGAGGAGGCTCCGGACTATATCGGCGGATACGGTGCCGGTCTGGACATGACGCTTCGCGACGTCCAGCTTGCCGCAAAAAAAGCCGGAAACCCCTGGCTGAAAAGCAAGGGGTTCAGAAAAAGCGCCCTGATATCTGATTTTATTCCCTTCAATGAGAGCGTTTTTCCGCAGGATCTTGAAATATCCCTTGAACTGAACGACTCGCGCGTGCAGCATGCTTCCGTATCGGAAATGCTCCATACGCCGGCCATGCTTATTCATTATTTGTCGTATCTTTACGGATTACGCAGCGGCGACCTGATCTTTACGGGAACACCCTCCGGTGTCGGCAGTGTGGCTTCCGGAGACCGTCTGAAAGCAGAGCTTAGCCGGCCCGGCAGCACAGCGCAGGGTCGCCGGACACTTACCGGTTTTCAGGCACATGTTGTATAACCATCTTAATTAACAGCAGATTTATGAGCGTTATCTTTCAGCAGGCCCGTTTACTCAATCCTCTTGAACATCTTGATGCAGCCGGTTCGGTAAAAGTTTCCGGTGAGGGGCTGATCGAGATGGTTGTGTACGGAAGTGATCATATTACGCCTTCACCGGATGACCGGGTGATTGAACTGAACGGTCAGATCATTGCGCCGGGACTTTTCGATATGCACTGCCATTTCAGGGAACCCGGACAGGAGTACAAGGAGACCCTCGAGAGCGGCTCAAAAGCGGCGGTGGCCGGCGGATTTACCGGTGTCGCTCTGATGCCGAACACAAAACCGGTTATTGACAGTCCGACCGGAGTTGCCTATATCCGCCATCACGCAGCAGCGCTTCCCGTAGATCTCGAAGTAATCGGAGCAATGACGGCCGGAAGCCGGGGCGAACATCTCGCACCGTTCGGAAAATTCCGCTCATACGGGGTCACGGCCGTTTCGGATGACGGCTCGGCCATTCAGAACAGCCAGATCATGCGGCTTGCCTTTGAGTATGCTTCAAACTTTGATCTTCTCGTTATTCAGCACTGTGAAGACAAATCCCTTACAGAAGGCGCCGTCATGAATGAAGGGCTGTTTTCGACACAACTCGGCCTGAAAGGGATTCCTGATGTATCCGAAGCCATTACGCTCGCCAGGGACCTGCTTCTGATGAGCTATCTTGAACAGCATAAACTCCGCGATCCCCTCAGAAGACCGCGTTACCATGTTGCACATATCAGCACGAGGGCGGCACTCGACCTTGTCAGGAAGGCGAAAAACGACGGGCTTCAGGTCACATGCGAAGTCACCCCCCACCATTTCACGCTTTGTGATGAAGATCTCTTTCATGCTGAAAATAAAGGCAATTACCTCATGAAGCCCCCCCTCTCTTCCAGGGAAAACCTTGAGGCTGTGCTCGAAGCTCTTGCCGACGGAACCATAGATGTCATAGCCACAGATCATGCGCCTCATGCCTCTCATGAAAAAGAGTGCCCTGCGGACCAGGCGGCGTTCGGCATAATCGGCCTTGAAACCTCTTTAGGGTTGACCATAACAGAACTTGTTGAAAAGAAAGTAATTACCATGTATCGCGCCATCGAACTGCTCTCCGTCAATCCGAGAAAGATCATGGACCTCAAACCGATTCTTCTGAAACCGGGAGAAAAGGCCAATTTCACCATAATAGATCCGGAGGAGAGATGGACCGTAACAACGGCTTCGCTTCGCTCAAAATCTTCAAACACGCCGTTTCTGGGCCGTACCCTGAAAGGAAAATCACGGGGCATCTTTCATAAAGGGAAACTTATTGAAGCCGGCGCACTGTAGAAACAATTCACTCTTTACAGTGCTTGGTTATCGGTTATTTTTTTCTTATTTTCATGTTCATTTTGAGCGGCAGGTCTATGAGCCGTGTGTATTAACCAAAAGAACTACAGTTACAAGTCATGGCAAAGAAACAATCGTTTGCAGATAAAGGCAAAAAAACCGGTACCAGTGATTTCAAGGTTGCAAAGCTTATTTTTTCCGTGAAATCAGAAAAAACCAATGCCTGGAAATTTGTCGAGAAAAACGTCCGGATCCCCAACGGGGAGAATGATCAGATGATTCTTGCCAAAGCTATCACTGATTACGCAAAATAATCATATCGGATCTCCTGTTCAGGGCATTCTGTGATGCCCTGAATCTCCTCTGCTTTCTCACCTCTTTTTCTCACTGAAATGACCGGTATTGCCGATACTTCAGCACCGGAACCGTCGATCCCATGGTTTGAAGAGTGGTTCAGCCATCCGCTCTACCTTGAAGTTTACAGCCACAGGGACAGGGATGAAGCGGCTCGCTGCATTCATACGGTTCTCTCACTGACAGCTCTTGAACACAAAGACCCCGCCACGGTATCGGTACTTGATATTGCCTGCGGAGCAGGCCGCCACGCCCTTGAACTTGCCAGGCTCGGCTACTCTGTGACAGGAAACGACCTTTCGCCGTTTCTGCTGGAGGAGGCCCGGAAAGAGGCGCTGCAATGCGGGCTGCAGGTGAAGCTGACCTGCTGCGACATGAGGCGTATTGCCGCGGACCCTCTGTTTGACCTGGTGGTTCAGCTTTTTACCAGTTTCGGCTATTTTGACCTCAGCGAGGATGACCGGCTGGTAGTCAGGAGAGTTTACGACTCGCTGAAAAGCGGCGGATGGTATGTTCTTGACCTTATCAATCCGGTACATCTCCGCCGGAACCTGGTGTCAAGTTCATCGAGAACATCAGGAAAGCTGACGCTTCTGGAAGAACGTGCGATTGTTGACGGCAGAATCACCAAAAACATTACCATTACCTCCCCCGGGGGTGAAACGCTTTCGTTCAGTGAATCGGTAAGACTTTACAGCCGCAGCGGGATTCTTGCCGTGCTTCATGATGCGGGATTCTCGGTCACCGGCATTGCCGGTGACTATCAGGGGACTCTGTTCAGTGAAGAGGATTCACCGAGAATGATGCTCTTCTGCAGGAAACCGTAAAGGGGCATCATTTCAGCATGTCACGTTCCCTGTACCACTCGTAGGCGCTTCGTATACTGTTTTCATGGGGTTCAAACCGCATGTTCAGTTCCCGTGATGCCTTGGATGAGTCAAAATAGAGGAAGTGCGAGGCGACCCTGAACATTGAAAGGTTGAACAGTTTCGATATCCTGTTCTTGTTCTTGTAGAGATCAAGCAGGGCTTTCAGCACCTTTGCCATCCAGAACGGCAGCGGCAGAAGTATTTTCGGCGCACCGGTAATCCGGGATATGGTATCTGCCAGCTCCTTGTAGGATACATTTTCACCGCCGATGATGTAGCGCTCCCCCGTTCTCCCTTTTTCCATGGCCGTCATGATGGTCTCCGCGACAATTTCAACATCGACCAGACAGATACCGCCGAGCGGATAAAAGGGAAGACGTCTGTTATAGACATCCTTGATGATGCGGCCGGCGTTGAAATTAAGGTCTCCGGCACCGAAGACAAAAGCAGGATTGACGATAACACAGTCGAGTCCCTTTTTGACGGCCTCGGCAACCTCAAGTTCGGCAATGTGTTTCGTGCGGGCATACTCAAGGCTTATCGCTTCGAAATTCCATACAACGGTTTCGTCGACCGGTTTTTTATCAAATGCGATGCCTACCGCTGTTATCGAACTGACATGGACAACTCTTTTAACGCCGGCAGCGACACAGGCCTGCAGAATATTCCGGGTGCCTTCAACATTGATTTTGTAAAGAAGTGCGTTTTTCTTGTCCCCCATATAGGTAAGACCTGCAGAGTGATAGACAAGATCAATGCCCTGCATGGCGGAATCAAGTGAAGCGCAGTCGGCAATATCCCCGTAAACAAGCCGTACCTTGTGCAGGACGTCAGCCAGCACGGTTAAATCCGAAGTTTTGCGGACAAGAACAGCTACTTCATCAGCTGTAGATGCCAGTTTATTTACAAGACACGAGCCAATAAAACCGGTTGCGCCGGTTACCAGAATTTTTTTATTCACCAGTATTGTACTTCAAACGATTAATAACCATTCATTTTTCCGCTTAACGCACTACTGTCACTCATGACTGAGGGACACTGCAACCATTATTGTCCAACGGCGGTCTCATCGACAACAATTTCACCCGCAATTATTTTATTGCGGATATCCTCAACCTCTTCATGGACTTTCGAGCTGATCAATGAAGAATTTTTTTCATTATAGACGTAGTCGGTATAGCGGTCGGCCAGACCGAATACTGTAACTCCGCCACCCTTGAAACTTCCGTCAAGAACCTCTTCAACCGTTTTGAGGACTGCCCTGTCTACAGCCTTGGTCATGCTGCTCAGCACGAATCCCGGAGCCAGTTCTTCCTGATCGCGATCGGTGCAGATGACAAGCTTTCTGCTTTCGATCGCAGCCTGGACAACGCCGAGTCCGCTGGCTCCCGCCGCCTGGTAGATGATATCGGCTCCCCTGCCGTACTGTCCGAGCGCAAGCTCCTTTCCCTTCATGGGATTGGCAAATGCGCTGCCGGTCATACCGATATAGCCTGAAATGACTTTTGCATCGGGGTTGACCCGGCGGACACCGTCAATAAAGCCCGTTTCAAATTTTTTGATGATGCCGGACTCCATCCCCCCGATGAAACCGACCGTTTTTGTACGGGTAACCAGTCCGGCAAGTGCACCGGCAAGAAAAGAACCTTTTTTCTCTTCGAAGACGATTCCCAGGAGATTCGGGGGTATGGACGCTCCCGGCTGACGGACATAATCGATACAGCAGAATTTTTTATCGGGAAACTCTTGTGCCACGGCGGCAATATCCTCACTGAAAAGCAGACCGACTCCGATAATCAGTCCGATATCCGGGTCCGATGCCATCTGTCGAAGCGCAGCTTCACGGTCGGCGCCCTCTCCCTGCGGTTCGACAAAGAGAAAATCGATGCCGTGCTTCTGCTTCGCCATTTCCAGGCCGTTATAGGCCGAGTCATTGAATGATTTATCCCCCCGGCCTCCGACATCAAAGACCAGGCCGATCTTCAGTCTGCTGCCGGCAGACGGTTCTTTTCCCGCATTTTTACCGTCAGGCCCGGAGCATCCGGCAAGGACAAGTAAAAAAAAGAGAGTGAAAGAGAGCGCGTGCTTCATGGGTTAATCACGTCAATTTATAAGATTTGTAATTTATGAAAATCTCTCTCTATTTAAAAGCCGCCGTCGATAAAGAAAAAGATTTTCCCGCCCTCCCTTTCGAAAAGAGGATCGCGGCATTCCGCCTGAAAAGAACCCTCCCCGCAGTTTTCACGAACATGTAACATCGTGTCATTGATGTAAAAGGCTCATAATGATTATATAAAAAGCGTGAACGAATTTTTCCGGAAGCACGAAAAAACGACAGGGCTATGAGTGATGTCAAACCTTTCAAAATCATCATTGAGTGGAGCGGGCAGGAAGATTTTTATTTCAACTGTGATTACTCCGGTGATATTGCGGATGCCGCCGCAAGGAAAAACAGCGTGCATGCAAAACGTGCATTTCCCTTTATGGCTCAGGCAATGGGCAATGTTTTCAGAAAACTGAGAAGGGAACACATCTCCTTTCCTTTGTTTCTGATCGCTCTCGCCTTCAATCACCGCGACCTGCTTCATGAAATCGACCAGTTGCTGCAGCTTCTTCACGATCACCTGGAAAAAGAGAGGGCGCCGGGCACTTTTTCCTGTTACATCTCCACGCAGAAACAAGCGCCCTGATAATGACTGACGTTTCCCTTAAGGGTATTATTACTCATGCAGAGAAAAAATAAAGGCACTGGTCAGATCTCCCGCTTCGGGCCGAATCCCCGGTAAAGGTTCAAGCGCAAATCGCCTGGTAATAAATTTCAGGATTGATGTCGTATCGTAAAGGGTATGATCGACAAAATGCTTTTTGGCATAAGGTGATATCACAATTGCCGGAACCCGTGTACCGGGGCCCCATCGGTCTGCGTGCGGAGGAGGGACATGATCCCAATATCCTCCGTTTTCATCATAGGTTACAATGATTGCCATTTTTTTCCATTGAGGGGATTTCTGTAACCCGCCGATAACTTCGGCAATATGTGCGTCTCCCGACATCACATCCGTATATCCCGGATGCTGGTTAAGATTTCCCTGCGGCTTATAAAATACAACTGACGGCAGCGAGCCGGCGGCAATATCTTTTTGAAGATCGGAATAGTCTTTCAGGTGATTTTTTCGTTCCTCAGCTCCGGAGCCTGTAGCCGGATCAAATCTTTTAAAGTAATTGAATGGCTGGTGATGCGCCTGAAAATTTGATGTCTGACTGTTATAGATCACGCCCCGGTTATGTAATGCCTCATTCCAGGCTCCCGCATACCATACCCAGCTTACCCCCTTTTCACTTAAGGCATCACCGATGGTCCTGAAATCCTGCGGAGGAAGAGGGTTCTTTGTCAGATCAGCAAGCTGACTGTTTCCGCCGGCTGCCGGCTCTATGCCGCTGGGCTGATAGGGCGGCTGCAGGGTATTAACGGCATAGTTGTCAGGAGTCAGAGGCTTGTCGGCTAAGTAAACCGCACTACCCGCAAGGGCGCTGACGGGTGAATTTTCAGCTGTCGTCAGCGTTACTCCGTTTTTCTCCACTATACTCTTCAGAGTGCCCGGGGCTTCAGTAAACGTTGGCGTGCGGGCGGAAATCAACCAGAAATGATTCAGAAAGGATCCGCCGAAAGCGCCCATGAAAAAATTATCAGCAAGGGTGTAGCGCCGGGCCAGTTTCCACATCCGCATGGCAGAGCCGTCGTAATAGCTCATTGCAAGGCCGCCGGCATCAGACCATGCGGCAAACATATTGTTCCTGCCGTTATTAATCTGCATTTGATTGCTGTAAAACCGATGCACCAAATCCGGTGTGGTTCTGTTCAGCTTTAAGCCCTCCGGCAGGCTTCCGGGTGGAGCATCAATTCTGAATGGAAGACCGGGCAATCGGGAAATAAAGCGCAAATGATCGGCGCCGGATAAGGCGGATGCGTTCCAGACCTGCGGAAGATGTGCGAGAGGAGTTACACCATCCCGGTCAACCTGTTTGAAATTTTTTATCCCGGCCGGTTTGCCTTTTTCATTTTTTACAATGCCGTTTGCTCCGGGAAAAAGTCCATACAGATTATCAAAGCTCCGGTTTTCCGCAAAAATGACGACTATGGTTTCAATTTTACGAAGTGAAGCGTCCGCATTCTCTTGAGCGCAGAGAGGATAACACCATGAGAAAAGTATGCAGAGAGCCAGCAAAACAGGCCTCCGCAACGTTACCGTGACTGATTTTTTTTTCGCCATGCCTCTTGTCATTTTGATATTTGCTTTCTGCCGCCCGGAAATTCCATCAGCAACATCCGGTTTCACTCATCCATGAAATCAATTTTTCCCTCAGTTCATCGCGAACTTCACGAAAAACAGCCAGCTTCTCTTCTGTTGAGCCCGTGATTTCAGCAGGATCGCTTACCGGCCAGTAGTAACGTTTTTCATCCGGCAGCCCAGGCCAGATTCTCGGACAGGTTGACTGTGCCTTGTTACACACCACTATCAGGTAGTGAATCATTTTTTTCCCAAGATAGACGTCAACCGCTTTAGGTCTCCGGTCACTGATATCGATACCGATTTCCGCCATAACCCTGACGGCAAGTGGATGGACTTCACTGCCCGGTTCAAGTCCCGCGCTTAAGGGCTCAATATACTCCCCCGCCATATGCCGGAGCAATCCTTCAGCCATCTGACTGCGGCATGAGTTGCCGGTACAGAGAAAGAGAACGTTTTGTTTTTTTTGCATGCTCATGGCATCTGCCCCTCCATTAAACTACCGTTAATAAAACCGCTTCATAACAGGCCTCTCTCATTGCCTGCCTGACGGGACGGTTATGCATCCGCCCTTTCTGTTCATTAACATATGATGAAAAATGTTACGCGCTCGTTGAGCGATTGTCAAGAAACGGTGAATTGTTCAGGGCGTTGAAAGCGTCGGAAAGATCCTGACGAAGAACCTCTTCATTTTTGCAGTACATTCATGAAGGAACGGAGCTGATTCAGAAGAGAGAGGGAACTGTGTGACAGGCGTGCCCGATAGTGAGAATTCAGGAGGGAATACTGAACTGCCGGGCAGCAGGTTAATAATTTTAAATAAAAGTGATTTATGCCGGATCCGATGCTTCTTGTCGTTGAGGATGACCAGAATCTTGCGAAACTGCTTGAATATAACCTGGAGCGTGCAGGCTATAAATGTCATCTTTCCGGAACCGGAGAAGATGCGCTTCTGCAGCTCTCACGCAAAAGCTTCGATCTTGTCCTGCTTGATATCATGCTGCCGGGTATAGACGGGTTTGAGGTGTGCCGGAAAATCAGGCGGAATCAGCGTTACAGGGATCTTCCGATTATCATGCTGACCGCCCGGGGTGAAGAGATCGACAGGATTCTCGGTTTTGAATTAGGTATTGATGATTATGTCGTCAAGCCGTTCAGTCCCCGTGAACTGAACCTCCGGGTACGGGCAATCCTCAAAAGGGACCGCCGTCATGGGGGCAGGATGCAGAATCTGCTTAAAACCGGAACTCTTGAGGTCGATCTCACCCGCCACATTGCGACGCTGGACGGAAATGAGCTCGTGCTCACGCTGATGGAGTTCAAACTGCTCGTTGCACTCCTCAAACACAAAGGCGAGGCCCAGTCAAGAGAGAGGCTGCTGAGCGATGTCTGGGAGGTCGACAGGACTATCAATACAAGAACCATCGATACCCACATTACCAGAATCCGCGAAAAGCTCGGAGAAACCGGATGTATGATTAAAACAGTCAGGGGAATCGGCTATAAACTTGAAGAAAAAAACGACGACATCCATGCCGTCTGAGATCCCTTCAGACCCGCTCTTATCACTGGAATGATTATTTTTGTTACTTCAAACGGGAATCTCAATAAACAGTTTCGTGCAGGGCGGCATCCCTGATAATCTGGCGGTGAAGAGGAATCCGGACTTCAGGAATGTGGTGGAGCGGATAAAAAGCAGCGTCGAAGAGTTCATGGTTGATCTCAATTGCATCATCGTCAACCACCACCCTGTATGCAATGACAAGAATCGATCCGTAGATCTCTATTTCCCGATGGTAGAGCCCGATAAGACGATCGATTTTCCCGGATAATGAGGTCTCCTCCATCAGTTCCCGAAGACATCCATCCCGGGGTTCTTCGCCTGCCTCCACAAATCCCCCGGGAAGCGACCATTCATTGAACGCAGGTTCATGAGCTCTTCTTACCACAAGAAGCTCATTGTTATTGTTGACGGCATAAGCGATCGCTACGGGAACGGGATTGATATAGTGCACCCATATGCATGACGGGCAGAACATCCTTTCCCGTCCGTTTATTATGCCCCGGTCAAGCTTTTCAGCGCACACCGGGCAGAAGGAATATCCTTTCATGGTTCCGTCGGAAAACTTCTGAACTTCAGCATTACTGTCGGGCGGAGTTAAACAGCGCGTCATGGCTGCAATGTTTTTTGTTTCCTGACAAGAGGTTATCCGGGTCCGCACCGCTCAGGCGGGCTCCTGAACTCTTTTCGCCTCTCATCAGGCTCGGGAGAGTTTACTGCTTTTTGTGTAAATAAACGGTTACCGGAGTGTAGCGGAATGGTGAATATCCAATCTTTATATCTTCAGGTCGGTAACAATAACCGCGCCGTGAAAACGCTTGTCGGGAAAGACCACCCGACCTTTGGAGTTGAC